>QZGF01000133.1_pt1 | contig 11589 bp, 12 predicted proteins | sample 1990021 | NCBI WGS metagenome assembly QZGF01 (sample SAMN10076523, study PRJNA491371) | Subsurface metagenome, whole genome shotgun sequencing project. | isolation source: subsurface fracture fluid from borehole BE326-BH2 | place: South Africa: Beatrix Gold Mine | collected 2015-06-18 | reverse complement strand
CTCGTCCTTGGTCAGCGGCAGAACAGGGACTCTTTCGACGGCCGACAGGTTCTCGGCTGCGGCTACTCTTTGCCTGAGAGCTTGTCTCGGGTCCTTGGTCCAGTCAATCGGAGCGAGAGGAACGTTGTGGATCGAGGCAAGAGTCCCCAAAGCATCGTTCTTGATCGCGTTGGCCTTGGCAGCATGGGCTTTTTGCAGGGCCTCGAATCGCAACGCCCCCATCGCCCCCGAAGAAGGATCGGCAGCCTGTTTCCCGGCGTCCGCCAGAACCGCCGCTTGTATGTCAAGCGGAAGTTTGGAAAACGCGGACACGTCCCGCTGCAATTGGATTCCGTCCGTGAGCCGGCGGGAAAGCTCCGGGTCGCCCGCCGCTCTCGCTCTCCGGGCCAGGGCCAGGGTTTTCACCTCGTCCACCGGCCGCCCGAGACTTAAACGAATCATATCTTCCGCCGCCTCGGCGCGGATGTCGGACAGTTCCTTGCCCCGAATGGATTCCAGGTTATGGACCTCCTTGCGCGCGTGCGTGATCAGTCTCTCGCGCCGCCCGCTGTCCAATTTCAAGTCCGGGTCGTCGCGAAATTTGTTCAGAACGTCCTCGGCCGCTTGTAGACCGGCGGCCCCACCGCCCGCCTTACGATAGGCTTCGATGGCCGATCGTGCAACCGAGTGTCCCTCTCCGGTTTCAGCCAAACGGTCCCGATAGTTGTTGGCGATCTCTTCATCGATCAGTCCGGCTTCCATGCCCCTCCGAAGTTGCACTTCCACTTCGGCAATGGCTTTCCCGTATGCCTCGCTCCCGAAGTGTCCTCCTGCGGCAAGGGCGTCGGCATCCTGCATGTGCTTTTCGAGGGTGGACTTGTAGGCGACGGCCGCCAAGGCATCATCCCGCGCCTGTCTCTGGGTGAGGACGTGGGTATACCCCTGCCTCCCGTACTTGTTGACGATGGTCGCCGCCGAACCTCTCAGAGCGTCTGGGACGTTCTGTAGGACTCCAGCGCTGTAGCCTTCCAAGGCCTGCTGGAACCCCTCGGGGTCGTTCTTATGCCCGACCTGGATTTCCGAGACGTGACGTTGAACGTCGATCTCAAGCTCGGCGAGGTATCTCTGGAATTGGGCTTTCTGTCTCGCCCTTCCCGCCGGCCCGGACGTATCGACCTGAACCATGCGAAGGTTGCCGAACTCGTCGCGTGTGACGGCGTTGTTGCCCTCGATCTCAGCCTGAGCGACGGCTTCCTTTTCCGCCTCGCGGGAAATGTCCTGACCAATAGCGGCCAGCCCAAGCCCAAGCGTTCTCAACCCCGCGCCCGCGTCCCCGGCGCGGATGACGCCGACGTTCTGCAGAACCTCTTGCGCTCGGATGGTGGGAAGGGCCATCAGCTTCTCGTCCCTTTTGCAAAAGCCGTGGCCGCCGTGCCCACGCCCCCGAGAATGGCGCTCTGCCCCCTGGATTCGGCTTCCGCCGCCGCGAGGCTGAACCTGCGCGAGCGACTGAGGGCGTTGAGCTTCGCGGTTGTGATATCTTCCTCGGCTTCCTCGATCGTCCGTTTTCGGATCGCCTCGAATGAACCGCTGCCGAACAACTCCACCCCTCTCCCCGCCCGTATCGCCGTTTGCGCGGCAAGGGTAGCCCTAAGCTGTCTCCGCCTCTGCACTTCCTCTTGCTCGGCGGCAACCCTTGCGATCTCCATCTCTTCGCGGAACTGGGCCGCCTCGAATTCGGCCGCTTGCGCTCCCCTGAACCCGCCGGCCAGCGCAGAGACGGCCCCGAGGGTGGCAAGACCGGAGCCGATCGGGTCGTCCACGAACTTCTGGCCGAATTTCGTGAACGCCCCGCCGATGAAATCCCCCGCATCGGCGAGAAGCCCGCCGCCAGCTTCGGGCACGAACGCCTCCGCGCCGCCGACGAGGGCGCCCGCAAGCCCGCCGGAAGGAATCAGGGAGCCCTCCATTATGCCAATGGAGCCAAGTTCCGCAAAAGCGGCGGCGGAAAAAGGATCGGGGGCGCCAAAGAGAAAGCCCATCTCAGTCTCCTATCTCCACTTCCCGCGTCAATCCGAGGATCGTCACCTTGGCCGGGTTGTTGACGCTGATCGTCAGTTGAGCGTCCGCATCGAACCCGAGGAAATACACGTCCGCCGTTCCTGTTCTCGTCGGGGCGGGTGAGTCGAAATCATCCCCCGCTTGATCGGGGTAGATATCCGTTCCCCCGACAGAGAACGGATGGGACCGATCCATCTGGATGTGCGCTCGCGCGAGGCCCAAAATCCTGCCCTTGCTCACGCCGTCCGGCAAATCGAACGCGGCGGGCATGGGGATGATCTGTTGCGTGAACCTGAACCCAACGCTGATTCCCGTGGTCGCGGGAGCATTCGCGGGAAGGGTGATTCCCCCCGTCGAGTTCATGTTCGTGGTGCCGAGGAAGTGTCCGTTGGAAACGATATACACCGCTTCCCCGGCGAACTGCGTCGCGCCGGAGAAAGTGACGGTGGCCGTGCTCGTTCCCGCGTTCAACGCGATTTGGCAATCCAGCGCTTCCCCGGTGTCGGAGAACTTCTCCAGGGTCAGGACGGTCCCGGTATCGAGGACTCTTTCAACGGCAAGAAACACCTCGGTATCGACATCGGCTAGAGATCGGACCGTGCCGGCGGTCTGCCACGGGACCCACGCTGCGATCTTTTCATCCCTGACGGAATGAAAGACCGAAATCTGACCAGAGGAAGTCAGCAGCAATGCGTACTGTTCGGGGAACCCCGTCCTTCCGTAAAGCACCGAAAGAGCCGTCGGTGCCGAGTAGGTAGACCCGCCAATGATCAGGTGGGGAGCCAGCAGAGACACGGGGTTCGCCGTGTAGGCTTGTAGAGTGTCCTCCCACAGCGCCTCTCTGACAACCGACCCCGTATGTTGGACGAACACAAACGCCTCGTCGAACAGCCTCGGCTTCACTTGAGCGCACCCGTAGGGCTGCTGCTTCTCGACCCGGAAATTCCCTGGCGTCAGAGGATTGGAGGCCGAAGTCGGGACGTAGTAGAATTCCCTTTCGGCGAAGAGGGTCAAAAATCTTCCGCCGACGGCGTATCTTGCGTTCGCTCCGGCGACGCCCTCCCAGATCGCCTCGTCGTCCAGCCCCGTCCCAACGTCGAAGTTGTAATAGAGTCCGACCTTGCTCATCCACAAACCGGAGGGTCTCGACTTGGCGCCGAAGAAAACCAGCCGATCGGGAAAGAACTCGACCGAAATGGGCCATCCCCGATAAGCGGAAAAAGCCTGCTCTTCCCAATCGTCCGTCGAGTTGGTCGAAGAAAGGGCTTCCCGAACGATCCCCGAGGCGGAAGTGGCGGAAGCAACGGCGGTGATGGAGACCTGTTTCCCCCTGATCCGAATGATGTCGTTCACCTGCTGAGTCGAGAAAGCCGAGTCCGACGCGGTTATGGTTATCATTGACCCGGCGTTGATGGTCGAAGCCTCAACCGTCACCGAGGACGAGACGTATTTATAGAATGGCTGCCACACCGGATACCCCGTCACGGCTCCGGTGGTCTGACTCGCGAACGGGAAGTTCTCGATGGTGAAAGTCGTGGTCCCCGTTCTCAGTATCCTCTGCGGTCTCAGGTCCCCATGGCACAGGATCAACGTGTCATAGGATTGCGCCCAAGTCAGCTTTCCGTCCGTCACCATCCCCGAAGTCAGGGTGGAAAGGGTGAGCGTGTTCAACAACTGTCCGGTGGTGCCATAGATATCAATGGCTCCTGTCCGGTAGTGGAACACATACCTTTGGGTCGGGTTGAACACGAACGACCCCAGGACTCCGTAAGTGGACCCGAGGGTGTTGAGGTAAAGAGTGCCGGGACGAGTTCTTACCCCACCCTGAGCCAGGGGCGCGAAGTTCAGGAGGGACTCGGCCCCGTTGGTGGTGAAGGTCTTGTCAAACCTCGCCGCCATCAGCGGGGACATTTCCCCGTGATGGAAAGACGTTTGGGCCTGTCGGAACTTGGCCATCTCAGTTCCGAATCGCTACCAGACGGGAGCGCGGGAACTTACGCGAGGTCTGCTGCTGGCTGTCCCGGTTCCGGGCTATGGGTTTCGTCACCCTCTCCCAGTGTTCCTTGATCTCCTCCGCCAGCTTGCGGTCCCGCTTCAACGCCCCGGTGAATACAGCTTCCAGCCCCTCGGTGACGAGATCGACGAAATAGGGCGGCCACAGGGTCTCGGGCACCTTGTAGACGTACCTTGCGTAGAGTTCGTGGGTTTCGTCGTAGTCCGTGGCGACCTTGTCCTCCAATCTCTCGTAAGGAATGGGGATGTCGTCGCCGTCGGACTCGTAGAGGAAGATTCCGTGCAGGTCTAAGATATCGGACGGAAGCTGCCACAGCTCTTTGAATTTCAGCCGCGCGGGCGTGGCGATATGAACAAGCTTTGCGTCCTTGGTAGCGAACTTCCAGGGATGCTCTGTCAAAACCCCCTCGATGAAGGGGTCCCACTCCCTTCCCGCTACCCTGGATTCGGTCTGGGCGGCTGAATCGTCGAACGAGGCTATCGGGTTCGCCCCGATCCGGGTGAGCGCCCGCGAGCAAATCTGGAATTTGGTATAGGCCATGCCCCATTATGGGGCGGGGTCTACGCGGCGGCACAGGCCATGACTTGCGCCTCTTTGATCCTTGCCTCCAATTCCGCCCGGCTCATGTTGAAGCTGTTGATGCCCAATTCCTTGGCCTTCTTCCTGAGATCGTTGATGCTGAACTTCCGGTATCGGACAAAGAGGGGCGCGGTGTAAATCTGGTCGTCCTTGTCGCAGACAACCAAACCCAGAAAGGCGTCCTGGGTCCGAACCAGGATCACGTCGTCCAATCTCAGATGGCGGGCGGCGTTGAAATACCCGTCTTTCAAGACCTCTTCGGCCAGATCGTCGGTCTTGTAGGAGTAGAGGCACAGGGCCTCGCTGTCGCTCATGCACGCCAGAGCGGATTTCTTGATGAACATATCAGACTCCGAATTTCATCTTCTTGAACCAGTCCAGGGTCTCGATGGCGCCCATGAAATGAGCCGACCTGAGTTGTCCCTGTTGCGTCTGCTGCTGATGAACCCCCAATTGGTGAACCAGGGCTCTCCGATGGGCCGTGAGTTTCCGGTATTCCGGGTTCTCCACGCACTCGGGGTAGGTCCACTGCCCGGCCATGAACAGGTCCGACTCGGGCGGAACCGAGACTTTGATCCCCCGGTACTTCTCGAACTCGCGCTTGAGGTAGAGGATGGCCTGTCTCTGATATCCGTACTCTTCGTTGAGGGCCATATCGACCCCCCACAGCCAGATATCCTTATACCCTTCAAGAGCCGCGTGGCACATCATCCAGGCTATAGTAGAGGTCAGGCATTCGGACCCGAACTCCTTCTCGATTTCCTCCCTTGGAATGACCTTTGCCTTCGGGATGAATTGATCGGGTTGGATCAGCCACACCGCCCCGCCCTGGTTTGCCACCTCCGCAAGCCAGTGAACGTGCCTTATGTTGTCCAGCTGGAAATCGGGATTGTTGTGGCGGTCCAGAAGATAGGGAAGGGAGTGAAGCTCGTACCAGCGATGGAAATGAGGGGTGATCCTCATCGGATCGAGTCCGACGCACCATATCTCTCCATCTTCTCCGGGGGGCTTTGCAAACAGGGGGAAGGGGGCCGCGTGTCTCGACGACGGGGCCGTTCCCACGATGTTCACCCTGCGAGGAAGGGGGCTTTCGCCCCCTTCCCAAGTCATGTTGTTCATGACGTGGCGTGCAGGACCGTGGAGGTGTTGGTCGTGCCGACCGTGACGCCCGCGACCGCGACCTGTAGCCATTTGGTCGTGTTGAGGGCGAACAGGGTTGCGCTCTCGCCGTCGCCGTCCAGGGTGAGGACGGTGTCGGTGTCCGCCGACACGCCGCCCGTGGACGTGATGGTGATGGAAGTGGACCCGGAGTTCTGCAGGATACGGACCATCTGCCCCGCGACCAACGGCTGAGTCAGCGTGAAGTTCACGTTGCCCGTGGCCGTGATCACGTTGACGCCCCACGGGTTCAGCGCGCCCGAGGAAGCCTGGGTCGTGACGGTATCGATCCAGCCCACCGGGATCAACGCGCCCCCGGTAGTCCCGTTCGAACCGACGCGGAATTGCCCCTCGCCGTCGGACGCATAGATGTAGATGCGATCCGAAGAGGCCAGCATGTCGGAGACATAGCTGGTCGAGGGGAAGTAGTTGGCCGCGACGATGGTGGCCATCGCCTCGCCGGTCGAGGTATAGACGAACTCCTTGTAAACGCCGTGATACGGCTTCTGATGGAGCCCGGATGCAGTAAACGGCATCGTAGCCTCCTTATGCGCCTTCGTTGACCAGCAATTGCTGGACGCCGTCGGGTTCGATCACGACGGAGCCGGCGCTGATCATCGAGTTGAAGAACCACGCGGCGCGATCGCCGTGCCACGTCATGTCGGTCTGGATTCCCGTTCCGACGCCCTTGCCCACGGCGTTCTTGTGCCAGGTCAGGATATACCGGGATGTGCCGGAGAGAGTCAGGCCGGTGTGGTTGAACCAGTTCACGCCCAACCAACGCCGCATCCGCCAGGGGTTCTCCGAGTAGGGAGTCATCCCGACGTACTCGGCCCGGGCGAATTGGTCGTGGGTCAGCATGTATTCCCACACCTGCATGGAGACGGCGGAGAACACGTTGCCGTCGTCCAGGGGAACGTCCCGACGCCCCAGAGCGCCGACGTGAGTGGCGAATATCTGGATCACCGTGCCCGCCGTCGCGGTCGAAGAGAGGGCGGTCAGGTTGCGAGCCGTGCTCTGGTTGGTGGTGGCCGCTTCCAACACGTCGATGGTGAGCTTGTCCTCCTGCCGGCCAAGAGCCGCAACGGCGGTCTGCTGGACGGCGGCGCGCTCGTCGTGGCGGATTTTCAGGAGGTCGAGCTTGTCGATCCACTGGCCGGCGTAGAAGTCGCTCATGGTGGCGGACGCCGTCTCGTGGCTCGGGTTCATCGGCGTGACTTGGGAGTTCCGGCCCTTGGTGGAAGCCGTGCCCGTGCCGAGGCGCTGGAAGGTGATGGTGTTGCCTTCGACCCCGTCAACGGTGCGGACGGTGCCGTTGAGCTTGGCCCCCATCCGCTGGTAACGCAGGGTGATCTCGCGATCGTACTGCGTTACGAAAGCATCATCGATATCGTTGGCCATAGGAGTACCCTTTCGTTCCAACAACGGTTGGCGCGTCCGGGTGTCCGTCCCTTGGCCTTGCCGAGTGTCCTTTCGGGTCGGAAGGTTACGTTCAGGGCCTTATGCGTCTATTGTCGCTATAGAGCATTTTTTGAAGGCCCGCACAGGCCATGACCTACACGATCAGCTTTTTCGGTTTGGGCAGGTATTGGGCCAGCAGGCTTTTCGAGGGCTTAGGGTCGAGCACAACCACGTTTTCAGCCCCCTTCCCCGTGGGATCGAACTTGACCAAAGCCCCCTTGATAAATCCAAGTTTGTAGAGGTCCGTGGGGTCTCTTCCGTCGTATCCCCTTATCTCTTTGGGCAGAAAGGGCCTTGCGTTGCCTTCCTGGTCCCTCAGGATGCAACAGCCCGAGCGGTCCACCACCTCCAGTATTCCGGTGGCGGTGCCCTGCCAGCGTGCTTTCGGGGTCATTTCCTCATGGTGCCGGCGCCGACCGTGCCGGCCCGGAGGCTCGATTTGCCCGGAGAGAGTTGACGGGAGATTTCGGCAACCCGCGCCTGTTTCCTCTTGTCGGAGTAGTAATCCGGCGAAACGATGAGATCGTCCATCTCCTTCTGAAGCGCGTCCTTGTCGATCTTCGCCTGCGAGGCCGCGCCTTCGGGTGAGAACCTGGGCTCGCCCATCTTCTCGATCATCTTTTCCAGCGTCTCGATTCTTCCCGCAGTGGCGTAATCGATATCCATGTGCTGAATGGCCTCGTCCCCGAACATGGCCTTGAGCTTGCCCTTGACGTAATCGATGCGCTTGTCCGCGTGCTCGCCGAGGCGCTTGCGATTCTCCGCAAGGGCTGCGGCGAATTCCTGTTGTTTCGCCGCTTCCTTCTTGGCCTCGATCTCGGCAAAACGGTAAGCCAAGTCCATGAACTCGTCGTTGGACATGCCCGACCTGTAGGCCACCTCCCGTCCCAGTTTGAAGGTATCCCCGTCCTTGTTGAGAACGTAATAGACCTTGCCCTGTTCGGGCTTGAAGTCCTGTCCAGGCTTCTCTCCAAGAAGGACAAGGTTGGACTTGGCCAGCTTCTCCGCGAGAGGACCGGACTTAGGAAGCTCGAACTTGTACCCGTCCGGGCTCGGGGGCCTCTTGCCGAACAGTTCCCTTTCGACCTCGGAGCGGATTTCCGGGACGACGAGAGCTTCCTTCCCCTTCGCGAACCGGGTGGAAAGCTCGGTATAAGCCGAGGCCATCCCTTGAATATCGACCTCGTTCTTCTGGGTGTTCCAGAATTTATCCGGCACCCACTCGGGGCGCGTGGGCGGTGTCCCGCCAGTACCGCTACTTTGATTTGCCTGGCTCTGGTTGTTTTCGTCGGCCATTCTCGACTCTCCTTTCGATGATCGCGACCAGATACCTCTGGCCTTCCATGTGTCTCAATTCGTCGTTCGAGGCTCCGGGTCCCATCAAGTTGTGAATGGTGATGGATTTCAGATAGGCCAGGACCTTCTGCGGTCCCTCTTCCCTAAAGGTCTGCGCGAACAACTCGTTCAGTTCGTCGTCCTCTTGAACGGTCCTTCGTATTCCGTCCGGCCCAATCCGCATGTTGGCGGCGGCTAAGACTCTGTCCCTGACCCGCTGCATCATTTGGGGGCGAGCCTCATCATTCCCACGACGTTGAATCTCTCGGACGGATGAACCGAGACGATCTCCATGCGGAGGAACGTTTTCTTCTCGGGCAGGGCCACAACTTGCGGCATCATGGTGTCTTTCAGGATGAAGTCAGCCCCGCCCTGGAATCTCGCGGTGGCAACGCGGGCGTGCCATTTCCAATCCCGCTTGTCCGAGAACTCGCAAAAGCCGTTGACGATTTCCACGGCTTCCACGGGTTCCTCGAACTCGACCCCGATCCAGGCGTTCAAATCGTTGACATCGGACAGCCACCCTCGCCCGTCTTGCAGACGGTCCGGGCCGAAGTCCCTGTACTGAGAGGAAGCGGTGTAGATCATGCCGGATATCGACGCTTCATCGTTTTCCGGTGCCGGCGCCAATCGACGATCATTTGTGCCGTCGCAAGAACGAAGCCGCCCAACACGCCGATCAAAAATGCGACGATGGCCTCGGTCACGCGGCCCCCTGAGCGGCGGCGACGGCGGACATGGCGGCAATGGCCTGCTCGATCTGTTTCGATTCGAGCCGGGTCCTGACCAGCTTGGGCTCGATGCCCATCTTCTGAGCCAACCATCTCCCGTATTCCCCGGAATTGATGATGATGGCGGTCTGTTGCGGACCTTGAGTGGCGAGCATCATTTCCATGTATCGCTGGTGTCTCAGGATTTCATCCTGCGCCTGCGCCCGGGTGATGGGAGCCAGCGGTTTGATGCGGATGATCCGGCCATCGATGGCGGGGAGCTTGAACGCGCCTTGCTTCACCCGGATGTAGGCGACCCTCTTGACGACTTGGAACAGAAGCTCGTTGACCAATCGGTTGTACGGCCCCGCGCGTCTCCGGGCGCGGTTGGCCGTCCTTTCCAAGACCTCGGTCGCGCTCATGGGGGTCTTGTCGGGCGTCCCCAAGTCATCGCCGAAGAAAATCTGTTTGATGGACTGTTGCAGGTCGGCAATCACGATCTCAGCGATATTGAATCCGGCGTCTTTGATGTCGAGTCGTTCGAGTCCCTTGGACCCCGGAGCTTTCGGGATGATGGTCCGGGGCTCGATCCGCACGGTGTCGAGATTGAGAACCCCGTCGTCCTCGGCCTGCCACACGCCGGAGATTGCAAGGTCGGCGTTCTCCAACACGAACTGTTTCGTGAGGTTCAGGGTCTTGATGTCCGGGAGAGCAATCATCGCCGGGCCTCTTCCGAGTACTTCCCCCGCGACCCGTGTGAACGAGAAGTCGATGTACGGCTTCGACCCGTCGCCGGTGTATCGCCCGGATTTGATCTTCTGCTTTTCCTTGGGAGCGAATACGCAGTAGTCCCAGGTCTCCGTACCCCTCTCTTCCCAATTCCTCTGCACGCCCTCCACGACCTCGATCTTCTTTTCGGGGTAGTCCGCGATGCAGTCGGAGAGTTCCTTGCCGAAGGTCCCGTCGGGCCAGATGACGGGAAGGTCCCCTGCCCTCACTGTCCTCGGACGGAAGATGGCATCGATAGTGTCGTGGGGGCCGGTGTCGGGGCAGATTTCCGGTAACGGAACGGCCCGGAACCTGACGGGCTCCAAGGCGTCCCCCTCTTCGGGGAGAAGGAACCCGGTTCCGATCCCCCAGTCCATCAGAGCCTCATGAGCTTCGTTTCTGAAATTCGAGTTATTGACCGTCGTGATGATATCTTCGGTGATCGGAGATAGAAGTCGATTCAGGTCCTCTTTCTGGTTCTCCGGGAATTCAGGACCGGCCGTCAATTCAAACGGCTTCGCGTCCACCGGCCACACGTCATCGAGCATTTGAGAAGCAAGGTCTTGAAGCGCGGCGGGAGCGGTGGAATCGAACAGGTTGTCGGTGTCGGGCCTTTCGGTTCCCCGCGAGGAATAGGGCCTCTCCCTCAGGGGGAGGACGTACTCATAACACTCGTCGATGATCGGCTCGGCCAATTGTCTCCGGTCCTTCGCCCGCTTGTAGCGGCGAAGAAAGGCGTCAAGCTCCTTGTCGTCCGAGAAGGAGCCCGGAGACTCGACCGTGTTGCCGTATTCGGCCATCAGTACCTCTTGATGGGTTTCTTTTTCTTCGGCATCAGTGGACCATCAGAATGACTTCGCCCTTCTCGTCGATCGTGAAGGGGAACCCGTAGGGAATGAGCCACACGCCCGCTTTGGTGATCACGCGCAGGTGATCCTGCTGCGGAGCCACGACCGCCGTGCGGTTGGTCGGTAAAGCGGGATAGGCGGCGAGTTTCTGGAAGTTCATCCGCCCAACAGCGAGGGGAATCCCAACTCGCTTCCTTCCGGGGCTATGAGAGAACGGATGCCCCTTCGGCCCCGACGAATGGCGGCTTCCTCTTCGGCCTGCTGGGCTTTCAGTTTTTCCTGTTCGGCCTTGGCATTGGCCTCGATCGCCGACCGATCCGGCATCGGCGGCGGCTTGGGTGGCCCGGGAGGCCCGGAGAAGATGGCTTTGAATACTCTGCCCATTGGCCGAGATTAGGTTAGCCCCTCGCTTTCCGCACAGGCCATGACCGCCGCTTGAACACCGAAGGGGGCGGGGGCGCTTGACGGACCTTCGGAGGTTTGACCCCCCGGTTCAAAAGGGACCGCCCCTCTCCCCCGCCGATCATGAGGTATTGAAGGGCGTCGGCAATATGGGAGAACCGGTCCTTTTCCGGCGTGTCGGAATACCTTTCCCCCGAGACATGCAACCTCCGATATCGGTATCCACCCCCCAAGGCCGCTTTCAGCGTGGTGCAGGACTGAGAAACCAGTATCC
>QZGF01000086.1_pt1 | contig 11611 bp, 13 predicted proteins | sample 1990021 | NCBI WGS metagenome assembly QZGF01 (sample SAMN10076523, study PRJNA491371) | Subsurface metagenome, whole genome shotgun sequencing project. | isolation source: subsurface fracture fluid from borehole BE326-BH2 | place: South Africa: Beatrix Gold Mine | collected 2015-06-18 | reverse complement strand
ATCTCCATATGAGTATGCTGGTTTAACGCCCAGACTCTCTACAATTTTTCCAAACCTTTCTACTACCCTTGACTGCCCAGAAGCTGCAATCATAATCCTAAAGGAATTCTTAACAAAGACGTCGTCCGAAAAATACGCTAGAATATTTTCGGGTAACCTACCAGAAGGCAAGAAAATTGTTTCACCTGAATCTGATATCATCTTCAACACATCATCAAGTTCAATCTCTTCAATACGTCTTGCGGTAGAGAGCATCCAGGAGACCCTTAACCGCTCAACAAACCCAAAATCAGTTCCCACCCGACCTAGAATGAAGAGAAATTTACTAAGGAAGCTTTGTCTTTTTCCGTAGATAGGAATTTCTACCCACCCGTCGATAGGGATAAAGAAATTTGATTCAACGGTATATTTAACCAAGGAACCATCTTTTTTTTCGTCCCTGGCAAGTTTCCATAATGCTGAAGCCTTTCTCTTCCCAAGATCACCAACCACTTCAAATTCTGTGTCTGCTGGCACCAGAAGTTCAACTGCCCTGTCACTTACACTATCTACAACAACAATTCCGAGCCTACTATTTCCACTTGGCTGTACAAACACATACTTATAGTATCCTCTCAAATACATAAAAGCAAAAAGTATAAGAGAAGCCAAGGCAATTAAAAAAACAACCGCTATGCCCAAATAAAAAATTTGATCCCGTCTTATCCTTTTTCTGTGGTAAGATCTTGATTTCATCTAAAGGCAGCATTTGCCATAATTCTTTCAAAGTGTTGTTTTCCTAACTTGACAATCACTTCTTTGTCCAAGCCCTTTCGAAAAATACTTTTAATATATTCTCCTGTCAGAATCTCGGGTAGAATCACCATATCCGCTCCCTTCTCGTAAAGAAAAATAGCATCTTTAGCTTGGGATGCTGTAAATATAGTTAGTGGTTTTTTTTCTAAATGCCTTAACTGCTCCAATATAAACAGATCGTCCTCAACCTTGGAAATTGTCGAAACAATGGCGCTAGCAGAAGAAGAGTTCGCGGAATCAAAAACTTCGCTATCTGATATATCCCCCAAGATTGCCTCAGCGCCATTTGCAGATACCCTCGAGTAGACCTGGGGGTCAAAATCAACAACAACAAAATACATTTTCTTCCTGATAAAATAATTCATAAGCACAGACCCTGTCCTGTGACAACCGACAAGCACAATATGGTTTGTTAAGGGGACCTTTTTAATAAGCACTCTTTCTCTTACCCCTCCCCTCTCAAACATCCTCAAATATCTGCTGACAGCCTGGTATAACTTTTCGGAGTTGATTATCGCATAAGTGGAAACAACCATGGTTATAATGCCGACAAGAACTATGACTGATACCGCTTCCCTACTTAATAAGCCAATCGCTTCTGCTTCAACTGCTAGAATTAATGAAAACTCAGAAATTTGTGCAACAGATACTCCTGTCAAAAATGATGTCCTTGCCCTATAGCCCAATGGTCTCATCATAGACATAACTATTAATGGACTACCCAAAAGCACAAACAAAGAAAGTATCCCCGCAGGGACAAGGGTGCGGCTAATTATTCCCCTATCCAATACAAATACAAAACCAAGGTTAAGAAAAAACAAAATAAGAAAAAAGTCCTTGATTGGTCGTGTGCGAGAACCAATCTGTAGGCTTTCTGATATATTTGATAAAGCAATTCCGGCTAGATATCCACCAACCTCAAGGGAGAGTCCAATCGAATTCTCGACAAAAGAAGAAAATCCCAGTGCCCAGGCGATACTTAGAATAAACATAAGTTCAGGCGAGCCAAAAGTCAGCCTCTCAAAAATCTTTGGTATGATTGTCTTTGAAAGAAATATGACCACAACCACAAGCAATAACATCTTGATTGGAATAGACAAGTAGAGCATGCTGGAGGTATCGCCACCTGAGGAAGTCAAGAACATTAACACCATAACAGCTATAATGTCTTGAACTAGCATAATGCCGATAGCAATCCTTCCGTAAAGGCTAGCAATATCCTTTTTTTCGGACAGAAGCCTAACCAATACAATAGTTGACGAAAAAGTTATCGCCAGCGAAATCAAAAAGGACTGAGGAAGGGAAAAGCCAAGAAAAATGCATATAGCTGTAGCAACAAAGGCTGTTACGACAATTTGTCCAATTCCAATATAAAATGCGTGTTTGCCTATCGTCCAAAACTCCGAAATCCTTACCTCAAGCCCTAGAAGAAAAAGAAGCATAGCAACGCCAACTTTGCTTAAGCTTCCTAACAGAACAGGATCTTGAATCATGCCAGAAGCGCTCAAAAATACACCAGCCAAAAGATATCCTACAATAAGGGGCTGTTTTAATGCTCTCGTAACAACAGCAAACAACCCAGAAGTCACGAACAAAATCGATAGTTGTGAAAAGCTCATACAATTTAATTTAATCTTAATTGCCAGGTTTGTAAACTAGCCTAAGCCTACTCTGATTGTATAAGATTGGAAAGTGAGTGGCTTAGATCTGCGGGGACTTTACTCTCAAGGCTAAAATGTTTGTCACCAATACTAAAATCAACTGCCTTAGCATGCAAAAAAAGCCTGGGGCACCATACCAAATCCTTGCGCAAGGTCTTTCTGCCTAAATACACTCTGTCAGAAACTATTGGGTGACCAATATATTTCGCATGCACTCGAATTTGGTGTGTGCGCCCAGTCTTAGGATAGAACTCAACATAAGAAAACTTCTCATTGTCTTTGTAAAAGTACCCCAACACCTTATAATCAGTATGTGCCTCTCTTCCTCCAGGAACAATTCCAAAGCGCTTTCTATTCCAAGCCAAACGTCCTATGGCATACCTTATCGTACCCTCAGCCATATCTAGCTTCCCATGTAAAAGCGCCAAATAGACCTTGTGGACAAGTCTTTTCTTGAATTGTTCCTGAAGATAATCAAAGACAATGGAATTTTTGGCAACAAGAAGAATTCCGCTCGTCTCTTTGTCAAGCCTGTGAACAATCCCTGAACGCCTAAGGTAGTCACCAGATAGTTCATAGCTAAAACTCTCTTTCAGCCACTTCTGTATCGTAGGCAACTGGGCTGTGGTGCTAGAATCATTCACTATCCATCCCGAAGGCTTATCAACAACAATTAGATCATTGTCTTCATATATAACGATGGGGCTATTCATCTTATCTTAGAAAGTGCCAACAAGAGTTATTCTATTTCTCTCTTCGGCTTTGACAACGGGCACAGAGGGTAGCCTCGGGATAAATCATTAGCCTATCAGTATCAATCATCTCTCCACAATCTTCGCATATGCCGTATTTGCCAATTTTCATCCTAGTCAGTGCCTTGCGGGTTTGAATAATCTTCCTCTCTATCTCCTCCTTAATAGCAGATGTCCTTGCGTGGCCAAACTGTTCCTCAGCATCAGTGTCAGGCGAGGCATTGCCTATTACCCTTGATGAATCCTTAAATGGGTCCTCCTTATCAATCTGCCTTTTCCTTTTCTCCAACTTTGTGAGATTCTTCCGAAGGAACCTGCCTATCGGTGCAACTAGTTTTGAAGGAAATCCAGCAATCCCTCGCCCAACTTCTGCTACTGAGTTTAAAACATTGTCTTTGCTATCTGAATTTGATTTTCCGATCTTCATGCTATTTTTCTTGAAAGCAAGAAAAGCCACAAAAGTGAAAATACTGCAAGTACCAAAAGTACAACCGCATTTATTTTCCCAACAAAGAATATCACAGGAAACGAAGAAAAAGCAACTGCCGCATTTGCAGCAAAAAATATAGATGACGACAAAAGCCCCGAGAAACCGATTTTTCCTGACTTATACCACTGGATCCTTTTGTAATTACTCTCTAAAAAAAAGAAAAGTGGAAGGAAAAGCAAATTGCCCAATACTAGAAAAAGTAATAGCTTCTTGCTGGGCAAGGGCTCAAGTAGTAAGTAACATATATTGCCAATCACTAGAGCCGGAAAAAGAGCATTTGTGACCTCATTAATCCTCATATGATTTCTAACCGAATAAGCTGTCATGACGCAAAACGGAACTACCACAGACAGCCATCTATATTCCACTCTGCCATACCACTCAACTAGAATAACCGTTACTACCAAAGATACCAATCCAAGTATTCCAAGGTTAAAAATCTGGCTACTTAGATAATCTTCCCGCAATTTCTTCCAAAAAATAAACAAAAAAGACAAAAATGCTACCAGTGAAGCCAATATTTTATAAATTTCGGTCACATGCTGATATTACTAGATTAGACGACATTTGTTAATAGATATTAGGCTCGAATTCTATGACTTGACTCACATTACAAGTCCAGGCATAATGAGTCCTGTGCTTGAGACACCACACGTAATAATTGCGGCAACAATTGCAACTAAAATCAAAAACCCGTTACTATCATTACCACTTGCACTGGCAAGTCACTTTGTATTCGAGATGATTCCCCATTGGAATCCCCATATCAATACAGAAAAAAGGAGGTTCGGAAAGATAAGCAAAAAATCTACAGTGATAATAATGTCAGATTCTCTGATGTCTCTTGCGGTTGGATCAGTTCTTGCATTTAGGCTTCTCCCTGATACATCACATACAATCAGCGTGCTTCTTGCCTGTTTTGCTGGAGTCCTCCCCGATCTAATAGAAGCTCCATACTACTTTCTTAACTTAACCAACAGCTTTATTGTCAATAAATGGATCCCTTTCAAAAAATCAATCCAGTCAGATACCGGACCTGTCTGGGGAGTTATAACTCAGATTGCCGTATCACTAGTGGCACTAGCAATTATTTTTCTGTCTTAGCCCTCTCTACATACTCATTTGTCCTCGTGTCAACCACTATTCTATCACCATTGTTTATGAAAAGAGGCACCTTTGTCACAACACCGTTTTCTAGCTTTGCCTGCTTATAAATGTTGCTTGCCGAATTTCCCTTCACACCAGGGGGAGCATCAACTACCTTTAGCACAACTTTTGGAGGAATCTCTACTCCAAGTGCACGGTCTTCCCAAAAAAGGACAGTCACGGTCTGCCCCTCTTTGACATAGGAAATCTCCTCTCCAACTAATGCTAGAGGTATATCTACCTGATCATATGAGCCCAAGTCCATAAAGAAAGCGTTCTTGTCATCAGAATACAAATACTGAAGCACTCTCTTTGAGGTCGCTATATCTTCAACCTTATTGTTGCTGCTGAAAGTCTTCTCTTCAATTGCACCGCTTATAAGGTTTCTTGCCAATACATGTACTATTGCCCCTCCTCTACCCTGCTTGATGAGGCTATATTTTAATACCTTGTAGGGCTTTTTATCAGAAAGGAATGTTGTCCCGTTTTTGAGTCCTGTTGCTTCAATCATTTGTTGTGTCCTGAGCAAAAACTATTATATAATAATATTATTAGACGTCAAAATATGGGGCAGGATAGACTGACCACCTTTCTCAGTAGGGTTGCCATAAATGCACCTGGTGCAGTTATAAACCGATTCTTCCTAGAAAGATTCACTGGTGCCAGTCCCGATGAAGTAAAAAAAATGATTGAGGGTGGGGTTCTGGTCGATGGAGGTTCCGAATTACAACTTACTGAAGAATTCATTAGAAAACAACAAGAAATATCGTCAGAAAATTCTCGATGTTCAACTCCCCCTCTTATATATACTGGATATATCCCACGTCCAAGTAACGGCTGCAGAAAAATTCCCAGACTTCCTGGATGCGATGAACTTCCAAATAATTTTCTCAAGTAATAAGGAAGATAACTCCGCTTGACGCAAATGAAGTGTTTTTACCCTTTGATCTAATAACTTTGTCAAATTCAAGACGGTATAGTAAAATTACAAGTGCGCCCGGATGGCGGAATAGGCAGACGCGCAGGTCTCAAAAACCTGTGAGACCAAAATCTCGTGAGGGTTCGACTCCCTCTCCGGGCACTAACATCAAATCTTTCACTGGAAGGTACGCTTCTTCAAAGGATCTATCTTAGCAGCTTAACCAAGCTAAAAGAGACGCTCAAGAAGGATAAAATCATCTCTTAGTCTCTGCACCAAAAAATCTAATTCTGTCGCCTTTGAAATAAAGGTTAATCTGCCTTAGCGGGCCGTTCCTGTGCTTTGCAATATCAAGGTGATAGCTTTGTGTGTCATCATCTGACTCCCTCCAAAGAAACATGACAACATCCGCATCTTGTTCAATTGAACCTGATTCGCGAAGGTCCGCCAACTGAGGCTTCTTTTCGCCCCTTTGCTCAACTGCGCGTGAAAGCTGTGATAGGGCAAGGACAGGAACCTTCAACTCACGGGCAAGGTTCTTAAGCCCTTGCGATATTTCAGAGACCTCCTGTACCCGATTCTCCAAAAGCCGAGATTTAGCAAGCTGAAGATAATCTACGACTATAAGATCAACTCCAGATTCCACCTGAAGCCTGCGAGCTTTAGTCCTCATCTCAAGGATGGATAAACCGGGGGTGTCATCTATATAAATAGGAGCCTCCGCCAGCTCCCCCATGGCGTTACTAAGCTTGGTAAAATCCTCCTCTGAAAGCTTGCCTGTCTTTAGCCTCCACGCGTCGATATCTGCCTGCGCCACCAAAAGTCTGTCAACGAGCTCCTCACGGCTCATCTCCAAAGAAAAAAAACCTACCGGACGCTTATACTTCAAAGCAACATTTTGAGTGATGTTTAGTGCAAGTGATGTTTTACCAACCCCCGGTCTAGCAGCAAGAATTATAAGATTTGATCTTTGCATGCCTGCCAGGGCATCGTCTAAATCAGAAAAACCCGTAGGAATACCACGAATTCCTTCTGCCTGCTTGTGAAGCTCATCTAACCTATCAAACGAGTCTGCAAGTGCCTCCCTCACAGGCACAAAGGCTCTTGCAACATTTTTTTGAGTAAGTGAAAATATCTCAGACTCAGCCCTATCCAATAACTCATCGGACGCAATCCCCTCGTCCATAGACATATCCACCAATGTCGCTGCCACCCTCATAAGAGAACGCTTCGTAGAAGCATCCTTTACTATCTTTCCGTAATGCTCAACATGAGCCGCTGTGGGAACCTTATTTGCAAGGTCTGCTAGATATGCAACTCCGCCAACCTCTTTCAATGCCTTTTTCTTTTTTAGTTTTTCCGATATTGTCAATATATCCAAAGGGATTCTCTCATCATAAAGCAAAAGTGCTGCTTCATAGATTAACTTGTGCCTTTCGTCGTAGAAATCCTCCGGCTTTAGAAATTCTGCGATAGCAATTATTGCATCTTTATCAATTAGAAGTGCACCAAGGACTGATTCTTCAGCCTCTCTAGAATGTGGAGGAATTCTAAGGTTTTGATTAGCCATTGTTATTTTAAGGCAGTTTTAGCACTACAAGACAATTCTGTAAAGATGAGGATTGGCGAATCTAATTTTTGCTTTATACCCCAAAAGCATCACTAACTCTAACGCACCTCCAAAATGACAGCCTTTTGCTCCTCAGCTATCTCAGGCTTCTTGACCGAATACTTTTGTAATCTTTCAGCAGGAACCGCCAACAACTTAACAAATTCATCAACCCCACTTAATTTTCCGAACACTTCTTGATTTAGAACTGGCGTGTTGTAGTGCATCGGTATGACCACATGCGGCTCTACACTTTGCACTACTTCAACAGCGACTCGTGGGTCTATGGTATAAAACCCACCAACAGGAATAAACAATATATCAATATCTCCTATCTCCTCCACCAGCTTATCATCCAACTTATGCCCCAAATCCCCCAAGTGCACAAGCCTTAGCTCATCCATCTCATAAACATAAACCGTATTTTTCCCTCTTTCTTCTCCCTTCTCATCATCATGAAATGTTGGATATCCAAGAACAGTTACTCCTTTCACTTCGTACTCACCTGGTCCTTTAATTATGTAAGGCGAGCTATCCACTAAATCTGCTCGATTGTGATCAGAATGGTCATGAGATATCGTTACCAGATCAGCAGATACTCCCAGATACTTGATTCCAACTTGGTCTGGATCAAAAGGATCAGTCACAACAACACACGACTTCCCTTTTAACCTAAAACTGGCATGTCCTAAATAACTAATCTCCATTAATCCCAATATTAGCAAATGAGTACAATCTAAACAATAGCCTACAATAAAGTAACTTGAAATAATCGTAAGTTGCGTATATATTACGTAGGAGGTTTATACAAGTAATCCAAATGAGAAAAGAATTACTCATAGTGGTAACTATTGGAATTTTCTGCGGTGTCGTAATTGGGTTTGGTATATGGAGAGCAAACAAAGCAATATCCCAAGATCAGGTTAGTGTCGAATCCCAAGTCAGCATATCCCCCACAGAGGCCAAGACAACTCCGTCAGTCCCTGCCAATAACAAGATACCACCAGGAATCACCATCTCTACCCCCCAAGAATATGATGTTGTTGCCGAGCCAAAAGTAAAAATAATTGGACTCTCTGCTCCAAATACAAACATTGCCATATCATCAGAAACAAATGACTATCTTGTTAAATCCACCCAATCGGGCGAATTTGAGGCAGAAGTTGAACTTATAGAAGGAATTAACCAAATAATATTCAAGGAACTTGATTCGTCAGAAAACGAATACACTCTTAAAATTATTTACTCAAAAGATATTTAGCTTGACAAAATGAAAAAAAGCAAATTAATTATCCTTACAGTCCTTTGGATGGTTCTAGCAACCAAAAGCATATTTGCAGCCACCGCAACCACATCACCCACTCCGACATCTTCAACAATTGAGGCACAAGTAAAAAGACGAATTGATGATATCAAAAACTCCCCAAAAGCGTTTGTTGGAACAGTGACAGACAAGACCCAAAACACTCTTCAGATAAGGACCGAAAAAGAGGAGATTAAAATGGTGTCCGCAGATCCCGCAACAACTATTGTCAAAAAGGACCAAGACAAAAGCACGTCTTCAAAGTATGATGACGTAGCAATTGGAGACTTCATAATTGCAATTGGATTTAGAAACGGAAATGACGTCTTAAACGCAAAGAAAATAATAATCACCGCAAACCCAACTGCTCCAAAAAGGAAAATAATCAAAGCAAAGATTGCCTCAAACCTAAAAAACCAAATCAAGATTAGTGCTGCAGATAAAATTATTAATCTCAAGTTTCCAAAAAGATGGCAGGGACCTGAGAAAAAAGAGCTTCTTGAAGGAGACTTGGTGGTAGTATTTGGCGAATTCGAAGATAATAACATAAATCTTCGGTCTATTTTCAAGATATAAGACTTGGTTGATATTACCAAGACCGAGTGAAATAATAACTTATATGAATCAAGTAATCTTGCAGCCATTAAAAGGATTCAGGGACTTCTTGCCTGACGAAGCAAGAAAAAGAAAATTGGTTATATCAAAAGTCTCCCAAATCTTTGAGCTATTCGGCTTTGAGCCTCTTGAAACCCCAGCTCTCGAATACCAGGAGCTTCTCCTGGGAAAATATGGGCAGGAGGCAGAAAAACTTGTCTATAAATTCAAGGATAACGGCGGACGAGATGTAGCGCTTCGCTATGACCAAACAGTACCTACCGCCCGAATACTAGCCATGTATCATCAAAAGCTTGCAATGCCATGGAGAAGATATCAAATCCAGCCCGTTTGGAGAGCTGACAAACCACAAAAAGGAAGATACAGAGAAATTACACACTGTGACGCCGATATCTTTGGATCTAAATCAGCAATTTCCGATGCCGAGTGCATTGCCCTAGCTGACCAAATTTTCGCCCAATTAGGATTTGGCGAATATAAAATTTATCTTAATGATAGAAACATACTTTTTGATATCATTAATTTTGTAAGCATCCCTCAAGAACTTCAGTTTTCTGTCATCGCATCAATTGATAAGCTTGACAGGAAAACTAAGGAAGAAGTGGCCGATGAGCTTCGCCAAAAAGGAATAAACGAGCTTACAATTAAACATCTTTTCGACCATCTTGATAACGCAACACCCACACAATCACTGCTTGCTGTCATGAAGCATTGTCAAGAGTTAGGAGTACCTAAAGACAAAATAATTTTTGAGGCAAGACTGGCGCGTGGTCTTGATTACTATACCAGTACTATCTTTGAAGTAAAAATTGACAATTATCTAGGAGGCTCTGTGCTTGGGGGAGGTAGATACGACCATCTAATCAAAAAATTATGCGATGTAGATATTCCTGCTGTGGGTTTTGCCCTGGGGCTTGATCGGACAATTGATGCTATGAACCAGTTTGGACTATTTCCCCCGGATAAATCTGCAACGAAAGTACTAGTTAGTGTCTTTTCTAGAGACCTCATTGACGAATCAGCCATTGTTGTCGCAAATCTTCGTGAAAATAACATCAATGCTGAAATCTATCCATCAGAAGATACCAGACTTGACAAACAGCTTAAATACGCAGACAAAAAGGGCATAAGATTTCTGGTGGTTATAGGCCCTGAAGAGGTGAAAAAAAACAAGGTAATATTGAAAGATCTTCAGACAGGAAAACAAGAAGACACTCGTCTTATGGATCTTCCCAGCAAGATAAAATCTCTTTAGCGACTTCACTCATAAATATAATCTGTGTAAACTAATATTTGATGAGTAAGTATCGCCTGCGTGCTTACTGGTATCTTTTAATATCTACTCTTATATGGGGATTGGCTTCTGTGGTAATCAAGGCAACTTTAACAGAAATTGCCCCCTTACCGTTTCTGACATACAGGTTCCTTCTTTCCTCACTAATCGCAGTCTTTTTTGCCGGAAGAATTATAACTCTTATCAAAAAACACGCTGAGGACTCTCTAGAGATAATCCTTCATTCCCTTTTCTCCTCAACAATCTCACTTGGCCTTTTATTTTGGGGGTTGGAAAGGTCAACAGTCTTAGATTTGGCGGTAATAACTCTGGTTGCACCCTTGCTCACTGAACTTGCTGGTGTTATCTTTCTTGGCGAGCACTTTACTAAACGGGAAAAAATAGGAACGCTAGTTGCTATAGTGGGCACAGTTTTTACGATATTTGAGCCACTAATAAATGATGGCAACGGCTGGGGAAGTTTCCTTGGAAACGCCTTAATTTTTTTATACCTTATTTTCGACATCGCAAGCGTGATAATCCTAAAAAGGCTACTTAGGAAGGATATCGACATCACCGCATTGACAAATCTCTCCTTTGTAATTGCCTTTCTAGCTTTCCTGCCATTCTTTATTCTTTTTGCAAACATAGACACTGTAACCGGGCTCATAAATCTGCCACTCAAATACCATCTGGGAGTTATGTATATGGCGTTTTTTTCCGGGACTGTTGCCTACTTTTTTCGCAATAAAGGACAAAAAACTATTGAGGTTGGCGAAGCAGGACTTTTTAGCTATCTTACCCAAGTCGTCTCGGCCCTACTTGCAGTCATCTTTTTGAAAGAAAAAGTCACTATCGGATTTTTGATCGGAGCAATCATCGTTACTGCAGGAGTTGTATACGCCGAGATTAAACCGCGCGTTGCCTCCAGAAAACTAAGCTGATATAATACTCTTACCATCAATATCAATTCGATATTTTTAGATTATGAAAGCACAAATCCATCCCAAATGGTTTGAAGAAACCAAAGTCACATGCGCCTGCGGCA
>QZGF01000085.1_pt1 | contig 11818 bp, 10 predicted proteins | sample 1990021 | NCBI WGS metagenome assembly QZGF01 (sample SAMN10076523, study PRJNA491371) | Subsurface metagenome, whole genome shotgun sequencing project. | isolation source: subsurface fracture fluid from borehole BE326-BH2 | place: South Africa: Beatrix Gold Mine | collected 2015-06-18 | reverse complement strand
CCATGCTCAGTTGCCCAAAGATTTCCTTCATCGTCCCAAACTATACCTTGTGGATTTCTATGCCCATAAGAATAAACTTCATTTCCAAACGGGTTTCCCGGGGCGGGTTTTCCCTCATCTGTGACCCGTAAAATCTTTCCAGCAAGGGCGTTTTTATCTTGCGCCAAAGATGGATTTTGGGCATCACCTGTTGTTATATAAAGCATCCTATCAGGACCAAATTTTATCCTCCCACCGTTATGATTTAGTGATCCCGGAATTGAATCAACAATAATCTTTTCATCAACAAGCTTACGGTCTTCATATCGCATCCTAACAACTCTATTGAAGGTATTTCCATCCGAATTCGAATACGTGTAGTAAAGATAGACAAATTTATTTGAGAAAAAATCAGGGTGTATTGCAATTCCTAGAAGTCCTCCCTCCCCCACCTCGCGCACTGATGAGACGGTTGCTATAGTATCCATCTTGGTTACTCCATTTATCCGATCTATTAGACGAACACTTCCGCCTCTTTCAGTTACAAGCATTCCTCCCTCGGGAAGAAATGCTATAGCCCAGGGAGTGTCCAAATTTTGAGTAATTATACTCACCTTTCGACTCTCTTCCTCAGTAACAGTTTCCTTCCTTGCATCGCTAGAACCCTCGCGGGGGGTAATATTATCTTTCCTTTTGGGACCTCTCGCTACCACTGCAATAGCAATGGCAGCTACTACCACCAAAAGAAAAATATGCTTCTTCATCGGTAGAAATACTTTACTGGACTATACCATATCCTATGCAGGAAAAAAACCAAAAGTGGCCAACATATTGCCGACAAAATTGGCAATGAAGTTCTAGCATTTTTTATCCTCGGTTATCTCACCTGCGGGGTTAATTTTTATTTTCCTGCATTGTCCGTTTGTTGTTATCTTAAACTCCAACCTTCCATCATCTTCGTACTTCATCTCTCCCTTTAGAACGGCATCGGGATAACGCTGGAGGACAACGGCCGGTATCTGAGACTGCGAGCCCGTAGGCATTGTAGTCGTGGTCGGGGTTGGAGTCGGTGTAGTATTGGTTGGAACACTCTGCCCAAGGTCCCCAATATAATACCCTGCCAGCAAGTTTCTTGCGTTGTTTGAGTGAGTGCCCCTCCCGCCGCGAGTATCAAAAGCGATTGTTCCATCCTTCCCACAATAGTCTAAAATTGCCTGCTGTCCACCCGGATGGCGTGCAATATAGGCAGTCAGATTGTAGATCTTATTGGATATTACCATCCAGCAATCCTGCAATGTGTTATGGGATGATACCTGTGCCATTGTCAATGTAATGTTTTGTCCTCCCCCGCCGGGAGTTGAACTTGGGGTTGGGGTAGCATTCTGCGGAGAAGATGTTGGAGTTGGCATATTAGCAGTGGAAGGAACAGTTGTAGGCACAACTGATGCAGTGGATCCAATCCTCCCTATCAAATAAGAATTAAGCTGGCTTGCCGCAAAACTTGAATGTGCAGAGGGAGGATTTTTGTCTTTGGTGTTAAACGCATTTGTTGCGTCCCTACCACAGTATGGGGTTATAGCACCCGCCCCACCAGGATGCGCATTCAAATAGGAGGATACTGCATATACATTTCCTGAAATAATTATCCAGCAATCCGAAGGAGTTGAATGCAAAGACACAGATTGAGTTGTTAAAATGTTGTTACTGCCAGTTCCACTAGCCGGTGCTGTTGTTGGCCTGCCTGCAAATGTCGGGGTAAAGGTCGGTGAGACTGTAACCGTATTTTGGGAGGGAGTTATAGTCGCGCCAAAGTTTGATCCCAATTTGCCTAAGTAATATTGGTTGAGAAGATCTCTTGCAAATTGCGAATGGGCAGTGGGGGGATTTTTGTCTTTGGTGTTATAGGCGTTCGTCGCATCCTTACCACAATAAGGCAACATAGACGCTGCGCTACCAGGGTGCAAGTCAAGGAACTTGGTGAAATCATAGACATTGCCTTCGATTATCATCCAACAGTCATCCCGAGAGGAATGATTGGCCACTATATCTACCGTGATACCTCCAAGCTGAGGGTCTGCTTGGACTGATGGGTTATTATCAGTAACCGCAGAGTTCGTGGCAGCAATTTTTTGTCCCAAGTCTGCAGATTTTTTTTGCTCATATAGCACAAGCCCAGCAACTCCAATTGACGAGACAATTATTACAAACAACAGAACAGAAATACCAACAATTATCTTAATCTTCATTACTTCAAGACCACTTTCGTTATAGTAATATCCTCAAGTGGGATCTCAAAGACAGAGACAGGGGCTGACACTATCCTCTCAACAGTATCATATCCTTTCTTTACCCAACCAAGTATGGTGTGCTTGCCATTTAGCCACTCAGCGTCAGCAGCTAAAATAAAAAGCTGACTTGAATTTGTGTTTGGGCCATTGTTCACAAAGGCAACAACTCCTTTAATCATCCTGTCTGTTGGGAGGATTTCATCAGCAAATGTATATCCTGCTCCTCCGTTCCCCCACTTTGACTTTAGCTCAACAGACCTTGTGAGCGGATCTCCTATCTCAAGGAGGACACCTGGCACTACCCGATGTACCCTTAGACCATCATAAAAACCGGATTCGCTAAGCCTGACAAAATTTGATATCGCAATCGGAGCCTTCTCATTAAACTCAATCTCAATTGATCCCCTATCAGTTATAATTACTGCTCCCTTATGAAGCCCTTGTGCTTTTGGATAAGTAACACGATTGGAGTAAAGGTTCAGGGCAGTAAATACAGAAACTACAGCTCCAACCAATAGGACAAAGAGGCTAAGGTACAGCTTAATATCATTTGAAGCAAGAAATTTTTCTATCTTTCCCATCCACGGATAGTAAAAGTATAATGTTAATAAAAGCATGAAAACTATTCAAGCGTCAAGACTCAATATTGGCATCATCCTCATAATTTTGGCATCTTTAATTCCAATACTTCTCTGGTTTGAATCTACCAATGCAAGAAACCAAAGCAGTATATTTCTAGCATCAGGGCAGGTCCTTGGCCTGGTGGGGAGTGTACTATTCTCTATCAATTTTCTATTATCAGCTAGGTTCCGATTTCTTGAAAACCTTTTTGGCGGATTAAATAGGGTCTATATCATACATCACCTTGTTGGGGCTGTATCATTTATCCTTCTCTTATATCATCCTGTAATGATTTCACTTCATTACGTGCCAATCTCTGTTGTAGCGGCGGCAAAGATTCTTTTTTCATCCTATTCGAATTTTCCAATTTTCTCAGGAATAATTGCGCTTGCAGTTATGATCATTACCCTTGCACTTACATTTTTCATCAAACTCCCCTATCAAATATGGAAAGTGTCACACAAATTCTTGGGACTTGCGCTTTTCTTTGCCTCGCTTCATATATACCTTATTCCAAGCACTGTCTCATCAAACATTCCCCTCAGAATCTACATCCTCTCATTTAGCTTCGCAGGAATAGCTGCTTTTCTCTACAAAAGCGTTTTTGAGAGGTTCACTATCAAAAAATACCACTATAAAGTCACTGATGTTAAACTCCTCGGCAATGATATAACAGAAGTGATTCTAGCTCCCTTGTCAAAAACAATGTTTTATCTCCCGGGACAATTCGTCTTTGTTAGTTTCACATCCTTGGGTATCACTAAGGAGGCTCATCCTTTCTCGCTTACTTCCTCACCGGATCAGGAATTTTTATCCTTTGGCATCAAAAGCTCTGGCGACTATACCGAGACCATAAAGCTACTTAAAAAGGATGCAATAGCTCAAATCGAAGGACCATATGGATATTTCACTTTCTATCGTTATGGAACAAAAAGACAAATATGGATCGCGGGCGGAATCGGAATTACGCCATTTTTATCAATGGCAAGAAGCCTCACAACACCTAATCCTTATAAGATCGACCTTTATTATGTTGTTAGCACAAAAGATGAGGCCGTATTCCTTGACGAACTCCAAAAAATCGAGTCCTCAACTGAAAATTTTAAAGTGATTCCTCACTTCTCAAAGGAAATGGGGAGACTAAATTCGGATACTATAATGCAAAAATCACCAGATGCAGTAAATTCAGATATTCTTCTCTGCGGTCCGCCGCCAATGATGAAATCACTAAAAACTCAGCTTAAGAAACTTGGAATCAAGGGCTACAGAATACATTCCGAAGAGTTTTCAATCGATTAAACTTTGTTGCAACAACTTTAGTATTACTGCTGTATTGGGACGCATAAGCAATTTCGAACTCCACTTACCATCTCTTATAAGAATAGGAAAATCTACACTTTTACCTAAAAACTCTGTCAGTTTATATGCATACTCACCATCAGGCAAACCATAAACATTAATAGGAACATTCTCATAATGCTTGCCTGACGGATCGTAATTGACAATTAATATTGTTAGACCGTCACCACCAAGAACCCCAATCGCCTTCACAAAATCACCCTCTCCCGTAATATCAATTGCAATACCAGGCACGTCAATATCATTCAAAAACCCGAATGCCTTAAAACGAGGCTTCTCCTCGGGCACTCCCCACTTGGGATTAGTTAAAATGCCCCACCTTCCCCAGTGCATCTTATCTCCCTCACCATCAATGACCTCAAAGGTGAACATCTTGTCTACACGGCCAAAATTTTCAGCAATAACGGCAATTGTATGAACTGCTGAAAAATAGGTATCATAGCCATCGTCATTTTTTGGAGTATGTCCAAATTCAGTTACAACAAGCTCAAGACTTCTCAACCTCGGAAGGTCATTGCCCCACAAAGATAAATTCTCCAAGTCAGATTCATAATCTCTAAGGTACAAGGAATACCTGTGCCACGAATAGAAATCCATTCTAAGTCCCATTCTTTCCACAAAACTAATAAGATCATATACCCATGACTTATACAAAGCTGTAGTAGCAGGACCGCCAAATTTGAATGCTAATACGTTCTTGGCAGATTGAGCTCCACGGGATGCATAAAGATACAAGTTAAGATAACTTTTCTCTCCCTTCAGATTGAAATCTCCAAAAAGATCAGGTTCGTTCCAAACCTCATAGTAGACATCCTCAATTGCCAATTCGTTTTTGCCACTTATATGCTCGATTGTAGCTCTAACCACATCCTCCCACTCAGCCCAGTTTCTTGGTATATCAACCTCGCTGCCTGAGGAAATTGCTGGCGGCATGTAAGAAAGTGAGATAAACGGCTTGGCCCCCATATCTCTTATCGCCTTAATCTCTAAATCCAGTTTTTGCCAATTATAAACCAACCGACCTTCTGAATTTCTTGCGACAGGCTCATAAAAGTCGTAGACATGGTCAATACGAATATATCTAGGGCCTATTTTCTTCATGCTGGAGATAGAGTGAGACAGCATCCCCTCAGAGCTTTCCCCTCCCTGGGAAAAATACCTCCAGTTTTCCCGAAACACTTCCCCTTTCTTTGACAAATCAATAACAAGATTAGCCTCTTTGCCAGCAATATCCAAATATGCCTTATTAAGAAAGTGGGTATTTTGTCCCACCAAAAAGACACTAAGCGGCAGAAAAAGAAAAATAAAAAAATAAACAAAACTTCGCAAGATCTTTCTTGACATAGCCCGCTAATATTCAATCTCAGTAATTATCTTCATCCTTGCACTCTCAATAACAGTGGTATCCGACGTCAAGGATTTAACTTGAAGTCTGTACTTGTTATTTCCTCTCCAAATGCTAATTTTCCCGGAAGTTACAGCCGTTGATGTTTGACTAGTAGTCGTTACCTCACTGCCATCAACTGCCCGCGAATTTGTTATATCATAGAGCCTTGCGTATGCTGCTCCATTTCCATTGAAAAGCTTCATATTCACCTCCAGATAAGCCTCCTTAAAACCACTAAAATCAGAAATGTTTAGATAAAATTCGCTTCCGGCAACATCTGTCCACTGAGTATTGGTAGTACTTCCCGATCCCGGGATTGGATAATAGAACGCGTTTCTAGCAACACTTTTTTTGGCCAGAGAAGGCGTTGGTGTTATTACTGTACTTGCTGGAATAATGATTTTCTGGACCTCTTCTTGAATTACCTTTTTGCATTCATCATCGCAGATCAAACTAGTCTTCTCAAACCCTTTATCCATAACACCCTCGTCTTTCACCAATTCAACCTCTTTCTTACCAGAGACAAGATCGGGGTCATTGTTTGAAACCCACCCGTACAGGAAATAGAGAAAAAAAATATTAAGTACTACTACGTCCAAAACTGCTATTGCAAGAAACACTCTCTTGAGTACCATGCCCATCTATTCTGAAGCAAATCAAAACCAATTAGCAAGTGGATCCTTTCAGAAGCAGATTATTTCAAATCTAAGCTCTTTATCAGCTCCCAATCATCTTGATCGTAGACATCAATACTTCTGTCGCCAAAAATATAAAAGAAATTATTTATATAGGCAGCTCTTTTTGGTGCATACAAAGAAACCGCTTTCTCAAGCTGTAGTGTGTTTTTGTATGAGAAGATATACCCTCCTTGCCCTCCAGGAATAAAAAATATTTGTCTTTCTGGGTCACTTAGGAACGCATGGTGGTTATTCTGCACTTCAGTCCAATATTCATTAAGAGTATATTTTCCAACCTCAACGGGTCTTCCGGCATCTGAAACATCAAATACTGACAGCTTTACCTGTGAACCCTCCTGTCCAACTCCCAATATCAGATCATCCTTAAGCGGGTGAAGATAGGATGAGTAACCGGGAATCTTTAGCTCTCCAACTTTTTTAGGACGAGACGGGTTAGAAAGGTCAATTACATAAAATGGGTCAGTTTGCCTAAATGTAACTACATATCCGCTTTTACCAATAAATCTCACAGAATAAATTCTTTCCCCTACTCCTAAATCAACTACCTCACCAACCTTCCTAAGCCCGTTGTCAAGAACATAAACGTCATTAACTGAGGATGACGCCATCCCCATCCAACTACCACCGCTTGTTGTTGCAATCCTTAAATAGCCGTTAAATTCATCAATGCTAAACTGATTAAGGATCTTTCCCGCAACACTCCCTGTCGCCTCGATCCCAAAATTGTCGACGTTGATCTTTACAATTCCGGTTCTCTCGAGATCACGTGCACGCTCCTTGATAAAAAGAGATAGCCTGTTGTTTAGTTCATTTTCAAATCGAAGCCTTTCGTCTTTCCCCAAAGAGGACTTATATTGGTCTATAACCCTTTGAATCTCACTAACTTTTGAGGATAAAGAGATGTCATATTCCCCAATCTTTCTGACTTTCTCTACGACAAATTCAGGCACAAGATCACTGGCTTGACTTCTTAGAAAGTCGTACATCATCAAGGAGTAATCAGAATTGTAAGCGTAAGTCACATACAAGTTTTTGCTGGACATATAAGTTACTGTAGATTCAGAAGAGATAAACGATACTTTCTTCTCTACAGCACCATCATTAGGATCAACCACCATCGCAGTCGTAAGCAGATCCGCAGAAATTATGATATCAGGCCTATAGATGTCTTTGCAGGTAATAACTACACCTGTAGACAAGGGTATATCACATGGAGAAAACTCATCTATATAATTTTGGGTGACAAGATAAAGTTTTCCATCCATAAGCCTGGATGCAATAATCCTCGCAGAACTTTTACTAAAATTCAGTTCCCATTTTTTCGACGGGCTATCAGACCCGACATCATAAGAAACAACCCCCTCCGAAGTAAAAATCATCAAATTATTAGAGGAAAGAAGCATCTCCCCAGCCTCTGATATCTCAGAAATTTTAGCTATCTGGCTGGGAGGGAGTGCTGAAATTATTTTTATCTTAGACTGATCAATTGGCGGTGCGGGTTCTCGAAATGAATCTTTAATATCCATTTCAACAGGTCGCTCGGGCAGATTAATACCAAAAGAAACTCCCTGTGCCCAATAATAAAACCTTTTTCCGTCAGTCTTTAAGATATCCGGTTCGTCAACCCCGGGAGTCTGAATATTCGTCTGGGAGTAACGCTCCACCTTTGTGGTGGCTAAACCGGTAGGTTCCTCCATTGTAGCCCTCGGCGCAATCATCACATCACTAGTAACCCTCCCCATTTGTGACATGTCCTTTGCTTGGGATAGATATTCTCTAAACTCAGCCTCACTTGCAAACTTTTCAATCTTCTCGGGGATACCATTCTTGCTTCCAGGGTAAAAAGGAGTATCACTAACACCCTTCTTCACCCTAGCAGTCCAAACAGCAACAACCAAAACTAATAATGAGAAGAATACTATTCCCAGGAGGACAATATTTACTTTAGGCTTTACTGGCGGCAAACTGTCGCTGGCATCTTTTTCCATCATTGGCAGGTAAATGATAACATCTCTAAAAAGATATTCACAACAAGATCTTTTTACAATTAATTCATTCGCTCATTCATTTCATACAAGGCTACAATAAAAAGCGATTCACTCCATCCAAGAGGAGTATTTTCATTATATTCCGGGCTATTCGAGAAATAAAGCTCTGGAAGTCCCTCAGGTGTATCAATAGCAATGAGATCCTTTATTAGTTCATTTGCTTTTTCGCGATCACCCAGCTTTTCATAAATTATTGCCAGCCAAGCAAGTCCGAATGTCCACTCAGCCTCCTCGCTTACTTGATCCTCGTTCTTATTGTAGTATCGATCGCCCTTGTAGCGAATAACACCTCTTTCTCTTAGAAGATGATATTCAACATTTTCTAGTATCTGATCACGCTGATTCTCACTCACCACATCATACGGCCAGATTAAAGACAAAAGCGCAAGATCAACAAACTTACTCTTTGATTCGCGTGGAAGTAGCTCATTTAACGAATCCTCACCCTTTTTAATAAGACTAATTGGCACCGATATCTGAGGCACTCTGGAGATTGATCTTAACCCTGCAACACATGCCCCTACACTTGATGCATGCAGTTCTTCATTCTCCTCCCATACCCCCGAATCTGGATCCTTCCAGTACTCAATAGCCTCAAGATATCTAACTAGCTTGTTAACAATGCGAAAATGATCAACAGTCTTAAGAATGGATCTTTTTTGGTTTATCTCAAGCTCGCCCAATCTAAATAGGATACAGCCAATAGCATCATTTTGCTTATTTCCCCACTCTTCCCAAAATTCATCAAAAGTATCTGGATGAAAACGAGCGTGAATTCTCTTAAAGGACTCTTTTGGGTGCTCGGCAATGGCCCAGTCAATTTTATCCTCATAGCGCAAAAAAATATTCAATATCGCCTTGTATGTTCTCTCCACAGTCTTCCAATCACCCAATACCTCAAAAGCAATTGTTTCATAAAAATTATCCCTTAGCCAAGATTTATCGTAGCCAGTTGAGACTCCCTTCTTTGAAGCTAAAAAAAGACCCGATTTTGACTTAAGACCACGCAATATCTGAACATGCTTTTTGATTAGCTGATCGTATGTGAGTCTTGCCATCTAAGATAAAAAACATCTAATTCATTTTTATATTACCACAGCAAGCTTATGAAGAATGCAGAGATCTCTTGAAACGATTTTCAACCTCCTCCCAGTTAACCACATTCCACCAAGCATCAATATATTCAGCACGCCTATTTTGATATTTCAAGTAATATGCATGTTCCCAGACATCGATTCCTAATATGGGGATATTTCCATGTGAGATTGGGCTATTTTGAAACGAGTGACGTTTAAGAGACAACCTCCGCTCAGGGGTAACTATCAGAAAAGCCCATCCACTGCCAAAAACTCCCATCGCTTTTTGGGTAAACTGTTCCTTAAATGCCAATAGACTCCCAAAGGTAGAGTTTATCGCGTCCAAGAGCGCACCTTCAGGCTGTTTTTTTGGATTTGGTGCCATAATCTCCCAGAACAAGCTGTGGTTTGCATGGCCTCCTCCATTGTTGATAACCGCCATCCTAATATCCTCAGGGACAGCTTCTAAATCAGATAAAATTTCCTCAATGGGTTTCTTATAAAAATCTGGATACTTCTCAAGCGCCTTGTTGAGGTTATCAACATATGCCTGATGGTGCTTGGTGTGGTGGATCCTCATTGTTGCTTCATCAATATACGGCTCAAGAGAGTTATATTGATATCTTAGTACCGGAAGAGTAAACATACCTTTACTATAATACGTTTATCCCATGCTAGTAGTCAATCCACAACTTACTAATAGGGTCAATATGGCTGGACTTTATGCGTATTCAATCCTTATCATCCTATTAAAAAATTTTTCTTGTGTAGGAAAATTGTTTACTGCCCTTCTTGCCAACACCTCATCGTCGTCAAAATATAGATAGTGGATCATGTCTGAAGCAGACAGCGATGGCAGAAGCTGAAACAAAGACCTGAGGACTATTTCTCTTTTAACATCTGCTCTTCTTTCCCGAAGTAGATCCATTAGACCAACTCCTCTTTTTTCCGACATCAATTTGTATTTCCATGACAACAGCACTGAAATTGATAGGGCATTAATTAACCACTGTATCGCCATAGTTTCAAGCATCCTTTCAGCGATGCTCTCCCTTTTGCCAGATGCAAAATAAATCAGATGAGCAGTCTCATGGTCCCATACCCTTCTTAAATTCACAACACCACCATTGGCCAATACTTGCCCGGTATTTATATAAATAACAGGTTTTTCACCCAGAAAATACATTCCTTCGAGTTTAAATAAGGAAGGCACTGAACCTAATAGATCTATAAGAATTTTAGAGATAACATCATTATCATTATTACCACGAACCCGATCTTTATCTTCCATCATCATTCTTACTTCGGAGTATGGCCTTGCGCCTAGACTTATTACCAATCCTTTATCTATAAGTCTTTCAACTCTAGGGTAGTATGCTGGAGAGACCATACGATCCGCCCTTGAAAGGATATTTTCTTTAACTTTGATCACATCTACAACAACATTCACTTTTCGACCATCACTCTCAATGCCAACATTATCAATTATCTCAATTCCAGTTTCTGCCACTCCCTCATCTTTTCCTGGATATCCCCCTTCGTGGCCACAAGAAGCGGTCTGGAAATCTCCAACAACACCTTCACCTATCCTTTGTATCCCATTCGGTAAGAAAGCTAGAGCACTTAATTCTAAAACCTCCAAAAACTCTCTTCTGCTAAGTTGTTTTGGCAATCGTTCTCTCATAACAGCATGCTATTATAAAGCAACTTCATGGATCTTCAAAATCGCACGCTTCCTGCATTTGAATTCTTTAGAGAGATTTGTATACTAAACACATGACACGATATAAAGATTACTTCGACAAGATGCTTTCTGAGAACAAAGACTTATTCGATGAATTTTCAAGACTCCATGATAGATACGCACTTAACAAGTCCGCTCTGCAGGAAGAATTTAATAAGATAGGACAGAAAGTTCTTGAAATCGTCCACGAATATGAAAACCGGCTTTGCGCAAATACTGAACGCGGAATATACAGTAATTTTTCAGCTACCCTAGCTGAAAAATTTCAGAACGAAGTGAGACAAGCCTTTCCATTGATCGACCATATCGGATTAAAGGCCGATGGGTTTACTATCAAAAAGATTAACCTCTCCTAAGTAAGGACCACTTTGCTTTATTTAAGAAAGTCTATGTTTTCATCAAGTTGAGGAGTTGAGATCGAAGAATCCTCTAAACTTTTTTCGATAATTTCATTAAGAAGAACCTTTGCATCCTCCTCAATCTTTAATATCTCTGCATCATCAGCATACAAAGAAGGTTCCGTCCTCTGAAAGGGAGGTACAGTGGGAGCTTTGGATGGAACAAAAGTTCCTTGATCTTTGCTATTCCCAAGATACTTGTTCAACCGTACGACCACAA
>QZGF01000084.1_pt1 | contig 11862 bp, 11 predicted proteins | sample 1990021 | NCBI WGS metagenome assembly QZGF01 (sample SAMN10076523, study PRJNA491371) | Subsurface metagenome, whole genome shotgun sequencing project. | isolation source: subsurface fracture fluid from borehole BE326-BH2 | place: South Africa: Beatrix Gold Mine | collected 2015-06-18 | reverse complement strand
CGCTCGCCGTCCGTCGCCAGCCCACGGTCGCCTTCTCGACGCTCCGAGCGGTGACGTTGACGATCGGCCGGTTGGCGATGATCGTTGCCTGGAGCCCCCTGATCGCGGAGACGATCGCGTTCGTGTTCGTCCGGTCCTCGGCGGGCGTGCGCTGCTGGATCTCGCGCAGGCGGGCCAGGTGCGCCTCCATCGAGTGCATCGAGGGCGCGGTCGAGGCCGTGAACCGTTCGAGCGCCGCTCGCTCAGCGCGGACGTCGGGGGACATGAACTTCGCGTTGAACCCGGCGGAACCTTCGAGGGGACGGGTGCGCTGGCGCTCGGGCGCTTCGAGCGGGCGCGTCCGTCCGCCCGCCGGGATCAGCCTGCCGTCCGGGCCGACGATCATGCCGGGCGGCGGCGCCGCGCCGTGGGTGTAGGGGTTGCGCTGGTTCTGGGCGCGAACGAAGGCTGGCGTGCCCGGACGCGAGGCATTCGGATCGATCATGTCGCCCAGGACCTTCGCGGCCGCCACCGTGATCGAGGCGATCGCGACGGGGATGACCATTCGGGCGGCCGTGCCGAGCACACCTCCACCCCCACCGGCCGCCGGGCCCGGCAGCCCACCGCCGCCGTTGACGACGCCGGCGTTGATGTTCACCACGCCGGCGTTCATGCCGAGGACGCCCTTGACCAGCCCCTTGCCGAGCTCGCCGACGATGCCCGACACGGCGCCGCCGGTCAGCTTGTTCAGGCCCCAGCCGGTGAGGACTGCGGTCTGCAACCACGGCGGTAGGCCGGTGAACAGGTCATAGGCTGCCTTCGCTCCCTGGCCGGCAAGGCGCATCGCGTCGGCGATCGAGCCCCAGGGGATCGTCTCGGCGGAGGTGAGGACCTTCTCGAAGGCGCCAGCGAGCCCCTTCCCGAGCTCGCGGATGTCGCTGATCACCCGGGGATCGGCGAGCTTCTTGCTCAGGAACGCAGCGGCTCGTTCGAGCACCGGAAGGAAGCCCTCGGCGAGGGCACGCTGAGCGTCTTCGGTCACATCGGCGAGGACACTCATCGCCCGCTTGTATGGGCCCTGCGAGGCGGCCGCGGCGCCCTTGGTCGTCTTCTCCAGGATGCCGAGCAGGAGTGCCTGCGCCCGTGCGGCCTTGCCCGCCTTCACGAGCGCGGTGAACTGCGATTGCTGCTCCTTGGTCAGAACGATGCCGGAGCGGGCCAACTTCCCGGCAGCCTTGGCTGGGTTGGCCAGAGCCTGTCCCAGAAGCGTCGCCGCGGCCTCGACGGAACCCGTCTTCGCGGCGAGGTCGGTCATCACGACCATCGCCGGACGCAGGTTCGATGCGCTCACCTTGCCGAACCGGATCAGTTGCGCCGATGCCGCCAGGATGTCCTTGTCGTCGAAGGCCGCCCCGACCGAGGCCTCAATCTCGTTCGCCCAGCCCGCGACCTGGGTAGCTGTGAGCTTGCCCGACAGCCCCATCGTCCTGATTGCGGCGCTGACGGAGCTCGTCGCCGATTCCAGGGTTTCGAGGCTGGAGATGCCCTGCTTCACCATTGCCCCGAGCCCAACCGCAGCTCCGACGCCGAGCAGGGTGACATTCTTCGCCAGTGCGCCGACGCCGGCCCGGGCGCGGCTGGACACCTTGCCCAGCGTCCCGATGTCGCCGGTCACCTTGCGGATCGGGCCGGAGGCCTGGTTCCGCGCCGTGAGCAGGATCGCCAGCTCCTTATCGGCCATCAGTCATCCTCCGGGAACAGGACGGCTTCGAGCGCGCGCAGAGCCGCGAGAGCGTCGGCCTTCGCGATCCGGGCCTCGAAGCTGATCCCATCGGGCAGCGGCGTGCGCGCGGCGCCGGCGACATCGCGGTCCCATGTCCGGGACGCGAACACGCGCCACATGAGCGCGCGCACGACCGGGGCGGGCTGCGCCATCAGCTCGCGGTACGTCCAGCCGGTCAGGGCCATCACCTCGACCTCGTAGGCCTCTCGGGCGTCGGGATCATCGGGATCTAGGGCGCGCTCGCCCGTCGCGAGCGACGAGACGGCGCGCCGGATCGGTTTGGGACCGGATGGGTCGTCGCCTCGTAGGCCTCGTTCACGGCGTCGACGATCCGTTCGAGCGTGTCCGGAGCGAGGCGGCGGACCACCTCCTCGGTGATCGGGACCGGGCGCGGTTGCCCATCCTCGTCGGCGTCGAGCAGCGTCCAGCTCGCGATCGCGCGGGTGACGAGGAGCCGGCGTGCGGCGCCTTCGCTCGGCGCCGAGCCGATGTCCACGAGGTCGTCCCAGCACAGGGCGGTGTAGACCTCCGCCGAGTCCGTCTCGTGCGGCGTGCCCGGACACTCGCACGGCCCGAGGCTGACCGTGCGAGTGCCGAGCGTCAGGAACCGGCTCATGGCAGGACCGAGACGCTGTTGACGACGGCGATCTGAGCCCGCCCGCCGAGCGTCGCGTCATAGACCATCGAGCCGCTGATCCCGTAGATCGCCTCGCCATCGCGGTCCGCCCGCCCGATCGTGCGGAAGCGGACGCGAGCGTCGACCGTGAGCGTCTTCGTTCCCGAGCCGGCGGCGCGGATCCGCCAGCGGCGCTCCTGGACCGTCGAGCCCGAGGTGTTGTAGATGTCGTGGACGTTCGACTTCGTGGTTGCCCCGATCTTGAGCCCGGCCTCGAACGTGATCCCGGCTTTGCCGCTGACGCCCCGATCGACGGCGGTGTCGCTCGCGCTGCCGTAGCCCAGGAGCGTGTAGGGCACCGTGCTCGTGAGCCGGAAGTTCACGAGGCTCGCGGTCAGCTCGGTGAGCGAGCCGAATGCGGTCGCCGTCGTTCCCTCGCTGACCGTCGTCAGGTGGCCCTCGACCGTTTCGAGCGTCGCCGGCGCAGAGAGCGCGGCGGTGAGCGCGTTGATTTCCCGGTTGAGCGCGATCAGCGTGGCGTCGGTCGTCCAGGGCGCATTGCCCGGCGCGGTCAGGGCATCGAAGCCGAGGCTAAGCTGGGTCGCCAGGCAGCCCGTCAGGCGCCACTGATCCTGCGCCGTCTCCGAGCCGAGCTCGATCGTGTACGACTTCGGCGTGAGCGCCGTCTCGTCGGGCGTGTAGGTCCACGTGTAGGGCCCGACGCCGGTCGGGGTGATCGATCCGGCGAGATGCATCTCCAGCAGATGCATGATGTCCTCGAAGCGGACCTGTGAGCTGAGCTGTCCGGCGGCTCCGCGGAGCCCGAACGTCCCGCGTCCGGGCTGCTCGTCCGAGAGCCGGCCCCAGTCCTCGTCGGGATTGAGATAGCCGCGGTCGAGGTCGACGGCTGTCGCCTTGCCCGGATAGACCGTCGTTGCCGCAACGGCCGTGCCAAAGGCCGCCTGGCGGCCGAACTGGATCTTGTCGAAGACAATCTGTGACATCGATCAGCCCTCCGGCTTGGCCGGGGCGTAGAGCCCCGAGGCGATGAGATCAGCGACTACGGCGGCCGGCTCCGCCTCGCGGATGAAGGCGAGTCGGCAGACATCGTGCTCGGTGAGATCACGGCCCGGGACGCCGCTGATATGGGCCTCCTCGCTGCCACCATGTATCAGGACGACCCGCTCCGAGTGGGGGTCGTAATCGGGCTTGGCTGACCTCGGCATGGCGTCTCCTACAGCGTCGCTACGTACTCATCGATGACCCAATCGATCGCGGCGTAGGCATCGTGCTGGCCTTTCGAAAAGCCGCGAGCGACGAATGGATTCGCCCGTGCTCCGGGGTGACGGAGAACGCGCATGTAGCGGCCGCCCGTCGGCGTCGTCGCCGGCTTCCGAATCTCATGGGGCTTCGTCCCGCCGATGACCATGTGGCGGTAGAACGCAACCTTCGGGCGAGCAGAGACGACGGCGGCCGGGCGGTCCCTGCGCGCGGCACGGGCGGAGATGGAGCGCCGCAGGGCGCCGGAGCGCACATGGCGATTCCCCGGGCGCGCCGGCCCGGGTGCCTCGGCCCGGATATGGGGCTTGAGCGCGCGGGCTCCGGCCGAGCTTGCCTTCTGCAGCACCCTGTTCGTCTTGGCCGGGGTCAGCTTGTCCAGTGCGGCCATGACCTCGGGAATCCCGCGCAGATCGATCCCAAGGCCGACAGCGCGCCCGCCGACATTTCGGCCGGAGCTCTGTGTGAGTTCGGCAACGACGGTGCCGTCCATCACGCCGGCACCAGAGTCACGTTGTCAGCCGTCCACACGTGGACCGTGATCGTGATCCCGTCGTAGGTGACGCCGCCGTATTCGAGCGTGCCGATCTCCCAGCGGATCGGCAGCGCCTTGAGCACGGTCGGGGACAGACCGAGCATCGTCGCGCCGTGCGTCTGATCGAGCAGCACTCCCAGCCAGTCCTGGAGCGCGGCCGCCTCCCGTGTCAGGTCGCCTTCCGATCGCCCGTAGTAGAACGTCACGAGGAACTCGTGCTCGCCGTAGCGCCGGCTGGGCCCATAGGTCAGGCTCCCTGATGATGGCCAGACGATCACATAGGGCGTGTTCGGGATGTTGTTCGGAGGTTGCCCCACCGATTGCGTGATGTTCGCCCGTCCACTCGGTGGGCTCACGGCCGCGGGCGCATAGCGGGCGGCGAGCCCATTCGTGATCGCGGTGAAGTCCATCAGAGAACCGCCACGGTCTTGTCGGTGTATCGGCGCAGGCGTTCCCGGTCGCGCGCGGAGAGGATCTTCGACACGATCGGCTTGCCGAACTCGTCGGAGCCGATGATGTCAGCCTGGCCACCCTGGCGGGCATTCCACGCCCGGACCGCAGCGGTCAGCGCGATGTCGGTAACGTCGTCGAGGATTGCAGGCCAGCCGAACGAGCCTGCGACCCGGACATTGGCGAAGCCGGGCGGGAAGTAGGGCGTCGTGTTCCCACCGGAGGGGATGTTCGTCATCCACAGCTCGGTCCCCGGCCAGCCGGGCTCGCGCTCCAGCGGGGTCGGGCGGATGTACCAGTCGGTGCCCGGGATGAGCGAGAATGGCCCGCCGGTGTAGAGGGCGACCTCGACGCTCGTCGCGGTGACGATCCCGTTCGAGATCGGCATCAGGCGCCCGCCTTCCTGGGCCGAGAAGCCGTCGAAGAGCTGGACGCGCTCGACGGCCGCACCCGACGAGTAGCCGTTCGCCAGCGCCGCCTGGAGCGTGACCGTCGTGCCGCTGATCGCGGCGACGATCCCGTGCTCGTGGGTGCCCGATACGGGCCCGAACATGAGCGCGTCGCCGCGCGCCAGGCCGGTCGCGCTCGTCAGGCTGACGCTCGTCGCACCAGCCAAGACGCCGGCCGCGAGTGTCGTGGTGAAGGCCGGGATCGGGGCGAGAATGCGGCCGGTCGTGCTCTCGATGTCCTGGTTCACCTGATCGCAGAGCGTCTGCAGCACCGCATCATCGGAGGAGCCAAAGATTCCGCTCAGGCGTGCCTTGACCGCGGCTAGGGTGGCATACGCGCCGATCGCAGTTGGCATGAGGGCTCCAGATGAGGGGCGGGCCGGAGCGCAGGAGGGGGACGCTCCGGCCCGCGAGGATGTCGGGGGCTAATGCCCCCGGAGAGTTACGGCCTGACGCCGGTGATCGTCTCGACAGCCGAGGGCTGCAGGACGGCGATCGCCGCGCGGCCGATGCAGCGGGCGGCCGACTGATCGTTCGCGAAGCCGACGTGCTCGCTGTACGCGACTTCGAGGCCCTGGCGCTCCAGGACGATGACGTTGCGCTGGTTGCCCAGGATCACGGTCGTGCAGTCGGTCGAGGTGCCGACCGTCTGCGTGATCGAGAGCTGCGAGCTGAACCAGACCGGGAGGAACCCGAGGAGGATCGCCTTCGGTGCGGCGGCGTCGCGCAGGCCGGTGCTCATCAGCTGCGGCGCGTTGTAGCCCGAGGCGTTGCTCATCAGGTAGTTGTTCGTCGTGTCCTTGAGCTTCGCGAGCGAGTTCAGGACGCGCGGGTGCATGACGACGAAGTCCGGCTCGGCGTTCGCCGCCCGGAGGTTGTAGACGGCATCGAAGAAGTTGTCCCAGGAGGGCGTCGCGCCGTTCGCGCCGAGTGACGGGCCGGCCGTGATCCCGGAGTATCCGATCAGGCCCTGGATCTGCGGCGCGGTCCCGGTGCCGGCGAGGAACTGGAGGTCCTGCTCCAACGCGACGTCGCGGACGAGCGTGTTCGCGAGGAACTCGTTCCACGCCGGGTTGGCATCGGCGAGCAGCTCGTTGCTGTACTGCCGGTAGCCGTACTGCTTGCGGATCGTGATCGTCTGCTGGGCGAGGGTCGCGTCGGCAGCGGTGAGCGCGCCGGCCTCGTTCGCCTCCGAGCCGCCGGCCTTCGCGGACTCGCGGGGCAGGGCGACGACGTTGCTCGTCACCGGCATGAACTGGATGCCGGGGATCTGGCGGATCGCGGTCGTCGAGACGAGGGCGTAGGAGAACTGATCCTGCAGATACTGGGTCGGGACGAGGAAGCCGCCGGCCGAGCCGGTGCCTTCGCCCATCGCCTTGATTGCCTGGTCGATCCGGTCGACCTCGGTGGCCTTCGCCTTCTCGCCGAGGGCGTAGAGGACCTCGACCATCTCCTGGCGCGTCTTCGGCCAGATGATCGAGCGGTAGCTCTTCGCCCGGCCGGCTTCCTCGATGATCGGGTCGTCGGCGTCGTCCTGCTTCTCATTGGCGTAGCCCCAGAGCGCCGCGGCCGCCTGTGTCACGTCGCGCTCGAACGCCTCCGAGGCGCGGAAGCCGCCGCGGAACGCGCCGTTCATCGCCTTGCCCAGCCGGGGCAGGCCGTAGCTGCGGCGGTTGAATGCCGGCGCCTCGACCGCCTTGCTGGCGCCGGGGCGGTCGGCCGGGTCGACCGTGTTGACGGCCGCGAGGGCCGACTTCACGGAGTCCTCGACCAGGGTCTTCACCTGGTCGATCGAGAGGAACTCTGCCATCTCTGTCGTGTCCTTTCGGGAATCAGGAAGCCCGCCGGTCGGGCGGGCTCTGGGATGGGTGATGGAAGGCCGGGATCAGGTCCCGAGCGCCCTCCGCGCCGTCTCGACCGCGGCGGTGATGAGCAGCTCCCGGATCGCCGCGAGGTCGGCCTCGGTCGCCGGTTCCACGTCGTCACCCGCCCGAACGGCGAGCACGTGCGCAGGCGCAGCGTCGGCGGCCTTGCCCGAGGCTCCGGCGCAGTCAGCGCCGAGCATCGAAGAGGCGTCATGGATGGACTGGATGATCGAGAGGTCCGCGGTGCTGTTGCGCCGTCCCTCCCGCGTGGCGCGGTCCCGGCTCATCCAGCCGGACAGCATGTCGTTCATCGCCTCCTGCGCCGTCTCGGCCACGTCCTCGGGCGTGCCGACCTCGGCGACCTCGGCGGCGATGTAGGCCTGGAGCGCCTCGATCGCGGTCCGCAGCCGGGCGGCCTGGGCCTCGTCGGACTCATCCCCGAGCAGGCCGGTGAGCGAACCGAGGAGATATGACGCAGATGTCGCGTCGTCGGCCGCCTCGGACTCCCGCACGGAGCGATCGCTGAGCATCCCGTGAGTCTTCAGGTGGCGAACGGCGGCCGCCCGCAGGTCGTCGGTCGTGATCGAGTCGGTGACCGGTGTGATCTGCTCGGCCCGGGCGGCCGCGGCGCGCAGATGCGCGTCGTCGAGCGTGCCATCCGCGTTGTGGTGCGGCAGGTGACGCGCCCGCTTGTCCTCGGTGTCACCCTGCTCGTAGGCGGGCTCGATGACCGCGAACGCCGAGTTCGGCAGGTCATTGATCTCGCTGGAGTCGAAGCGCGCCGCCACCTCCTCGGCGCCGATGACCCGCAGGTGCGCCGCCGCCTCGGTGGACTTCACCTGGTAGACGATCGCCTCCGGGTTCGCCGGGTTCGGCACGAGGCTCCACTCGACCCACGGCCAGCGGACGATCTCGCCCGACTTGCTCGCGATCTGGACGAGGTGGTCGACGGCGCCGGAGCTGAGCGAGAGCAGGCCCTCGTCGAGGAGCTGCTTGATCTCGGCAGCGTACTCATGGGCCTTGTCGATCTGGGCCCGCAACCACCGTCCCCGCTCGTCCGACCAGCTCTTCGTCTCCCGGCCGACGACGCTGATCCCGACCTCGGGGTCGAAGCCGTGGCGATAGAGTCCTGGCCGACCCCCATCGGGGAACCAGTCGAGGGCGAAGTCGGTGTCCTTCGTGAAATGGGTCCCGGTCAGGTCCTGGCCGTTGATGGGCCCGCCGATCGGGAGGATCAGGCCCTCGATGATCCAGGCGTCGTCGGTTTCGCCGACGAGCTTGACGGCTGGGCGCTCGATCGTGGTCATGGGATGACTCCTTGCGTTGTGGGCTTCAGCCCGGCGAATCCCTCGGCGGGGAAGCCATCGAGGAGTTGGCGCGCCGTGTATCGGCGGCGCAGGCCCTCGGCCAGCGCGGCAGACGGCTCGACGCCGAGCAGAGCCGCGACCGGTTCGAGGGGGCCGCCGGCGAGGTAGGCCTTGACCGCGGGCGATCGATAGAGCGCCCGAAGCGCGGCCGGCCCGACTTCCTCGGCGGTCAGGTCGGGCTCGGGCACCTCGGGCGCGGGCGCATCGACCGGCAGGAGCGTCGTGAGCTGGACGAACTGGGGGACGCCGTCCGGGAGCGCCGGACCAAGGGCGAACTCGGCGCGGTATTCGTCGCGCGCCCGGATCCCGTTCTGGACTTCGAGGATCGCGACGCGCTTGCGATCTTCGAGGGGCGCCTGGAGCGCCTCGATCCCGGCGTAGTCGAAGCCGACGACGATCGCCCTCTGCGCCGGCGGGGCCGGGTCGAAGTCGGGGACGAGCCAGCCGTTGATGCCGTCGGCGATCCAGTCGAGCTCGCCGATCATGTTCCGCGCGAAGATCCGCTCGGCGTCGAGCATCGAGCGGTACACGCCGGTCTTCTCGTCGTCGCCGGCGAGCACGAGCGGGACGCCGAGAGCGGCACAGACGGTCATCCGGCTGACCTTGCGGGCTGCGAGCCACTCGGCGTCCTGCGGGCTGAGCGCCATCGCCTGCCAGGTCAGGCCGGCCGGCAGGACGGGGACCTTGCCCCGGTTCCGCGGGCCCCGGAGCGAGCGCAGGACGCGCTGGACGAGGGAGCGGTCCTGCGGGGTGAACTCGGCATCCTTGGGGATCACCCACGCCCCGGGCGGGATCGACCAGTTGGCGACGAGCGCATTCGTCGCCTCGGACGCCTGGCGGCTGAGAGCGATGTCGTAACGCGTGGCCGAGAGCGGCGAGAGGCCGCGGGTCGGGTCCTGGAGATTGAGTCGGCGGAACGCGACGACATCGCGAGCCGCATAGACCTCCGCCGTAGCCCCGGCGTTTCCGGTCGGCCGGTACTCGTAGGCCTCGATCCAGGAGCTCCCGAGCTTCGGGGTGACGTCGGGGCTGCGCAGCCACCACAGTTCCTTCGGCGGCCCGCCGAGCCGGCCGCGGACCTTGCGCCAGTACGTCTCGCCCCACACGCTCAGCGCGGCGACGCTGAACGCCTTCAGATCGGCCCCGTTCATGCTGACCGGGTTCACGTCGTCGAGGAGCGCCTGGAGGTCCTGCGCAGCCGCATTCGTCGCGTCGGCAGCCGGGATCAGGGTCTTGCCGTCGCGGACATAGACCCGGAGCGGGACGCCCTGGGCGAACGTCGCCTTGAGGCTGACGCACCGGTAGACCCAGGCCTCGTCGGCCGGGATGCGGCCGTAGGCGGCGAGACCCTCGGCCACGGCATTCGCCTCGCCGGGGGTGATCCCCATGAACTGCTGCCAGGTGCCGCTGATGTCGCGGACGGTCGGCGTCCCCTGGCGGACGGTATCGATCGTGAGCATCGGGGGTCGGTTCACTCGTCGTCTCCCGTCAGGAGGACCGGCCGCCGGCAGTGCCAGCAGAGCGGTTCGTCGTCGTCATCGGTCGACCCGATCGCGTCGACGTCGTCATCGAGCAGCGGGCGTGGGCAGGTGCAGGTCAGGCGAGGAACGCCCCGACCCGCCGCTTCGGAGGTGCCGGGGCGAGGTCCCGGGCGGTAAGCGCGAGGATCGCGGCGATCGCGGCGTCGATCTTGCGCGGGCTGTTCGGCCCATCCTTGCGGATCGAAAGGCCCCATCGAGTCTCCCTGGTCACGGCGTTGGCGATCTGGCGAGCGAGCGCCGGGCTCCCGTCATGGCGGAGGCCGCCGGAGACGACGAGCGCCCGGAAGCGATCGGCCGCCGGCGCCATCCGTTCGGCGGTCTGCGGGACGACGATCACCCGGTCCTCGCCCCAGTCCGCCGCCCAGTCCTGGATTTCGGTCGTCCAGCCGGCCGGGTCGCAGGCGATCAGCCGGACGTCCCAGTGTTCGATCGCCTCGGCGAGCCGGGCGTAGACCGCCTCGCGTGGCACCTGGACCTCGCCGTGCCCGGGCTCCCAGAGGCCGAGCAGCCACAGATACGGCGGGTCGCTGAGGCTCGCCGCGACGAGGGCGGTGTTGTCACGCGATGAGCTGCCGTCGAAGCCGATGACGATCGGTGCTCCGGCGGGCACCTCGCGCGGTTCGGCCAGCGGCGTCCAGAGGGGCGGGTCGATCCAGCGACTCGGCGCCGGCTGCCACTGGTTGAGGTAGTAGCGGCGGAACTCGTGCTCGGGAACCTCGGGATCGGCATACCGGCGGGCGACCCGCTCGGGATCGAGCCAGTCGTCGGTCGCGGGGTTCGCCTCCCGGACGGCGGCGACGAGCTGTTCGGGATCGGAGAGGTCCCAGCCGCTGTCTGCCTCCCACCACTCGAACAGGTACTCGGGATCGACGACCTCACCCGATGCGACCCGCCGACCGTAGTCGTAGAGCCGACCGAGCAGGCTGTCGCGTTCGGCACCGGCGGTTGAGATGTTCAGTTCGAGTCCGACGCTACGCTTGGACAGGGCGTTGCTGTTGACCAGGTGGACCCGCGCCCGTGGGCCGATCCATTCGTGGAGCTCGTCGGCGATGAAGCAGGTCGTCCGTCCGCCGTCGGTCGTCCCGGCCGCTGCGGCGATCCGCTTGAGGACGCCCGGCTGTTCCTTCGGCCGCAGCTCGGTATCGAAGACATGGAACCGATCCCGCAGCGGCCCCTCCTCGATCATCGCCCGGGCGGTCCCGTAGAGGATGTCCGCCTGCTCGAACGAGGCCGCCGCGATCCTGACCTCGGGTGCATGCGGGGCGACGGGCCCGGCCAGCTCGCAGAGCGCGACGGCCGCCATCAGCTCGGTCTTCGCGTTCCCCTTCGCCACCCCGAGGAGCGCCCGGCGGACGATCCGGCGCTGCGTCTGCGGATCGACCAGGTAGAGCCGGTACAGGTACCGCTTGGCGTAGGCCGGCAGCCGGAGCGGCCTACCCTGTACGTCGCCGGGCCCGTGGACGAGGTTCGCCTCCATCCAGCGCACGGCGCGCGGACCGAGGCTCGGCGGCAGAGGGTCCGGCAAGGGCGAGTAGAACGTCGGCCGCCGCGGCATCATCGTCGAGATCGCCATCGAGCTCCGCGTTGAGGTCGGCGAGCGAACGGGCCGCATCGCCGAGGGTGATGCCGAGCTTGAGACGGGCCATCGGCGTCAGGCCGAACCGGTCCTCGATCTGTCGGATCTCGGCGTCAAACGAGTTGATCTGCGAATACAGCGGGTTCGCCCGCGGCTGCCCCTCGCTGCCGAGGACGACCCGGGCCTTGCGCACGACCCGCGCCATCCGCTCGCGCTCGTCGCACAGCGTCCCGAGCCGTGGGGGCAGGCGATGATTGAGGCGTTCCCGCACACCGCAGCAGCGTTTGTATCGGTCGGAGAGAGTCTGTGGGCGCTCCTTTCCTCAGCGGTGCACGGCGCACCGAATCTCGGCGGCGTCATCGGACCCGTCGGCATCGTAAGCTACGTGGGCGAGGCGTCGCAAAACGGTCTCGGCTCGGTGCT
>QZGF01000272.1_pt1 | contig 12016 bp, 13 predicted proteins | sample 1990021 | NCBI WGS metagenome assembly QZGF01 (sample SAMN10076523, study PRJNA491371) | Subsurface metagenome, whole genome shotgun sequencing project. | isolation source: subsurface fracture fluid from borehole BE326-BH2 | place: South Africa: Beatrix Gold Mine | collected 2015-06-18 | reverse complement strand
GCCTATGAGTGCCTAAAATTGACCAGGGAAGAGATGTACAAGGACATTTCTCCTGTCGTGATTGAATACCACAAGCTCTGGGACAAGGTGAAGTCATGGCCGCACGTGCGCAGGTATGATTACCAGAGGCACGCGCTTCAGGGTTGTGGAGAGAATACCGTAGACGCATACGCTGCAGCCCTTGTAGCCGACCTTCAGGCTTGGCGAGACGAGCAGGTTGACTTGGCCCTTGATCCGGCGAACTACAACCTGACAGGCCACATCTCACCGGCTAAGTATCTACTAGTCGGGGACAAAACGAATCCGCGCAAGCGCCGCGGTAAGTGGTGGCCCTTTCACGACTACGCCGCGTCCAGTCTCCACCTAGCCCAGACGCTGGAACGATTAGGCGTGCCTGAGCACGAGTGCCTCTACACGAACTACAACAACTCAAAGGCTGAGACCGAATATCTGATGCGTAATTTCGACTTGCGCATGATCGTGTTCGGTTCGGCAGTGTTTGATCCGCTAGTTCGCGACTTCGGCGGTGGCTCCAAGGCGTGGAAGATTCTCGCCAACCCACAGAATGTCGTTCATCCTGCATATGACCTTCGTTTCAGGCATGGGAAGACCCTTGCCTGTGACCTCGGTAGTGCAGTTCTAAGATCTGAAGCATACGGGAGGTTTCCAACATGACAGACGTAAATCTAGCCTGGACGGCCTTGCTCGAAAACATCATGAGCAGCGGCCATCTAACCCACCCACGTGGTATGCCGACTAAGGAGATACTCGGATGCAAGTCCGTCATCTCCATGCGGAACCCCGTGATCACCATCAACGAGCGGGCTCTCGGTTACCGCTTTCTTCCGGCGGAGGCTGCTTGGATCATCAGTGGCTACAACACGGTGGATGACATACGGCCGTACTCCAAGGCAATCAGTAACTTCTCCGATGACGGTGCGTTCTTCTTCGGTGCGTATGGCCCTCGAATTAAGGACCAATTGCCACACATAATCTCAGCGTTACGTAAGGACTTCGATACGCGTCAAGCTGTGCTCACGATCTGGCGTGAATCGCCGCCGGCCTCCAAAGACATCCCTTGTACCGTGAGCCTTCAGTGGACCATCCGCGATAATGAGCTACATTGCTTTGCCAACATGCGCTCGTCAGACGCCTGGCTAGGTGTACCATACGACTGGTTCAACTTCTCAATGGTCAGCGCCTATCTGCTGCTGTGGCTGCGCAAGCTGGATACAAGGTTTAGTGAGGTACAGCTGGGCAGCCTGCACTTCTACGCTGCAAGTCAACACCTGTACGAGAACAACTGGGTTGCGGTCAGAGATATTCTGGACAAGCCCACGTCGTTCTTTGACGTTGCCGCTCTGGACCTGTCCGAGTTCGATCACCCTGAAGACTTCCGTTGCTGGCTGTGGTCCGTGGCTGACGGTGACTTTGCTGGTGGCCAGCGCTTCCTTATGGAGTTAAAGAAATGAGGCCCGATCATGACGCGTATTTCACGCGAATGGCCGCACTTGTCGCTACACGAGCGACTTGTCTACGTCGCGCTGTGGGCGCCGTTCTGGTTAATAGCCGCCGGCATGTGCTTGCTACTGGCTATAATGGTGTGGCCGCTGGTCGCCCTCATTGCAACCATCACGACCCTTTCGAACCAATGGGCTATCCTCACGCGTGCCAGGGAGCGACGGCGGCGTCAGGGCAGAAGCTAGACGAATGCGAGGCTATCCATGCCGAGCAGAATGCACTCCTGCAGTGTCGAGACGTATTTGACATCGACACGTGCTACGTCACGGTGAGCCCCTGCATTCACTGCACGAAACTGCTACTCAATACTAGTTGTCAGCGCATCGTCACGGCTTCAATCTACGATCAGCGCGCCGCTGCTTTGTGGACAGACAGTGGCCGTGAACTGGTCGTTATGCCGGTTGAAATTCTTCAAGTTCAGAAGGAGTTGGAGCTATGAGCGATTGGCAACCACAAGCAAATTACCCGGACCTGTTAGGCGCCGAGTACATTGGCATTGACTGCGAAACCTGCGACCCCAATCTTCTGGAGATGGGGCCGGGGGACATTCGTCGTGACGGCAAGTTGGTTGGTATCTCTGTCTCGGTACCTGGCTTCAAGGCCTACTACCCGATCGCCCATGAGGGTGGGGACAACCTACCGAAAGATACCGTCATCCGTTGGCTTAAACGACAGCTTGCGGGCAATGAGCCGAAAGTCGGGGCGAACATCATCTATGATCTTGGTTGGCTCGAGTCTGAAGGCATCAAGGTTAACGGACCCAAGCATGACGTTCAGGTAGCCGAGGCCCTCATCTATGAACTCCACGCGTCCTACAGGTTGGAAGTCCTGGCTCAACGCTATCTTGGCGAAGGCAAGGATGAAACCCTCTTGCGACAAGCGGCTCTCGAGCGCGGTTGGAAGACTGAGAAGCAAGTTAGGGCTAACCTGTGGCGTTTACCTGCGCGGTTTGTTGGGCCGTACGCGGAACGAGACGCTGACGCCGCCCGAGAGATTCTCATGCTTCAATTGCCGAAGCTTGAAGAGAACGAACTCATGGAGGTCTACGACATAGAGTGCCGACTCATCGACGCCCTTCACGCCATGCGAATGCGCGGCATGCCAATCTCCTACGAGAAGGCTGAGCGAGCCGTGGCTGAACTAACCAAGCGTCAGCAGGAAGCTCAATCCGCAGTAAACCATTTCGGCAGTGGTCTCATCGACGTCTGGTCGAATCAGGCGCTGGCGGCGGCCTGTGAGAAGAATGGCTGGACGTATCCCCGTACAGAGAAGGGTAACCCGTCATTCACGGCGGACTGGCTTGCAGTAGCAGATTCAGACTTCTTCAAAAACGTCCTGCTTGTGCGGCAATTGGATCGGAGTTCCAGCGTCTTTATACAAGGCAAGATACTCAATGCGTCCGTCAAGGGGCGTGTTCATCCGAACTTCAAGCAAACACGCAGAGACGACGGTGGTACCAAGTCTGGACGGCTATCGAGTTCCAACCCCAATATGCAGCAGGTCCCGGCTCGACACCCCATTCTAGCACCCTTGGTCCGCGGCATCTTCGTTGCTGATGATGGTTACGACTTCGGGATGTTCGACTACTCACAGCAGGAGCCTCGTGTTACAGTGCATTATGGCTACCTCCGTGGGTACAAAGGTGCTGATGAGGCCCGTGAGAAGTACGTCACCAATCCGCGCACAGACTACCACCAGCTAGTCGCGGACCTTATGGAGCAAGCGTCTGGTCGAGCCTGGGGTCGTAAGGTGGCGAAACCTATCAACCTAGGTCTGGCCTACGGCATGGGCAAAAACAAACTGGCAGCCCAACTCGGGGTTGCCGTTGACGAGTCAGGTCCTATCCTGGATGCGTATCATAAGGCTGTTCCATTTGTGCGCATGCTTGGTGATGAGGCAACTCGGCAGGCCAAGCGTCGAGGCTATATCCGCACGATCATGGGCCGACGCCGGCACTTCCCCGGTGGTGAGTTCGCTCACAAGGCGTTGAACGCCGCCGTGCAAGGCAGCTCTGCGGACATGGTCAAGAAGGCCATCGTTGAGGTGCATGAAGCCGGCCATATCATCTACAACACCGTGCACGACGAGATTGACTGCCCAGTACGCAAGGGCGATACCAAACATGCCGCCGAGATTCGCGACATCCTCATCAATGCTATGAAGCTCGAAGTCCCGCTCGTGGTCGATGTGGAAGTCGGTCCCAGCTGGGGCGAATGTGAACTAATCGAGGTGTAGCATGGAAAAGAAACCCGGCGTGAAGCGCCACAATTTTTGCGACCTGGATATTCAGGACATTCGCTGCTTTGTCGTATACATCGAGGAAGGTACCTCTGCCGCCGCCGGACAGCGCCTGCGCATGACTCCAGCCAACGTAATCTATCGGGCAAAGGTGGTGCAGAAGCATATAGGTATGCCAATGTACCTGGAGTCGGCTACGCACGCGCTACCGCACTCTGGTGGTCGTCACTTTGCAGACCTCACGGAACTCGGCAAGATCGTGTACCTAATTCTGAAGGACATCCTTCAGCGTTACGACAACCTCGTTGAGTTGATGCGCGCGTATGCCCCCTCTCCAGGTAACGTACGGATGGAGACCACGCATGGTACGCCATTCAACATCAACCCAGCAATTCCACAAACCGAAGAGGCTGAGGCAACTGCAGCCACGGTTTATGATCAAATCAGAACAAATTTTCCGGGGGTGTTCGGTGAAGGAAACGTCAATTTCTACCCTGTTAAAGAACAACTGGCCAAACGTCTTACTCGAAAGAATTGAGTCGGTTGCTGGTTCAGGGTTGGCAGACCTGAACTGCGTGTACAAGGGATTTGAGTTCTGGCTCGAGCAGAAGCTACTCGACGAGCGTGGATCGTTCGAGATCCGTCCATCGCAAATCGCGTGGCATATCCGCCGTAAACGGGCCGGCTCCAAAACCTTTGTACTCGGGCGAGACCTGAATGAGCTGCGGTTGTTTACACTGTCCGATGACCTTGAATCCTGGCGTATTGTTTCGTACCAGTAAGCCCTTCAACTATGATGGACTATTGCGCGAAATTATGAAACATCGGGATATTCAAGAGTCATTATCCGATGTATAATATAACTTCCTAATCGTGAAGGAGATTCTAATGGAAGACCTGTTTTCTCAAATGGCGGCTGACACGGCCGCAGCCCCTCAGCAAGAGGACCTGTCCAAAATTGCCGCGCTCGCAGACCAGCAGCGCACACTTGAGGACCGCGTCAAGAAAGGCGAGGAGTACCTGAAGCAACTCAAAGAAGAGCTGCGCAACATTCAGGAAGTTCAATTGCCGGATGCCATGCTGCAGTGCGGCGTTCGTGAGTTCAAACTCGAGAACGGCCTGAAGATCAGCATCAAGAAGTTCTATCAGGGCAAGATTACCGACGACCACCGTGATGAAGCGTTTGGCTGGCTCAAAAACCATGGCCATGACGACATCATCAAGAACATCGTCAGCATGCAGTTTGGTAAGGGTGAAGATTCCAAGGCCACAGCGGTTCTCGAACTGCTCAAGGCCCATGGTTACGTCGCGGCGAATGAAAAGTCCATTCATCCGATGACGTTGAAAGCCTTTATCCGGGAGATGGTCGAATCAGGCGCCGACCTTCCGCTCGAGACTTTTGGCGTCTACATTGGCAACAAAGCCGAAATCAAGTAAGGAGAATTCTCATGGCTACAAAGGCAGCGAAAGAAACCCCCAAGACCGAAGTCGCAACCATCAGCAACAGTCTTCCGGCGACCATGGATGCTTCCATGCTGGCTGCAGACGCGGGCATTGGCCGTGAGCAGATGTCCATCACGGACATGGCTCTGCCGTACCTGCAGATCCTGCAGTCCCTCAGCCCGCAAGTCAAGAAGTCGTCCCCGCAGCGCGTTGACGGCGCCGAGGAAGGCGACATCTTCAACACGGTCACGCAAGAGCTGTTCGCGTCCGAGGATGGTATCAACGTCATTCCGTGCGCGTTCCAGAAAGCTTGGGTTGAGTGGGCACCTCGTGACTCGGGCGGCGGTTGGATTGCCTCGCATAGCAGCGACCAGATCCTCAATCACTGCAACCGCAACGAGCAGGGCTTCGATGTGCGTAAGGACAACGGCAACATCATCGTGCCGACGTTCTACTACTACGTGCTGATGCTCAAGGACAACGGCGGCTTTGAACCGGCGATCATTTCCATGGCCCGCACTCAGATGAAGGTTGGTCGCAAGTGGAACAGCCTGCTGTCCAGTCTCCAGGTCATGGGCCCGCAAGGCCTGTTCAATCCGCCGATGTTCGCTCAGAAGTTCCATGTTACCACCGAGTCGGTGTCGAACGCCAAGGGTGAATGGTACAACTGGAAGCTGCGCGCTGACGGCCTGGTCGACAACGCTGACCTCTACCAGGTGGCGAAGAAGTTCGCTGAGCAGGTCCGCACTGGCGCTGTCAAGGCGTCGGCGCCCCCCACTGAAGGTGACGATGTCGATACGCACGGAGACAGCGGCGTATTCTGATTTTCAGTCAACAGGCGGCGGGCTTTGGCCCGTCGTCTCCTTTAGTTGTGGGCGGGAGCTATGACAGAACAAGTAGATAAATTCATGGACCTGTTCCACGGGCTGGAGCGCGCATACGGGACATTTGAGATAACAAACTCTCGTGAGCGCGATGGCAAGAAAACGGGGAAAGTCCGAAGTATTCACAAGCCAGTAACTCGTGACGTCTGGCTACAACACCTCAACGGTACGCAAGCCATTGGCATCGTGCCTATTAGAGATGACTCAACCGTCCAGTTCGGTGCGATAGACATCGACGTCTATTCCAACATGGACCACGCAACAATAGCTAAGAAGATCGAGGATCTCCGAATGCCCTTGGTCCCTTGCAAGTCGAAGTCTGGTGGCTTGCATGGTTGGTTATTCCTGAGCGAGCCAACACCTGCTGGATTGGTCCAACGTAAACTGCGCGAGATGGCTGCAGCACTTGGCCACGGTAAAGCAGAAATTTTCCCAAAGCAGTCTGAAGTTCTTCCAGACCGTGGTGCAACTGGATTAACATGCCCTATTTCGACGGCGTAGCTGGTGGCCGACACGGCATTCGACCAGACGGCCACGTCATGGACATGGACGAATTCACGCAGACAGCTTACATCAAGAGGGTGACCGCGGATGAACTCGACTCTTTCGGTATTCAGATTAAGGATGACTTTAGCGATGGCCCTCCTTGCCTTCAGCACCTGGCAACGCAGGGTTTTCCTCAAGGCACGCGTAACAATGGGCTGTATAACCTGGGTGTTTACGCTAAGAAAGCTGCTCCTGACAACTGGGAAGGACGCCTGGAGGAGTACAACATTCAGTACATGCAACCTCCACTCGGTATCTCCGAGGTTAAGGAGTTGCTTAAGTCCCTCAAGAAGAAAGACTACCAGTACACTTGCCAGCAGGTTCCTTGCCAGAGTTACTGCAATTCTTCTGTTTGTCGGGGCCGGAAGTACGGTGTTGGCGACCATGCGGGTATGCCAATCGTCACCAGTCTTACCAAGTACAATTCAGTCCCGCCGATTTGGTTCGCTGACATTGAGGGTGGTGGACGACTAGAGCTGGAGACTGAAGACCTGCAGTCGCAGCGCAGATTCCAAAGGGTTTGTATGGAGGCCCTGAATATGATGCCGCCCGTCATGAATGGTAAGGCCTGGCAAGTCATGGTTCAGAGTCTCATGGAGAATGTAACCGTCATTGACGCGCCTAACGACAGCTCACCTAAGGGCCAGCTCATGGAGTATCTCGAGCGGTACTGCACGCAACGGGCACAGGCTCTCTCCAAGGAAGAGATTCGTCTCGGCAAACCATTCACCGAGGACGGCCGCCATCATTTCACCCTGTCTGGGTTCATGGCCTTCCTTGAGCGGCACAAATTCAAGCTCATGTCTATGCATGAGATTACCTCATACCTGAAGAACGACCTGAAGGCGAAGCATCACTTCTTTAACATTAAGGGTAAGGGCACAAATGCCTGGTCGATTACCCAATTCGGGCAAGAGACTAAGCTCGACGTCCCGGACACGTGGAAAAACGGAGGACCATTTTGAGCAACGTTAACATTATCGTCGGACCCCCCGGTACCGGCAAAACAACCACACTTCTCAATCTGCTGGATGATTACCTCGGTCGAGGTGTAAGCCCTAAGGATGTGGGCTACATCTCATTTACCGTCAAGGCCGCAGATGAGGCAAAGTCTCGAGCCACTGAACGCTTCGGCTTTCGCAAGGATGAACTCCCTTGGTTCCGAACACTGCACTCGCTGGCGTTCCGCTGGCTACGGCTCGATACCAAGATGATCATGAAGCGCAATCACTACTCGCAGATTTGCGAGAAACTCGGTATCGAGTATAGCGGCTTCATGGTTATGGACGAGGGCGTAATGCTACCTGGTGGGTACGCCGGGGATCGCATGCTCTTCCAGGAGGGTCTCGCACGTGTTCGGATGTTGTCACTCGAGGAGCAGTATAATCGCTCCACAGAGGACTTCTCCTTTTCCGAGTTGTCCCGACTCAAGAGCACACTGGAGGCCTATAAGGATTCATACTCGTTGATGGACTTCAACGATATGCTTACTCTAATGTTAGCCGAAAAGAATCTTCCACGATTCAAGGTGCTATTCATCGATGAGGCGCAGGACTTGTCTCGTCTGCAGTGGGCCGTGGTCCACAAATTGATTGCCAATAGCGAGCAGGTCTACATTGCGGGAGATGACGACCAAGCCATCTTCGCCTGGGCAGGTGCGGATCCGGATTCGTTCATCAACATGCCGGGTAACGTAACGACCTTGGCTAAGTCGTATCGATTGCCCAAAGCTGTGCATCGTTTATCTGAGGCGGTTATTCGTGGAGTCTCGAACAGGCGTCCAAAGGATTTTGGATCTCGCGACGAGGAAGGTCAGGTGTCCTTTGTATCCGACATCTCCGACATCGATATGTCACAGGGAGACTGGCTCATCCTTGCGCGCAATAAGTACCTGCTTAATCCAGCCGAGCAGCTGTGCGAGATGGAAGGATTCGCGTATGACTCGAAGGATTCACCCATGTGTACCGACCAGGCCGCAGCTATCCGAGCGTATGAGAACCTGCGCGCGGGTAAGGATATTACCGATGACGACCGCGGGCTGATCAAGAAATACGGGGCCAAGGTTGATGGGACCGGGCCGATATGGCACGAGGCATTTACCCGCCTAGGTCAGGACGTGAAGGATTACTTCATTGCCTGCTTGCGTCGTAAGGAGTCTATTACCAAGACACCGCGCATCAAGCTGTCAACGATTCACGGAGCCAAGGGCGGTGAGGCTACCAACGTGGTAGTTTATTCGGACATGAGCTACAAGTCGTTTGAGGAAATGAACAACGATCCGGATAACGAGCTTCGCGTGTTCTACGTTGCAGCCACACGGGCTAAGCAAAATCTATTCATCATTGAGCCAAGGACACTAAACTCATTCAATTGGGCATAAATCCTATATCACGAGAGTCTCGGAGAGTCTCGGATAATATACTAGCCTTATTATACCCATAGGTCACTTTCATCCGAGGATATTAAAATGCCCTCTATAGATAACCAATCTATCTGCTCTCGCTGTCATAAGGAGCCTACAACAACGCTGAACTCAAGCTACTGCCGTGAGTGCCGTAAAGCGTACAAACGGGAGTACTACTCTCGTAACAAGGCGGCCATTCAACAGTACTACAAAGGTGAGGGCGCTCTTGCAAAGTCTGCCCGAAAGGCGGTTGATACCGCTCTAGCCTCTGGTGTATTAACTCGACCAAACGTCTGCTCAGTTTGCGGGGCTCAAACCGTCATTGAAGCTCATCACCCAGATTATTCTCAACCACTACAGGTTACCTGGTTGTGTAACCCTTGTCATACGGAGGTTCATCGTGTCGCTACCTAAGAACATGGTCTTTAAGACCAAGCCATTTGCCCATCAACTTGACGTCCTCGAAAAGTCGTGGGACATGAAGAACTATGCCTTGTTCCTTGAGATGGGGTGCGGCAAATCCAAGGTCTTAATCGATAACGCAGTAGCACTCTACCAAGCTGGCAAGATTGATGCTGTGCTGCTAATTGCCCCTAAGGGCGTGTACATGAATTGGGTGGATAAGGAACTACCGGCCCACTGGCCTGAAGACATACCAATCATCAGTAGCTACTGGCAGTCGCCGGCTAAGCCTGAGTTGCAGGACGAGTGGCGCAAGTTCAAAACGTTCAAGGGTCTACGCTGGATGAGCATGAACGTGGAAGCCTTTAGCTACGAATCAGGGCTCAAGTTCGCTTCTAGCTTCATCAACGCGTACGGGGATCGCTTGCTCATCGGCATTGACGAGTCTACGACGATTAAGAATATCTCGGCGCAGCGTACCAAGAACATCATAGCCCTTGGAAAGAAGGCTGCGTACCGGCGAATCATGACTGGTGACCCTGTACCCAAGGGACCGATTGACCTGTACAGCCAATGCTGCTTCCTGAGTCCACATCTCCTAGGCTATACTAGCTTCTACGCATTCAGGGCGCGGTACTGCATTATGGTAGAGCGGACTGGCGGTAACCGCTCATTCAAGATGATTACTGGCTACCAACGACTCGACGAGCTGAAGGAGTCGATCAAGCCGTTCTCGTACCGTGTTACCAAAGACGAGTGCCTGGACCTGCCGCCGAAAGTTTACCAGACCTGGGACGTCGAACTCTCTAAGGAGCAGCTCAAGTTGTACAAGCAGATGAAGGACGAGGCGGTAGCCCTGCTACGCGGCGGTGAGGTAGTAACCGCGCCGATGGTTATTACGCAGCTGCTACGGCTTCACCAGATTACGTGCGGCTTCTTGAAGACGGATGACGGTACAGAGATTGACCTACCCAATCCCCGCATTGACGCGCTCATGGACGTACTGGCTGGGATAAGCGGGAAGGTTATCATCTGGGCAACCTACCGTAACAACATCAAGAAAATCCTCAAAGCCCTTGAAGACGAGTATGGGAAGGATTCCGTTGTTAGTTACTATGGGGACACGGATAGCGACGAGCGACGAGCCGCAGTCCAAGGGTTTCAGAATGGGGCCGTTCGCTTCTTCGTTGGTAATCCGGCAACCGGCCGCTTCGGTCTGACGCTGACGGCCAGTGCGTCGGTTATCTACTTCAGCAACTCATACGACCTAGAACACCGTACGCAGTCTGAGGACCGGGTTCACCGTATCGGGCAGACAGCCAGTTCTGTGAACTACGTCGACCTCGTATGTAAGAACACCGTTGACGAACGCATCATCAGGGCGCTACGTAGCAAGCGCAAGATTTCGGCGATCATCAACGGTGACGAGCTGAAGGAGTGGTTTGCCTAATTCTATGAATACAGGCTACCCTATGTTACGTTCGAAGTGCGGGACATCCTTGAACGACTTGAAGTTACCACCCCAGCGGTTGGCCGGGTTCAGGGATTCCCAGTAGGCCCCCAGCGGCTGTAGCACCTTCGTGTCGTACGTGAGCTGACCGTCCTTAAAGAAGTTCAGGTCAATGGCCAGTCGCCGCAAGTGGTTGCTGGCCATTGTTTTACTCCGGCCCGTCTGAACGTAGACTTGCTGCTGCTCAGGTGTTCGGAAGAGTTCGCCGCCAGTGACAGTGAATCCCTGTTCAGTTGCATATACCACCAGCTTGCCGGCGTCCAGCAGGAAGGCAGCTTGTTCTTGTACTAAGCTCATTTTGCACTCTCCCGCGTGGAAACAATCTTCTCAAGCGTGCGGCCGCCAAAGTACGCAGTCATAACCAGCATGCCCCACTGACCAAGCAGCTCAACGTAGGCCGAAGCCACGTTAAAGCCGAAGCCACTGAGCAGCGACAGGATTGTGTACGCTGTCAGTAGATAAATGAGCGTCATCGGTCGAACGTTCTTGGCCAGCCATGAATCAGCACTCATGTCCGCCTTCCAGCGATCGGTAACACTGCTCTCTTGCGCCTTCTGAAACTCAAGCTCCTGGTCGCGCTTACGGGTGTCAGCCTCAATGAGCCATTGCTCATGCTGCATCTCCAGCTGCTTGAGCTTGATCCGGCCCTCTTCGGTTCCAAGGGCTTTATCGATGTCGATGCCCAGCTTTTCCTCGACGACATCTTTGCCCTTGGACAGCAGCGCGCCGCCGAGGATGGAGAAACCCTGCTGGAGCAGGGCCGCGATTATCGGTGCCATATCATAGCCCTCCGGCAGTAATGAAAAGATTGTCAAGCTGCTCGTTGATGGACAGCGCTGCCCTGTCCAGCTCAGCATTCAGGGCCGCGTGATCGGTGCGATCCGGGTTGTTTTCCAGAAAGTTTTTGGCGCGGTTGTAGGCAGGGGCTTGAGGCATGTTGGCTCTCCATCAACGTGCGGGATTTGTACCAGGGTTTCATTCCTCGGACTCCAAAATTTCCTTGGCCCAAGCCACATCAGCCAGCCACGAATCCCGGCAATGATCGTCCTGCCAGAAAAACACCGCATT
>QZGF01000083.1_pt1 | contig 12063 bp, 7 predicted proteins | sample 1990021 | NCBI WGS metagenome assembly QZGF01 (sample SAMN10076523, study PRJNA491371) | Subsurface metagenome, whole genome shotgun sequencing project. | isolation source: subsurface fracture fluid from borehole BE326-BH2 | place: South Africa: Beatrix Gold Mine | collected 2015-06-18 | reverse complement strand
ATCTTGATCAGAGGATTTATGGCCGGACCGGCAGTGTCCTTATAAGGGTCTCCAACAGTATCTCCGGTCACCGCGGCTTTATGAGCATCCGAGCCTTTCCCGCCATGGTGTCCTTCTTCTATATACTTCTTGGCATTATCCCAGGCAGCACCAGTATTTGCCATAAACACTGCTAGCAGCTGTCCTGTAAGAATTGTTCCTGCTAAAAATCCGCCAAGCGCTTCTGCCTTGAGAAGAAACCCGACTAGTATAGGGACTATGATGGCTACTAGTGCTGGAGTGGCGAGGGAGGATAAAGCTGCTTTTGTAGTAAGGTCAACAACTCTTGCGTAGTCAGGCTTTTGAGTTCCCTTCATAAGGCCGGGAATTTCTTTGAACTGGCGTCTAACTTCATTTATGACTGCAAAGCAGGAATCAGAAACGGCCTTGATTGTCAGTGATGAGAAGAGAAAAGGAATAGCACCCCCGATCAGAAATCCGACAAAAACCTCTGGGTGGGATATGTTTATCCCTGAAAGACCCGTGTCAGTCAAGTATGACTCAAACAGTGAGACTGCAGCAACTACAGCTGAGGCTATAGCAAATCCCTTGGTGGTCGCTTTGGTCGTGTTTCCAATCGCATCTAGTTTGTTAAGAATTGATAGAGATTTCCCCTTTATCCCAGAAAGTTCTGATATTCCTTGTGCGTTGTCTGCAATTGGCCCGAATGAGTCCATTGAAACAATAAGGCCTGTTGTTGTAAGCATGCCCATTCCAGCCAGTGCCACACCATAGGCTGCTGCAGTTGGATCTCCTCTAAAGATCATGAATGACACAATGATTGTGATAGCAATAGCTAGAATTTGCCATACGGTTGAACTAAAACCTCCTACTAGACCCGACAAAATAACTGTAGCAGGACCAGTCTGGGATTGCTTTACTATATCCTTGACGGGAGCGTGGTCACCTGTTGCAAGATCGGTAAGTAAAAATATAATTCCTGAAAGTACAATTCCAGTAGTTGTTGCAATTGCTAGCCTTGGATCCGATGCTATTAAATCTGAAAGGATAAAAAACCCTATTGTTGAAACAATTGTAGATACCCCAAAAGCTTTGAGGATTGCATTAATGCCTTCCTTGATTTCGGTTTTGCCTTTTGCATTGACAGAGAAAATTCCCAGTATTGATGTTCCCACCCCAAGTGCTCTTACCGCAAGTGGAAACAAGACCCCAGGCAGTCCAAATGTGGCTCCTCCAAGAATCATAGCTGCCACAAGGGTAACTTCGTATGATTCAAAAAGGTCAGCCGCCATTCCTGCACAATCACCAACGTTGTCTCCCACCTGGTCGGCAATGACAGCCGCGTTTCTGGGATCATCCTCGGGAATATTTTTTTCCACTTTTCCAACCAGATCTGCTCCCACATCTGCCGCTTTGGTATATATCCCCCCACCCACTCTCATAAATAGTGCCAAAAGTGATCCGCCAAATCCAAACCCAACTAGCACCTCAGTGGCCAGGTTTCCGTAGTACCAATAAATAAGTGTTGCTCCCAGAAGACCAAGGCCAACTGTGAGCATTCCGGTTGTTGCTCCAGCCTTGAAAGCCAGTGAGAGAGCTTCACCAAAGCCTTTGTTGGCCAGAGTTGCTGTTCTCGCATTGGCGCGAGTTGCTATGTTCATCCCAATTGTGCCCACTAAAGCTGAGAAGAATGATCCTAGCAGGAAAGCTCCTGCTCTACCAATCGCCAACTGTGGGGTTTTACCGGTGAAATATAAAAAGAAGGTAAGTATGACAACAATTGGCGCAATTGTCTTAAACTGTCTTTTGAGGTATGCGTTTGCACCTTCCCTGATTGCTTGTGAAACTTCTTGTACCTTTTTGTTTCCCTCAGGATGTTTGAGTACCTCCCAAGCTAGCCAAATGGAGACTATTATTCCAATAATTGAAGCTGATAAAACAATTGGCAATAAATTTGCAACGAATGATTCCATTGTACACAAAAAAGCTCTTTTTAAGAGCTAAGGGTATTTTAATTATTTATTTTTGTATTTGCAATATCTATTTACGAAATTGCCTAGATATCAAGGGTTGCGAGCTTTGCGTGGGTTTGTATGAATTTTTTTCTTGGACCGACATCCTCACCCATAAGCATTGTGAAAATTTTGTCTGCTTCCTCAGCATCTTCAACAGTTACCTGTTTTAGTGTTCTAGTCTGCGGGTCCATTGTGGTTTCCCATAGTTGTGAAGGGTTCATCTCACCAAGCCCTTTGTATCGCTGAACTATGTATTTACTTCCATTTGCCTTGTCTAGTGTTTCAGTAAGCTCATCATCATTGTAGGCATACTTTACGACCTTCCCAATCTGAATTCTATATAGGGGTGGAACTGCAATGTATAGATATCCATTTTTAATAATTTCTGGCAAGTGCCTAAAAAAGAAGGTGAGAAGAAGAGTTTTTATATGTTCGCCATCAACATCTGCGTCAGTCATGATAATTATCCGATGGTATCTTAGTTTGCTATAGGTAACCGAATCTCCTATCCCTGCTCCTAATGCTATGATCAGATCTTTTAGTTCCTCGAATTTGACAATCTTATCTAGCTGTGCGCGTTCTGTGTTTAGAATTTTTCCTCCAAGCGGAAGAATTGCTTGAAATCTTCTATCTCTCCCCTGCTTTGCTGATCCGCCTGCTGAATCACCTTCAACTATATATAGTTCGCTGACATGAGGGTCTCGTGACTGACAGTCGGCAAGTTTTCCGGGAAGTGCCGAACCCTCAAGGGCTCCCTTGCGGAGGACTGCATCTTTTGCTGCCCGCGCGGCAATTCTTGCTTTTGCGGCAAGGAGAATTTTTTCCATAATTGACTTTGCATCGGAGGGATGTTCTTCAAAATAAGTATCAAGCCCTTCCTTTACAGAAGCAGATACAAACCCTTGTACTTCAGGATTATTAAGTTTTGCCTTAGTTTGGCTTTCAAACTGGAGATTACTGGACGGCATTTTTATGTAGACAACGGCATTTAGCCCCTCTTTCATATCTTCTCCTGTTAAGCCATTTTTTTCGTCCAGTATTTTATTGGTCAATCCAATTTTCTTGGCGTAGTCGGAGATTGATCTAGTCAAGGCAATCCTAAATCCTGTTATGTGAGTGCCTCCGTCTGTGGTTAGGATTCCATTGACGTAGCCTTTTACATTTTCCACAAAAGTGTCGGTGTACTGGATTGCAGTTTCCAACGATATACTAAGTTTGGGGTCTTCTTTTGATATATATATAATTCCACTGATTGAGTTTTTGCCTCTGTTGGAGTGGGCTACTAGGGACTTTATACCGCCCTCAAAGTAATAGTGTGCTTCATCTTGGTCTCTCTCATCAAAGAAGTGAAATGCCAACTTTGGAACAAGGTATGCCCTATCGCGAAGGAGATTTTTTACTTTATTTTTGTCAAAGGTGACGTCGTGGAATATCTCCGGATCAGGAGTAAATTGAGTTATTGTTCCGGTCTCTCCCTTTTGTGGCGCAAGATTACAGATTTTGGGAAGGGTTGAGTCAAGATAGTCATTTGAGGCTTCCTTGACATCTGAGAGTGGTTTACCCCTTTTGTATTCTTGGAAATAAGCCTTATTATCCCGAAGGACGATAACTCGGAATTTCAAAGATAAAGCATTAACTACTGATGCGCCAACTCCATGCAATCCGCCGGAGACCTTATAAGCATTGCTCCCAAACTTTCCACCCGCATGAAGTTTTGTCATTGTTACTTCAAGAGCACTTTTCCCGGTTTTGTGCCTGTCAACTGGTATTCCCCTCCCATCATCACGGATAATTGCTGACCCGTCCTTACGAAGAATTACCCATATATTTTTGGCTACACCAGCAAAACTTTCATCGACTGAATTGTCAACAATTTCTCTTAGGCACTCATGCAGTCCCCTTGCATCGGTGGACCCAATGTACATTCCTGGCCTTTTCCTTACCGGTTCTAATCCTTCAAGAACCTGGATTTGCTCTGCTGTGTAATCGGATTTTCCCATACTCTAATTATACTAAAGATCGATCTCCATTGAAACAAAGTACTCTGTTTGTAGGTAGGATGGCTAGTCTAAAAGATTAAAGACTTAATGCAAAATTTGCAAGCTGGAGAGTTACATTGGCATTTTGGGAAATTCTTTGCCTTGTGGTTTCTGCACAGGCAAGTGCATTAGCTATCTTTTTGTTGGGAGATTTGATAAGAAGGAGGTTTAATTCATAGATTATTTTGGTTAGATAAGAAATAGCCTCTTTGCGGTCTTTTATCTGGCTTAGCATTTCAAGTCTTGCAAATTCATTTAGCTTTAGAAATTCCTTGATATTTTGATCTGAATTTGTTTTATAAGCTGGGATTCTAATTATTTGGCATCGTGAGGCAATTGTCTGAGGTATAGCCCATTCGTTTTTTGAAAATAGGATAAAGGTAACATTATCCTCAGCTTCCTCAAGTGTCTTGAGGAAAGCATTCATTGCTTCGACTGTAGCATTTTCGATGTTTGAAAAAAAAGATGTTTTCGGGAGATTAAGGGTGGCGATCTTGCTTAGAGTGCGTGTGTCGTCTATCTTTTCTATGTCAAACCGTGTGATGGTTGACCCTTTTTTTTGGGCGATTTCTAGGGCTTTTTGATAACCCAACTCTTGGCTTGGTGAAATTATCAAATAGGCGTGCATTATACTATTATATTATCAGATTTGTTGTTTAGTTTAGGTTGAGATTGCATTTGTCAGTGAGTCGATATTAGTGCATAATATAATAATAGCTATGCCTGCCTTAAAGCTAACAAATACACTTAGCAATCAGCCATCGTCAAATGGAGGATCGGTAAAGACACTATCAGATGTTTTGGTTGAATTGGGGGCAATATCTAGTGATGTGGCTTCCAAAATCAAATTTACCGAGGTCCAGACAGGGAGACCCCAGGAGGAGATAATTAAATCCCAAAGGATTGTAGACGAAACTCAACTTACCAAAGCAAAGTCGGTTCTGTACAATGTTCCCTATATTGACCTTGATTCGGTTCCTGTTTCACCCGAGGCACTTTCTCTTATCAGTCAAGAAATTGCTTCGCGATTTAAGATTTTTCCTATTTCTGTTGATCCGGGGTTAAGACAGGTGGTTCTTGCAATGGCTGATCCATTGGATTTGGGAACTATAGAGTTTGTAGAGCAAAAAACCGGTTTTAGTGTCAGGCCCTATTGGGCAGAACCTTCGAAAATTGACACTTTAGTCTCAACTGGATATGCAACTTCGCTTGCAAAAGAAGTCACGGAAGCCCTGCGGGAAGTTGGTGGTAAGGGGGATGTAAGGGTGCTGGATATGGCAAGAACAGGTCTTATCAGGGAGGAGAAAGTGGCTCAGATTGTTACTCATATTCTTAACTTTGCTGTTAAGTCAAGGGCTTCGGATATCCATGTTGAGCCGCAGGAGAAATCAACAAGGGTTCGCTACAGGGTCGATGGAATACTTCAGGAAAAGTTGACCATACCCAAAGAGTTACACGACGCGCTTGTATCAAGAATAAAAATACTCTCAGGAATGAAAATAGATGAAAAAAGAATCCCTCAAGATGGAAGGTTTAATTTCCGTTCTGAAGTGGAAGAGGTAGATCTTCGCGTATCTACCTTGCCGACCGCGTGGGGAGAGAAGGTTGTTATGAGACTTCTTAAAAAGACTGGCGGGATACCCGACCTTCCAGAGCTGGGACTTAGGGGATCTGCGTTAAAAAATTTGCAAGATAGTATTCTGCGCCCGCATGGGATTATTCTAATTACTGGGCCAACGGGATCTGGTAAGACTACTACACTTTACTCGATAATTTCCAAGCTAAATACTACAAAGGTTAATATTATGACCCTGGAAGATCCGGTTGAATATAAAATTCCGGGAGTCAACCAAGTTCAGATTAATCCTGCTGCTGGCCTTACTTTTGCTTCTGGTTTGAGATCGTTTCTTAGGCAAGATCCAAATATTATTCTTGTTGGTGAGATTAGAGATCAAGAAACAGCCGATCTTGCAATCCAAGCTTCTTTGACTGGGCATTTGGTATTTTCTACTTTGCACACAAATAGCGCGGCTGGTGCACTCCCCCGCCTTTTGGACATGGGTGCTGAGCCGTTTCTTCTTTCCTCGACAATTAATGCTATCGTTGCCCAGCGTGTGGTAAGAAAGATACACAATGATTGCAAAGTTGAGTATGTTCCAGACACTCACCAGATTGAGGAAGTACAGTCTGTGTTAGGCGGACTTTGGCAGGCTAAGGGCCCAATTAAGTTTTTCAAGGGTCAGGGAGACAAGGACTGTAGCCAGACGGGATACTATGGCAGGGTTGGAATTTTTGAGGTCTTGCCAGTTTCTGAAAAAATTAGTAGGCTGATAGTAGAGAGGGCAACAGCGGCGGACATCGAAAAGTGTGCAAGGGAGGAAGGGATGATAACAATGAAGCAGGATGGATATCTTAAAGTAGTTGAAGGGATTACTACCCTGGAGGAGGTCCTTAGAGTTGCTCAGGAATAAATTATATGTCGATAAAAGAATTATTAACCTTAACTATTTCCAAGAAAGCTTCTGATTTGCACCTTGTGCCTGGGATTGAGCCGCATCTTAGGATCGAGGGAGCTTTAGTCCCCATTCCTGGCGAACCAAAAGTAACTCCCGAGATGGTTGATAAAATACTCAAAGAGATTCTTATTCCCGAACAATACGAGAGGCTTTCTGTGAATAAGGAACTTGATTTTTCTTACGCGTTCAATGAGAATGCGCGTTTTCGTGCTAATGCATATACTCAAAAAGGGGTTTTTGCTATTGCTTTTAGAACTATACCCCTTGTAATTCCCAAAATCGATGAATTGGGCTTGCCTAGGATTCTCCACACATTTACCAATTTGAGGCAGGGCTTCATATTGGTTACGGGTCCCACTGGACATGGTAAGTCAACGACAATTGCTGCCATGATAGACGAGATAAACGAGAATCGTGCTGAACATATAGTTACAGTCGAGGATCCAATTGAGTTTGTGTTTCAGCCAAAGCGTTCAATCATTTCTCAAAGGGAAATGGGGTTTGATACCCATTCTTGGCAAATTGCCCTTCGAAGTGTTCTTCGTGAAGATCCCAATGTTGTACTTATTGGAGAGATGAGGGATTTTGAGACAATTGCTTCAGCGTTGACTATTGCAGAAACTGGGCACTTGGTTTTTGCTAGCTTGCACACTAATAGTGCAGCCCAAACTATTGATCGTATAGTTGATGTTTTCCCTGACGAGCAGCAGGAGCAGGTGAAACTTCAGCTTTCAAACGTCATTGAGGCTGTTTTTTCGATGCGCCTTGTCCCCGGAGAAGATGGAAGACGGGTTGTAGCATATGAGGTAATGCTTGGAACCTCGGCAATAAAGACGTCAATAAGAGAAGGAAAGACTCACCAGATAGATAATATTTTGCAGACTTCGACAGGGATAGGGATGAACACGATTGAAATGTCCTTGGCAAATCTAGTGAAATCAGGGAGAGTCAGCTTAGAGGTTGCTGAGGGTTTTTCATTACGTCCTGGTGAACTCATGAGGTTAGTCAAGTCCTCCAAGTAAACTCCCTTAAGGCTTATGAACAGGTATAATTACAGGGCAAAAGACAGTAGCGGGAATGTTGTTACAGGTATGGTGGAGGCAAGTAGTCCTCAACATGCCGCCAAGCTTCTTCGCCAAAAAGGACTATTTGTAATTAAGGTTAGTGGAGGAAAAGGATTTTCACTTGACTTTTTGACCGGGCTATCCAAAGGAGTAAACCCATCTGAGTTGACTAATTTTACCCGCCAGCTTGCAACAATGATAAATGCAGGGTTACCGATAACTGACGCATTACTTATTCTCAGATCCCAATCTCAAAGTAAGATGCAATCTACGATTGCACAGATTTTAGCCGATGTTGAAGAGGGACAATCACTCTCCGCGGCAATGTCAAAGCACCCTAAGATATTTTCAAAGTCTTATATTGCTCTTGTCAAATCTGGTGAGGTAAGCGGAGTTTTAGATGAAGTAATGACAAAACTGTCCGATACGCTGGAGAAGCAACAGGAATTTAGAGGCAGGGTAAAGGGGGCAATGATCTATCCCATAATTATCATTATAGGAATGGTTGCGGTTGCTCTTATCATGCTTATTTTTGTTATTCCCCGCATGACTTCGCTTTATGATCAGTTTGGCGCAGAACTTCCAATAACTACGAAAATTCTGGTTTTTATATCTGAGTCTATGGTCAATTTTTGGCCAATTCTTGTAGTTATTTTGGCGTTTGCGCTTTGGGGGCTGAAAGGTTATCGTGCGACCAAAGCTGGTAGGCGCAAGCTTGATACATGGATTTTGTCAATTCCCCTTATTGGTGAGTTGCAAAAACAAGTGATTTTGACTGATCTGACGAGGACAATAAGCCTTATGGTAGGTGCGGGGGTCTCCATATTGGAATCTCTCCATATTGCCACAGAGATCTCTAAAAATTCTGTTATTACTGAGGCTTTGGAGGATATAGCAGTTATGGTTGAAAAAGGTTTTCCTCTGGCAATGGCATTTTCCAAGCATCAGGACGTTTTCCCTTTTATTCTCTCTCAGATGGTTGCAGTTGGTGAAGAGACAGGAAAGATGGATGAAGTTATGGCAAAAGTAAGCCATGTGTTTGAGGTTGAGTCTGAACAAAAAATCAAAGCCTTGTCCGCTGCAATAGAACCTATCATCCTTATAATACTGGGTATTGGAGTTGCATTTTTGGTAATTTCAGTCATCATGCCGATTTACAATCTGACTACCAAATTTTAAGTAGACAATTTTTTGATAGCCCCCCACTTGACAGACTATTTGAATTGTTCAATACTGAATATGGTATATATTGTTTATAAGGTTTGGGAGAGGAGGTGAGTAATTTATGACTGCCCAATCAAGGAAAGGTTTCACACTTATTGAACTTCTTATAGTTATTGCAATTTTGGGTGTATTAGCGGTTGTTGTTTTGGTGGCTATTAATCCAGTACAACAGCTTGCAAGGACAAGAGATGCTGGAAGGAAATCATCAGTTTCTCAGATTGGACATGCGGTTGCTGCGTATTACACATCAAGAAATGGTACTTATCCTGCTCAGGCTACGTGGGGATCTGATCTCACCACTTCTGGAGAGCTGAGCTCACTACCTTCAAGTATCGCCTATACTGCGGGAACGGTTACTAGTGGGTGTAGTGCCAATAATTCAAACAATTATTGTTACTATACAAATGCAACGGAAGGTGCGGTTGTATACGCGAAGCTTGAATCCCAGGCTGAACGATCGAAATGCGGCGCTGCTGAAGCTTGGTTTGCTTATTCAGTGCAGAAAGGTCGTGGAGGAATTGTCTGTGGAACTGAGCCAACAGGTGCTATTTCGTTTACCGTCGATTAAGTACTGCTTGATGGATTAAGCGACGTAAGAAGACAAGCCCACTAAATGTGGGCTTGTTTAGGTTTGTGCTATCCCCTAGGACTTGGCCTACTATATTTTGTAAAAGTATGTTATATACTCTGGGAAATAGACGAACGCTTTTTCCTCAAAAATCTTGGAGTTGGAATTATCTTTGTAGTAATTTGTTAGGAATTTTGAAGCATTTAGCCACCCAAGAGTATACAAACTCTTGATGTGGCTACAGATAAGACAGCTATCCATAACATATTGATTTGAAAATTGTTCTGTTTTATAGCTTTCAATTAATCTATTTGTGATTTCTATGAACTCGTTGGAGGATATTGTAAATTCTTTCTCAAACTCCAATTTGTAGATTATACCGTATGGAACCGAGATAATTTTTCCATAAATATCGTCGTATATTTCTATCGGGATGTCGGAAAAGACATTAGTTGATTTTATCAGAGGTGCCAGACTCGAATATCTAGCATCTAACGTAACTTTATTGTCGTAGCCTCTGTTATGTTCTAGATTAATATCCGAGTTGTTACCTAGATGTTTTTTAATTATAGAAATTCCACTAAAGTGTCCTGGGACAGTAATGTTCGTGTACTTTTTAAGTACATTTTGTACATATAAAATGTTTAAGGTTATTGTATCGTCAGTCAGCCACAGGACAGAGTTTTCCGGGACGCTTCCTAGAATGTCTTCTGCTAGATTTTGACCGTAGTATATCTTTGACATATCTGTCTTCTTAAAATTTGAGGAAAAAATGGTTAAGAAATAGGTTGCAAGTAGTACTGAGCTAATGCCAAAGGATCGAAGACGGGTAAGGAGGTGGCTATTATTTATTTTAAGAGGTTTTTTACTGGCAAAGTATCTTAATGCTCGGGCAAGAAAATCTTCACACAGAAGTGCTCCAAAAGAAGAAATTATAATTATCATTATTATGGAGGTAGTAAAAAACTTTTCCTGAATGGCAAGAGATTGAAAGCTTTGGAGATTGTATTTTGAGTACATCCCATACGCTGGACCAAACATAATCAAGCAGGTCAAAAGGGTAAATAAAGATATAAACCTTTTTTTAATTGCCAGATAGTAAACCCCCGGTATTATAAAAGGAATTAGGAATCTTACATGTACGTATATGTGCTGTATGTATGCGATCATGTTAACTGACATTGCAAAAATATCAGGATCAGAAAGCCGTAATTTTCCCCACCCATAGAGTTTGCGGGTAATTACGTTTATGAAGTTTTCTAGGTTGATTGGATTTCCCCAATTAATTGGCGGGTTCTGTGAGGCAGCAATTGGGAGGTATATATAAGGGGAAAGCCCAAGCAAGAAGAGGAATATCAAAAAAAGGATGCTTTTACCACTTGTCTTCCTATATGCCTTGGTTGCCAAGAGTGCGATAGTCAGAGGCGGAAAAAGCAAGAAGATAATTAGATTGTTTGTAAGAGACAGTCCAGCTGTGAGTGAAAGTAGATACAGATATATTTTTTTTCTTAGATAGACGAATTTAATTGTAAAAAGGATAAGAGCTATCACAAAGAAATTGTGTAGAGCAAACACTTCGACCACCTCGGCATAGAACCAGAACGGGTAAGTGAACGCTACACAAAGCGAACATGCGACAGAAAGATCTTTCCTAGATGTTATTTGTTCTATAAGGAAGTAGATTAATACTATACATAAGGCTGAGAAAAAAGCCGATATTAGGGCCATTTTTTCAATGGGAGTAAGTGCTACTGGTAGATGTAGGGAGATGATACCCAAGATAGTGTAACTTGGGTATCCTGATGGATGTGGTACTCCACCCACAAAAGAAGCACTTATGAAATCACCCGAATCACCGCCCAGTACATCAGTGGTAATGTTGTGCGCATATACTACAAAGGTGAATAAAAATAGAAGGCTTGGAATAAAAATATTCTTTAGTAACATTTTTTTTTAGAGGCAAGTATCTTTGTTCTCATTCTAAGGAAATCTTTTGTTTATATATGTATGTAAAGAAAGGAGAATGTTATTATTACACTATATAACAATATTACAATCTAGTTTAATGTTTGACTAGTGCTTTTGATATGCCCAAAAAGATCGACAATATTTTGCGTAGCAAGAAAGACTTTTTGCTAGTAGCTTTTCTTAGTATATTGCCATTTTTCTTTTTCTATGAGTTGCTTTTTGGTTATTCATTGTTGACTGGAGATTTCTCAGGTAGTGATTTATTAGAATTACATCTGCCATTTAAGTATTTGATTTCTGAAAGCTTGTCAACTGGAAAGATTCCGTTGTGGAGTCAAGATATCGACATGGGGTTTCCGACCTTAGCGGAAGGACAGTCCGGTTTTTTTTACCCTGTAAATGTCTTGCTTTCATGGTTGGACCCAATCCTTTCTCTTAATTTGAGCATAGTAGCAGCGTTTTGGATATCTAGCGTTTCTATGTTTTATTTTGCAAAGGATAGTGGTTTGGGGAGATATGCATCTTTGATCTCCTCAATAGCATTTTCTTACTCTCTTTTTTTTGTGGCTAAGGTTAAGCATATTAACTTGATAGCCACAGCGTCCCTGTTCCCTTTTGTTTTACTTTGCGTAAGAAGATCAATTCTAAGGAATTCATATAGATATGCAA
>QZGF01000082.1_pt1 | contig 12144 bp, 9 predicted proteins | sample 1990021 | NCBI WGS metagenome assembly QZGF01 (sample SAMN10076523, study PRJNA491371) | Subsurface metagenome, whole genome shotgun sequencing project. | isolation source: subsurface fracture fluid from borehole BE326-BH2 | place: South Africa: Beatrix Gold Mine | collected 2015-06-18 | reverse complement strand
GCAGAAATACTTCCCTCTAATTCTTCTTGAAATTTATAGTAAGCAACTACATTTCCAGAAAATGATTTTAAATTTTCACCAGTTAACGGATCTTCACCATTATAAAAAGCTTCCCATGGACCATTCATTGAATAATAATCTTCAGAAAATACCGATGCTGTTAAAACTCTATCCCAAATTACAAAATCTTTTATTATTCCGCTAAAATGATTTTTTGTATTATTTTTAAAATTTAACGATGTTGAAGAATAACCATCAGCAAATTCAGCTCCCAATGCTAAAAACGTTGAATTTTTAGATTCATCATATGTAAAATTTAATGGAGTCCTTTTATTCCCCCAACTTTGTACTCCTAAAAAAATAACATTATCAACAACAAGTATACCTCGATTTAAAATATTTTCAGAATCCTGTGTTTCAAATAATATTGAAGAATTATCATTCATTGCCCAAGAAGTCATTAAAGTGTGTGTATTATTGTCAAACAAATTTATTGAATTATAATTCCAATATGTTTTTACTGAATTTGTCGGAGTTCCAGTACTTGTTTCTCTATGATCACAAACATATAGGTATATGTTTTGTTCATTTTTATCTATATTTAATTTTAATCCTGGCCAAGACATAATTTTTTATTCAGGAAGTTGTGATTGTGTTGTTATTGTAATTGGAATAATCATAGGAATATTTGGACAAACTTCTCCAGTTGTTGAATTATATAAAATTAAATTTGAAGTATATGGTGTTCCTTGACTCAATCCAGTTATTGTTTTAAATACAATTGCTGTAATAGATGCAGTTGTTGATTGAATATTTGTAATACCATATATTATTCCTGTTGTTAATGCACTACTTATACTTAACCAAGAAATAGATTGTTGATTATTTGCGGAAATACTCCATTTTAATTGCCCACCACCTTTATTTGTAATGTTAAACACTAAAGAAGTTAATGCAGATACACTAATAGAATTCCATTGTGAAAATGAAAATACTTGATTAACTGATGTTTTGTCTACTACAGCACTCAATGGATTTAAATTTATATATCTATCTGTAATAACAGAAGAATTAGTTAAATTTTTATAATTTATTGCAGAAAGAGAAAAGTCTGCTATTCTTCTATGAAATAATGTTTGATTTGTTGGTCCACTATTTGAAGGTTTAAATCTTATTCCTATTGTAAAACCTGTAACAACTTTTCCAGAAATACCGCTTGAAAGAGAACCAGATAAACCCGCCATCCCTGTAATCGACGCATATTGTCCAGAATCAGAATTATTTAATGTCTCATTACTAAATTTTAAACCTTTTTGAACAAAATTTTTATTAATTGGTAATATTTTTATTCTTAATGTGTTTGGTTTAATATAATCTTTAAATAATTTTTTATTAATACCAATAACTCTTATTCCAGTTAATGCCCCAGGAATACTTGGTAAAGTCGGTAAACCTGTTGTAGAATTACTTACAATATAAGGTCCATGACTACTATTAATATAAGTATTCCAATTCAATGGTCTATATACATAACTTCTAATATGTTCATATAATGAACTTAATGTTGTTGAACTACTACCTGATATCAAATTTGAGAAAGTTTGAACAGATGAACCAGCTAAATTTATTGTACTATATGAATTTTTAATACCTTTTAAAAAAAAGACATTAGCAGACAACGAAGAATTTTGATCTATAAAAATATTTTTTTCTCTAACATAAGAAATACTATTTATAGAATTTTGATTAATTCTAAATAATTTTATTTTACCAGAATTAATTTCATTTATTTCGTTTTTAATTTCTTCAGGTAATATATTATTTTTATCTTGTTGTATTGCCACTTATTATATTAAAGATTAAAGATCTAATGTTATTTTAATTATAACTTCTTCAGTAAATGATTTTTTCTTAGGTTGAGATAATTTTCCTATTGCTAATAATGTGCCATCATCACCATATAAACCAACTGTTGTTATATATGTCGCTGGATTTGCAGATAATGATGAAATTAAAGATCCATCACTATTTCTAGCTGTTGGATTTGTAGTATAATTATATTCATTATTTAAAGCTCTACAGAAGAATATTGAACGTTTTAAGATATTTCTTGTTTGAAATCTAAAACTTACAAGATTTATATCATTAGGTCTAGTTGCATAATTACTATTTATACTAAAACCAGAATTTGAGTTTACAACAGCTGTTGAAGAATCACTTCCACCATGTAAGATAATAGTTCCCCAATCATAAAAAACTGTACCAATTTTATCTGCTGTATTGCTAACATTTACAAAAGCACCAGTCATACCAAAAACACTTCCCTCTGAATTTATATCAGCTATATCTTTTGCCGTTAATGAAAATAATGTAGCACTTAATACTGCTGTGATTGTGTTTTTATAAAAACCTTCGTCTAATATCGGTCTTCCAAGTTGAATTACTCTTACTGTTGTTCTTTGAATTGTATTATCATAAGAATCCGGTATATATGTATTAGAACCAAAAAAGAAATTTGCAATTTGTCTAAATGCAGCAGACGAACTTATTGTCGATGCACTATTTGAACTTGAGTCTGGTTTAAATAAATAACTTCCAGTAGTTGAGTTTGTTACAAAAATCCATAAAGCTGAAGCGTTTGCTTGCGCAGTTGTTGAAATAGTCAATGCAGCATTTTGCGTATCAAGTTTTGTTACTATAATATCGTTTGAATTAAATTTTGTTAATGACATTTTTTTACTCCTATGCTGTTAAGGAACTAGTTTGTTGACCAATATTCGGTGGTTGAATATTTGGAATCTCTGGTTCTATAACAGCTGCTATATTAATACTTGAAATTTCTTTTTTATAATATGTTTTGCTATTCGAACCATTTATTTCAATTATAACTGTTCCACTTTTATTAATTTTTAATGACGTATATGCAATACTTTGTTTTTGTAGACTTTGAGATTTATCAGGGTCATTTGTAGATTCTATATAACTTGAATCAACAGATATTATAGTCGGGTCACTAGATTTTATATAATATAATGAATCATTACCTCTTATTGTTTTAATATAGAAATTTATTGTTTGTCCTTGTCTATTTCTATAAATAGATTGTAAATTTGTTTCTATCTGTGCAACATTAAGAGTGCCAAATGGTAAAGATAATAATTCAAATCTTTGAGCACTATTACCATTTCCATTAGAACTTGGTTCTAAAATCGGTAAATTCAGAATATCTGTATTTGGAGCATCTTCACTTGACCCATCATATAATGCATAATTTATTTCATCATCTGAAAATTTAAAATCTGTTATTTTAAATTGTTGAGAATTATCTGCTAAACGCTGCTTTCCTTCTCTTGTTAAAATTGCTGTAACTATTGATGTGCTACTTGTTATAAACATATTTTTATATTTTTAAATTTCTGTTAAAAATGTTGTAACTGTTACTGGAACTGAAATTATTGAACCTGTGTCTTTTCCAGTTATATCTATTATTGTTGTACCTTCTTTAGTTCCAGAATTTACTGTAACTATTGCTGTTGTATTTCCATTTTCATCTAATGTTGCATTTATATTTGAAGAAGAAACAAATGCTATATCTTTATCTCTACTAACAGCAATATAACCATTATAATCAAATCCCTCTACAGTTTGAACTGAAATGACACCTGTTTTTGGTGCAAGTCTATTAACCGCATTTCTTGTTACTAATGTTAATTCTGTTGGTACGCATGTTAAATAACCAATAGATACAGCTCCTTTTGGTAAAGTTATTAATCTATAACGCAGTGCCGATTTTCCATTAGAACTTGGTTCTAAAATCGGTAAATTCAAAATATCTGTATCATCATCTGTGTTTGGATTATATAATGCATAATTTATTTCATCATCTGATAAGCAAAATTTTGTGATTCTAAAAGAACCATCATTTCTTGCTAAAGCTGCTCTTCCTTCTTGTGTTAAAATACAAGTTACTATACTTGAAATACTATCTAAATACATTTTATTTCCTTAATTTTATATTAAATTGTAAAATTTTGACTTTCGAAATTTTTATTTTCTATTGTAAATGTTCCTCCTAAATTATTTTCATCAGTCATTAATATTATAGGAATACTATCAGTATTTCCATTTAATTTATTTGTAATTATAATATATAAAATTCCAATATCTTTATCTAAATATGTATTATTTCTTTCTATTTTAAAATCTATACCATTTTTAGAATTTATAGTAAATTCATATTCATTTTTCGTAATATCAACATATGAGTTATTAATATAAAAATTTATATAATTTTCGTTTGTTGATTTGTCAAATGGTAATATTATTTTTATTGTTTTTTCTTGACTTTTTATAATTTTACCAGAAGATTCTCTAATTAATTTTATATTTCCTGTTATACTCGTTTCCCAATTTGTAACAGTAGATAAATTTTTAATAAAATTTCTATTTGAAATTATTAAAAGATTTGTATTTTGTGGATTATAAACTTTTTGTTCAAACGGTAATAATACCACACTATTACTTATTATTTCTGGAGCATTGACTGAGTAATATTTACTTACATATGATAATTGTCTAGAACTTAATGAATAAATATCATTTGAATAAGATTTACTTCCGCTTAAAACAGTTGTACTTTCTATTTTGCCAGAATTTATTGTATAAGAAACATTATTAAATTTTAAATAATCATCAAAATAAAAGATATTAGGTTTATATTGCGTTATCTCACCAATTGAATCTTTTTCTTTTACATATCTTGATCTTTCTAATAAATGAGGCTCAATTACTATTCCTCTATTTTTTATTTTACTTCTAACAGGTATTAATTGATTAATATCATTTAATATACCATTAACAATAGGTTGGAGATTTTGCAATGCATTGATATAATTATTAAAATTTATTTTACTTTTATATCTAGAAAATACTGTACGCGCACTTATTGATAAATTTGGATATCCATTATAAGCTTGGTTTATCGATGAATAATCATAAAAGTTGCTAGGATCAGATATCAAATTTGCAATATTTATATTTCCAAAAACATTTATAATATCAGAGTTAATTACAGATACTGGATTAAAAGATATATTAATATTATTTGATTTTTTAAATTTTGTATTTGTATTAATATAAACATCTACATTATCATCAATAAAATCTCCAAAATTTGTAAACGAAGTTTCTTTTCTGACACTTTCTAATGTTGTATAAAAATTATTTGAGGTTAAAGTTCCCGATGCAGCACCGGTAATAGTTGAATTTAAAGAATTAACTATAACATTATAAATACCAGTTAAAGTAACGCCTTCTTTTAATTTCCATTGACCAACAATTCCAGATAATGTTCCAGATATAGTATTGACAAAACTAATACTTTCATAATTTCTAACATGTTCTTCAAAATCTTTTTCATTTAAAGAAAAATTATAAAATTTTACTTCATGAATTATTCCATTCCACGATGAAACACCATTTGCAGAAGAACCGATTGTAAACTTAGCATTTGAAGAAATAGATGCACTTGAAACATTGCTTGTTGTACCACTAACAACTTTATATATTGCACTTCCCGAAGTTTCATCTATCCACCCAGCATATAATAATAAAGAATTTCCTCTTCTTGTTCCTAAAACATTAATATAACTTAAATCTTGTAAATTATTAGAGCTTAATGCAGCATTTAAATTTTCAGAACTTATTGATACATAAGAATTTCCAAGTTCACCTAAAACATTAAATGTTAAACTTCTAGTTTGTTGATTAAAATATAAACTATAACCACTATTCGATGGAGAATTTTGAAAATGTAATATATAGTGCGAGTTTGATAACGCACTTGTTGATATTCTGGCTTCAACTGAAAAATCTGACGCTGCAGAAAAGCTTCCAGATAAAGAAGAATTAAATTCTATCCATCCGCCTTGATTAAATTTTAAAGCTTTTACATTTTTATATTCTATTTTATGTTGTAATGTTGGCTCAGAATAATAATTATAATCGTTGATATTCAAATAATATTCTGGTAAACCATATGTTCGTATTAATGCATATACAGACTCTTTATTTCCCTTTCTTTTTAAAATATAAATAAGATTGTTTAAAATTCTATTCCAAATTTTTTCAGTAACTTTATGCAGAGATTCTTTTGATGTATCTCTTCTTAAATAAGAAGAAATATCAGTATACATCAATGTATCAATTATTTCAAATCCGAAATGTTTAGCTAATAGTTGTTGATATAATCCATTTGGGACTCTATCATCGTCATCATATGAAATATGATTTATATTAGAAAGCTGATCAATGTATATTTTAATATCATCAAAAATTTGACTAATTACTGATATAAAATTTAAAAATACATTATTAATATCATTTGAAAATAATGTTTCTGGCAATAAATATCTTAAATTCGAATCTCTATTAATAGTTTCATTAATAGAATCTGGCACTACTTTACTCTTATATAAAATATTATCATCAACAAATAAAACTTCATGATCTGCAGTTCCAGAAGATAAAAATATTCTATTTAAACCTGAATCAAAAGCTGTTGCCAAAGAATATAAATTTGCAGTTAATGCTGTCTGACTATTTCTTAATTTATTTGTAGAATCTCTATCAATGTAAATTAATGGAACAATAACATTGTTATTTGTTGTGACAGATGCAGTTAATGTTGGTATATTATTTATTTTAGGATTTCCAGTAACACCTCCAATATAATTTAGAACATATTTTTCAAATCCATTTAATTTATTTATATAATTATCAACTTCAGCAACATTAACTGAAGATAATGAACTTGTAGAACTTCCAGATAATCCTATTGGATATTCACTTAATATTTTTTCAATTGCTGTCTTTACCTTTTGTTCTGCTGAATTGAAATAAATATGTTTACTAAAATTAGAATAATCAATAGACAACTCAGCTCTTTCTCTTAATGATGTTAATGCTGAATCAACAAAATTAGCAGAAAGAGAGTTGAAATCAAAAAACTTTTTATATAGTTGATTACTATTAGTAAAGTTTAATTTATTATATGAACCAGATAAAGGCATTTTATATTATTTCAAATGTATTTTCTTTTTTATCTATAATTAAAACCTGTCCAAGATAATTAAATTTTAAAACAATTCTAAATTTTATATTTCTTGGATAATTACTGCTATCAATTTTTAAAAAGTTATTAAATTGATCGAATTCTAATTTTTGCCAATCAACATAAGTCTCTTCTGTTGCATCTACTAATACTTTATAATATCCATCTTCTATTATTATACTATTTAGAGATGTTATTGAAGATGTTAAAGTTGGTAAAACATTTGCTTTATTATTTTTAATAAAAATTCTTTGATAAACTATTTCACCAAATTGAATTGTATTTTTAAAATTTTTAAATACAGCAATAATATCTGTTATATTAAAATTAGTATTTACATTTATTGGACTTAAAACAGTAAATGTCTGCTCAACAGACGACGAAATTGAGGAAGAAGATGATGTTATTGTCCAAACATCTTTAAAATAATTATAAGTATTTGCTGAAATAGGTAATGTAAATGTTACTTTATATATACCTTTTTGTTCTCTTGTTGCTGAAATACTTGATGTTATTGAAGAAAATGTTGTACTAGTAACTCCACCAGTTGCACCACTAATTGTCACACTTCCTGGAAATCTATTATTTATTCCATCTATATCTGATAAAGAACCATTAACAAAATTATAAAAATAAAGGTTGCCACTATTTCCAAATGAAAAAATACTTCTATAATCTCTTATTTCGCCATCCCATAATATCTCTACATAAGGATATTTTGTTGTATAATTTGTGTGTCTCGAGAAAAAAGCTTTTTTAAAATATTGAGTATTTGTGCTTGTTGTTCCAGTTACAGTTTCAGCAATTGAATCCATTTTTATTATAATACCATTATTAGCAGATGTGCCATTTAACCAGTTATTTAAAAGTGATTTTATATTTGCTGATAAATTTTCATATCCAGTTAAAAAATATTGGCTTGAAGAATTTGAATCTATAACAAAATCTCCTCCAGAAGTTGTCCATAAAGATGTAGATGAAGCATTTATCCAACTTGCATAGCCTTTTTGTGAAAAAGTATCTTCTTTATTTCCTCTTCCCTCAGACCATATTTTAGTTAATGGATGAGTTACTATAGTAAATTCATATGCATTCGGTTCATCTATTAGTACATTAAACATATTTAAGTAAGCAGAAGCCGAATTATTTAATGTAATATTTGTAACTTTTTCATTAATAATATCAGATGTTATTGAATTTGTATCAATTGATGCTAAAATTCTATATAAATATTTTTTATTTTTTTCTCTATTATATTCTCCTCCTACTACCAAAATAGAAGACGCTCCAGCATTTCCAGAAGGACCAAGGTCTGAAATAGTTGTCGTTTTATTTAAACTATATCTTTTAAACATTTTTATTTCAAATTTAATGTATAAACTCTTAAAAATTTAAGAATGATAAAAACTATATCTTTTTATAAAAATAAAACCTGAATCATTTAATGAATTTTTAATATAGAAAAAATGTCATTTTTTATTAAATTTCAATATTCATTAAAATATTAATTTTGTATTATAAAACAGAACCTTTAATATCAAAATTTGGATATCTTACTTCAAAAATGCAATCAGGCTCAGCTTGAAGAATGAAGTTTTTAGTATGCGACTGTATATTATATACTATATTGCTGTAATTTCTATTCTCAAAAGTTCCTACAATATTTTTAAAAGAAATATTTGGAACAGACAAAACACCGTTAACTTTATGAAGTTCATTTATAACAAGACTTTGAGATATTGAATCTCCTATATGCCATTTTTTAATATCAAAGTATTGTTGTAATTTTTTAATACAATTTGAAAGAATTTCAAAATCATTTGTTTTTTTATCTGTTATTATTCCAAAATTTACTTCAATATTTACTATTTTTGCATCTTGAATATTAAGATTCTCAGACCAACTTTTAAATTGATTTAAATAATTGACTACATTTATTTTTAATGAATTTGATGATGAAGTAAGAGTTCCATCTGACTGTCTTGTTGTTAGTAATAATTTTACACCAAGTTTATCATTATTATCTTTTACTGCTGTTGCTCTAAAAACAGTACCAAATTTTGTAGGCATTGTCATTGCTCTAACAACATAATCTTGTAATGTTACAATTCTCTGTTGAGCTGCGAAAAATGCAGAAGCATTTTCTTTTAATGTAATCAAATCTTCTGCTTCTTCTCCCCCAGATGAAATATCTAAATTTGTCACTTTCATTGAATTTTCAAGCTGTCCTTTTTGAATTGTATTTCCTGGGACTTTATAATCAATAATTTTCAATTGAAAATTTGTTATAGAATTTGTTGGAACATTATTAGATAATCCTCCACCAGTTCTATATTCAATAGTTAATGTTACGTTTGCTGGTGCAACACCTAAAGTTCCAGTATTTACAAAATCATATGGGTCGATTGCTGAAGCATTAAAACTACTTACTGTTCCACGCAAACTTGGTGGTAATAAAAAATCCTCTGGATTTGGAATAAATTCACTATCATTTAACGTTAAAGAACCATTTCCAAATCTTAAAGATGAAAATCCATTTTCTTCTCTTTCTACTACAAATCTTCTAGGGACTCTTTTTAATCTTAAAATATAAGGAACATCACCGCTTGTAGAAGTTAAATTTTGAGTTCCAGAAAATATATTTTCTTGCGCTAAATAATCAGTTTCATACCATATATTTCCATCAGAACTTGTGACTGAAACTATTTCTAGAATATCTTTATCTGGCAATGTTATTTTTAAAAATGGTGTTGCTTGATTTACTAAAAAATTAAATTTTTTAGTTTCACCAGAAGCGACTTTTATTCCAGTTATTGCTGCACTAATAACATTATTTGCAACATCTATTGAAGTCCATTTGTTAGAAGTTAAAGATGTATCTACATCCTCTAACAATTCAAATCCAATTCCAGTTTTTGTAGAAAATCTACTACCTTTACGTAAATAAAAATCATAATTAGAGCTTGAAGAACCACTTGTGGGATAATTAAATGAAAATTTTATATTATTGCAAACAGAGCACGATTTCCCTTTAGGTTTATAACCAAGATTTTTTGCTAAAGCAATAACATTTTTTTCTTCTTGAGCATTTGATAAAAATATTTCTTGAAATTGTTTATCAATATAAAAATTTAAAATATCTCCAACATATGCAACTAATTCTATAATAGCCATACCACTAGAAATATCAGAAAAATCATTATATGAATCTTTAAAATATAGTTTTAAATATTCTATAGCAGAATTTTTTAATGATATAAAATCACGATTTAAATAATTTATATCTCTCTGATGTTTTATTTGAGAAAATATTTCTGGCATTTAATTTTAAATTATCCTATAACTAAAGAAAGTTTGTCTTTTGAATCTTCTATATTTTTAAATGAATATTCTAATGATATTAAAATCTGACTATCTGTTAATTTTGTTTGTTCTTGTATTTTAAATTTAACATTATTTAAAATTAATTCTGGAAAATATGTGTTGAATATTCTATTTATTTCGTCTTCTATCTGTTTATTTATATCAATATTTTGATTTTCAAACAACATTTTTCTAAAATTACTTCCAATATGAGAATTGATTACCCTCTCACCAATATCTGTTGTAAAAACAAATTTTAAATTCTCTTTTGTTTTTTCTCTATTTGTTTTTGTCATTTGGAAATAATAATTATTTCCAATTTGTATTGGTAATATAAATTGAATATCTCCCATATTATTAAGTTATTTTACCGACTCCAATAACTGAACCTGGACCCGTTGTTGCTCCTGTTTGCGCAGCTGGTGTTCCAGCAGTTGCAACTGGAATTCCAGGTCCCACAGAAAATTGCGTTCCTTGAATATCAGCATCTTGAAAAGCTTTTATGATTGCATTTGCTATTCCTTCATATATAGCTTGAGATTGAGCATCAGGATTATTATTAATTTTTTTTGCAGAATCAAATCCTGCTTTTATTAAATCAATATATGTTTGTTTGTTTAAAGCCATAGTTAATTTACTGCTATTTTTTTACTTCGATGTTCTGGTATTGTTTTTATTTCATTATTAAATTTTGTTTTTAAATCTCCCAATTCTTGTTTTAATTTTGCAAAATCTGGAGTTAATTTTGAAAAATTAGAAACGTTGATTGGTGGTGTAGAAGGTCCGACACCAGTTCCTACAGTTAAAGATTGAATTGAAGTATTTATAGAATCAACTTTTGTATTTAAAAAATCTACTTTTTCGATAAATGTTTCTATTAAATTTATTATTTTTGTTAACCATTCTTCTTGCGCTTCACCTAAAATAATGTGGTTTATTTTTCCACCATTTCTCGACAAAAATCTTATTTCATCTGATTCAATTATACTGTACGGAATATTTAAATTTTTACCTTGAAAATTTTCATGAAATTGTAAATTATTTTTTTCAACTATTTTTTTATCTAAATCACTTTCAGTTGCTAATATTATTCTACTTCCATTAATATTAACAAAATCATCTTTATAAAATTCTGAATCTGGAATTTCATTTTTTTCAGTTGATAATTCTATATATCCCTTTTTAGTTTCACTATCAAAAGAATGTCTTATTTCAGTATTACTTCTCCCACTTTGTACAACATCGCCAGGTTTATCTCTATTTATTGGTATATTGTACTCATGGTTTGGTTCAATATCAATATCTTTTCTTTTGGTAATATCTTCTTCAATTCAATATTTCGATGCATAAGAATTAGAAAGAGAGTCGATAATATTTTCACCGACTAAAGTTCTTGTTAAAGAATTTTTTGTATCATTTCTACTAACCCAATATCCACTACTTAAATCATTTGGTGATTCTAATATTATTTTTACTTGTTCACCAATTTCTGGTATAACAATATCATGAACAGGAAAAAATGGTGCATACCATCTGAAAGCTTTAAAATCAGCATCAACTGGATCTATATTTAATAATCTTACTAAAACACTATATCTTGGACGAGAATCATTTCCAATTCTATCGACGTCTTCAACTAAACCATAATAAATTATAGTAGAGCTATAATT
>QZGF01000495.1_pt1 | contig 12300 bp, 15 predicted proteins | sample 1990021 | NCBI WGS metagenome assembly QZGF01 (sample SAMN10076523, study PRJNA491371) | Subsurface metagenome, whole genome shotgun sequencing project. | isolation source: subsurface fracture fluid from borehole BE326-BH2 | place: South Africa: Beatrix Gold Mine | collected 2015-06-18 | reverse complement strand
TGAGAATTGTTCTCAGTTGGCCTTTGCCCGCCGTTCTCCCATCATCTGGCCTAGATCCTCTCGCCTCTGCCCAATCACAAATGAGAATCATTATCAGTTGGCCGATGTCTGTCCGCTAAATGAGAATCATTATCATCTGTTCTCGGCCCGTTGTAATTGAGAATGAGAATCATTATCATTTGAACCACTTTCACCTGGTGAGGCGCATTTTCACCCTGTGGGGCCGGGGCGTCCAACACTCCGCTTAAACCAGGGGGGGCCATCGCATGCGACCTGTTGGGTAGCCGAGGACTTCTTATAACGATCCTCTATGCATGTTCAACATATTAGGTCTAATAAGATATATTAGCAGTTTACCTAGGATATTGGACCAAATGCCAGATTTATATACCACATATATCAGATTATTGCCGAATTATTGACCTTACATCTAAACTTTTTTCATCCTAAGTATTTGACTTAATTACACTTTCTGTTGGGGCAAGGTTGAGGTCTATATAGGAGAAAAAATTGAATTCAAAATGAATCACTGAGTGATGAAGACACAATAACCCCAATATCGACTACAAAAAAGATAATCAAGTCAATAACTTAGGATATATTGGGGGCAATTATTGAGTCATATTGCTTATAACCAGAATTAGAGCTGCTAATACAATGCAAGCTTGAGTTACAAGGGCTAGACCTCGCGTATGCTGAGTGAGTCAACCTTGTTCCATTGGTTTGCCTATATGTATGCAACGGCAGCAGACAATTGACCAATTTCCGTATACATAGGAATTCGGACGGTGTATAATATTATCTAAGCATGGAGCAAGATCATGGATGCGCAGGCATTTAACCAATTCATCTTGAAGAAGGCTCATAACCTAGAACAGGAGTCAGGAGCTGTTAGACGGTGCACGCAGTGCAGGGAAGTAAAGCCGGAAACAGATTTCACCTGGTCATCAGGCCTTGGATACTTCTGCAAGGAATGCAGTCGGAAGAAGTTGAACGCGGTAAAGAAACATCTGCAACGAAAGTCTGGAGCACGGAAATGAGTGGCGTATCGATGACGGTTACACTGAAGAAGGATGGTGAGGCGCGTAAGTGCCCTCGTTGTAAGGAGACAAAGCCTCACGAGGAGTTCTACGCGTACCTGACAAACCCGTATTGCAAAGAGTGCACACGTGAGTACTACCGGGTGCGCAATGCCAATCGTCGCAAGGAGCTAGCCCATGTCTGACCGGCGCTGCGTACGATGTGGGGCTATAAAGCCCTTGTCCGCGTTCGATAAATCCACGAAGCGGGTTGCAGGACACCGGGTCGTTACGTACTGCGGAGCATGCAAGGCTTGCAGTTCAAATTACTATCGTACGCCCGTGCGCGCGCCCGCCCCCACAAGGCGATTCAAACTAGACCTCCCACGGCAGTACCTGAACGGCTCAGCAAGTGCGAAGGAGATTGGGAACCTGGTTGCGGCGTACGCGGTACCTCTGCGGGTGTTCTGCGGGCTAGACCCGTTCATCGCTCGCTTCCAACCTCTGGAGAAGCTGCTACAACACCTAGGCACGCTGGAGAAGTTTCCCGCCGAGGAAGTAGAGGCCACCATTAACCGAAATCTACTTGTCTGAGGACTGGCGCCATGGGTAAATACTACGAGTACGGCCAGGGCAATCCCCTCGTCAACAAGCCTATTATGGACACGCTGGAGGAGTTGGGCGTAGACCCGATTCGTATCATGGCCCAGTTTGCCAGTGGCGAACTAGCAGAGGACGCTGATCAGCAACTGGCCGCAGCTAAGGAGCTTGCTCAGTATGTGCATCCGAAGAAACGGTCCCTCGACGTCAACAAGGAGATTAAGGCCTCCGTTACGTTTAGCGTGGTTCGATTCTCCGATGTCATGCCTGACCAGGCGGCAATCATGGCGGAGCAGCTGGACAAGCTCCAGGGTAGCCGCATGATGCTGGATAACACAGCGGCCCGCAAGCTCATGAAGGACGTTACGGAGCTGGACAACGTAACCCTTGAAGCCATGCGCACCGACGTTGAGAAACTGAAAACCGACGAGGATGGAATTACCGATGTCTAACATACAAGTACCTGTCAACTGGATGCCGCGGATGTACCAGATTCCGCTGTGGTCATACCTCGAGAAGGGTGGTAAGCGGGCCGTCGCTGTGTGGCACAGACGCGCTGGCAAGGATGCTACAGCCCTGAATTGGACGGTTGTCTCCGCGTTTACCAGACCTGGCCTGTATTGGCATTGCTACCTACGTATAACCAAGGGCGGAAGATCGTGTGGGACGGCCGGACGAAGGAGGGCAAGGCGTTTCGTGATGCGTGGCCTAAGGAGGCGATCAGGTCGGAGAACAACACGGAGATGAGGCTGGAGCTGGAGAATGGCGCTATCTGGCAGGTTGTTGGCACAGACAACGTCGACCGCCTTGTGGGAGCGAATCCTGTTGGGTGCGTGTTCTCTGAATATTCGCTGCAGGACCCTCGCGCGTGGGATTACATACGCCCTATTCTGGCGGAGAACGGCGGTTGGGCTCTCTTCATCTACACTCCACGGGGACGCAACCACGGCCATGAGATTATAGAGATGGCCAAGCGCAATCCGCGCTGGTTTGCTCAGATCCTCACAATTGAGGACCACGCAGGCCATCGGCGTGGATGTCATTGAGGAAGAACGACTCGCGGGCATGCCTGAGGAGATGGTGCAGCAGGAGTTCTATTGCTCGTTCGACGCAGCACTGGTTGGCTCCTACTACGGCGTGCAGATGGAGCGGGCACTGAAGGAACAACGCCTTTGTGCGGTGCCATACGAACCGCGGCTGGAGGTCCATACGGCGTGGGACTTGGGCACGCACGACTCTACAGCTATCTGGTTCTACCAAGTGTCTGGTCTGGAGATCCGGATCATCGACTACTACGAGAACAGCGGCGAGGGGATCGTTCACTACGCGAAGGTCTTGTCGGAGAAGAACTACCTGTACGGTAAGCACTACGCCCCGCACGACATCGAGGTGCGTGACTTCTCCGTGGGCAAGAGCCGCAAGGACGTCGCGGCAGCCCTTGGAATCAAGTTCACGACGGTCCCGAAACTCTCTGTCCAGGACGGCATTGAGGCGGTGAGAAACATCCTAGGCAAGTGCTGGTTCGATCAGGGTAAATGTGACCGCGGGATCGAGGCTCTTCGACAGTACAAGAAGAGCTGGAACGACAAGATGCGGTGCTACAATGACTCGCCGGACCATGACTGGACATCTCATGGGGCCGATGCGTTCAGGTACCTGGCTGTTGCCTTCAAGGAGAAGCGTCAGTACGCATTCAAGTTGCCGCGACAGACCGAGGGTGATTACGACCCGTTGGGATATTAAATTCCGAACACGGGCAAAAAGTTCATGGTATAATATCATAATCACGGAACTATTTACTTTAGGCCATGTCTCAAGTAGCATGAACCTCATGAAATTCATCAAGCAATTCGATACCGGACTGACAGCATGACCGACACCACCTTGATCAACCGCGCTGCGGTGATCCGCCTGTACCCGAACAGGGAACAGGCTGCCGCCTTGCGCCGTTGGCAAGGTGGCTTGCGCTTCGTCTGGAACAACACCTGGGCATGGTGCAAAGAGCAGCGCGAAACTGCTGGCAAATGGCCGAACAAGGCCGCGATCCAGAATCGCATGGTCGGCCTCAAGAAGCAGCAAGGTACAGAATGGATCGCCGACATACCGGCGCACGCCATCCTGGCGCTGGCAGACGACATGGCCCGCGCCATGAAGAGCTGGTTTGAAAAGCGTGCCAAGATGCCGAAGTTTCGTGGCAAGTTCCAGCGCGCCTTCAGTGTCTACGCCGTCAATCAGGCCACCAAGTTCATCGAGCAGCGCGTCAAGCTGCCGAAGCTGGGCGACGTGCGCTTCAAGGCAGGCGATCTGCCGGAAGGCCGTCTGCTGTCCTCGCGCATCTACCGCGATGCTGACAAGTGGTTCATGTCCAGCGTGTTCGAGTGTCAGCCGTTTGCGGAAAGCGTCGGCGAAGTCGAGCGCGTCGGCATCGACATGGGCATCAAAACACTGGCGACAGTGTTCGATGGCGAGAAGATCGTCACCGTCGAGAACCCGAAGGCGCTGGACAAGCACCTCGCACGCCTGCGCCGCTACCAGCGCCGTGTCAGCCGCCGCGTCAAGGGCAGCAACCGGCGGGAAGATGCCAAACGCCGTGTCGCACGCCTGCACCAGAAGATCGCCAACATCCGCAAGGACGCACAGCACAAGGCTACCAGCGCCATCGTCAAGATGGCCGACACCATCGTTGTCGAGTCGCTGAACGTCAAAGGCATGATGAAGGCCAAGCTGCAAAGCAAGGCCATCGCGGATGCCGGGATGGGCGAATTCCTGCGGCAGTTGAAGTACAAGGCCGCATGGCACAGCAGGACTGTGATCGAAGCTGATCGATTCTTCCCGTCCAGCCAGATTTGCTCTGCCTGCGGCGAAATCCACAAGGAAATGGCCGTCAAGCGGCTGGATGTTCTCCGCTGCGATTGCGGCAACGTCATGCAACGCGATGAAAACGCATCGCGCAACCTGTTCGCGTACCGGGAGGGACTCGGAAACGCCGGTGGAAAGACACCGAAAACGCGCATATCGGAGATCAGGAGCAGGCAGCAATGTCTGTTCCGGTGCCGGTCAGCGAAGTGCGAATCTCGAAACGGATCACGCTACGTGGTCTAAAGTAAATAATTTCGGACATCATGGTGCGTGGTCTAAAGTAAATAATTCCGGGTATGAATTATCGGCAGGCAACAATTGAGGATTGGCCTTTCGTCCAGAAGTACGGGCGGCAGTTCTTCGACCTGTCTGGCTGGAAGACGGTCCTTGGCGAGGACGCGGATTGTACACAGGGCCTCGACCAACTGATTGGCGCCCCGAATGTCTTCTTCATGGTTGCGGAAGACGGTGACAAGATCGTTGGAGGCATCGGCGTGGTGGTTGCTCCGTCACAAACGGTCCAGACCAAGCTGCTGGCGCAGGAGTTGTTCTGGTACGTCGATGAAGATTACCGCCACACGCGCGTCGCGATACAGTTGTATAGGTCCGCCGAGCGCTGGGCGAAAGATGTTGGAGCTGTTGCTATCACAATGGCTCTGTTGGAGGGGTCCATGCCGGATACGGTCGCAGAGATGTACACACGCATGGGCTACAAACAAGTTGAGCGTATTTTTGTGAAAGGATTATAGCATGGCCGTCGCTACGTCAACAGCAATGCTTATTGGGGCCGCTGTCTCAGCAGCCGGTGCTGTCTACTCATCGCAACAGCAGAAGAAGTCCGCCGACCAGGCCCGCCAGGCTCAGGAACGGGCGGCCAATGAGGCGAAGGCCATGAACCAGGTGGCCATGAACCAGGCGGCTGCGAACAAGGCCGCCGCAGAGCGCGACAAGAAGCGTCTACGCGCGGGTCGGTCGTCAACGATCCTCACCGGCTCAACTGGTGACACGTCTACCGCGAGCACTGCTACCAAGACCCTCCTGGGAGGCTAAGTGAACGATCAACAGCAGATTGCTGGAGACCTCTGCCAGCGGGTAGAGGAACTCAAGCAGGAAAAGCAGAACTGGAATCGCCTCTGGCAAGATGTTGCAGATCTGGTATTGCCCCGTCGTGGGGCGTTCTACTACGAGCGCACGCCTGGGCAAGAACTCCAGAACAAGATCTACGACTCCACAGCTCCGTGGGCGCTTGAGCAGCTGGCGTCCGGGCTGCACTCATACCTCACGAGTCCCACGCAGCGCTGGTTTAGACTGGCCCTGCCTGTGGAGATGGAGGAGCCGCTTCGCGAGGATGATGAGGTCGAGCGCTGGCTGCAGAACGCCACGGACATCATGTTCGGCATCTTCAATTCGCAGAAGACGAACTTCAATCCGCAAGCTCATGAACTCTATCTCGACCTTGGGGCCTTTGGCACGGGCATCATGTACGTTGAAGAGGAGTACGTGCACGCGCCACTGCGCTTCTGTACGTATCACCTGGCAGACTGCGTTATCGACGAGGATGCGTACGGCCGCGTTGACACCATCGGCCGGACCTTTAAGCTCGAGGCCCGGCAAGCTCTGCAGCTGTGGCCGAACTTTCCATCGGCCAAGTTCCAGGAAGAAGCCCGTAAGCAGCCGCTGAAGAAGCATGACTTCGTCCACTTCGTGGCGCCGCGCAAGGACTTCGATCCGCGCTCAGCTTCTCCAAAGGCTCGGCGGTTTGCTTCTTGGTACCTGTATCCGCAAGAGAAGCTGGTGCTTGCCGAGTCCGGTTACCATGACTTTCCATTCATGGTCCCACGCTGGAGCAAACTGACTGGCGAACGCTATGGCCGTAGCCCAGCAATGACGGCCATGCCTGACATTCGCATGGTCAATGCAATGGCGAAGACCATTATCGTGGCGGCCCAGAAGATTGTGGATCCTCCGCTGATGATGCCGGATGAGGGCTTCCTTCTTCCAATCAAGACCTCACCAGGTGGGATCAACTACTACAACTCGACGCTTAACCCGGAGCAGCTGATTCGTCCGCTTGAGACTCGCGGGCGCGTGGACATTGGTTTTGATTTGATCGACTCCCGTCGTCAGCACATCATCCGTAGCTTCTTCGTAGACTGGATGAACCTGCAAGAAGGTCCGCAGATGACGGCTACTGAGGTGATGCAGCGTACTGAGGAGAAGATGCGCCTCATGGCACCAGCCATCAGTCGGCAGCAGTCTGAGTTCCTCGACCCGCTGATCGATCGTGTCTTCGGCATCCTGCTGCGTAAGGGTTACTTCGGCGAGATTCCTCAGCAGCTGTCTGGCGTGGAACTGAAAGTCGAGTATGTGTCCCCTGTGGCTAAGGCGCAGCGCATGACGCAAGTTATGGCCTTTCAGCGCATGATGGAAACCCTGGCCCAAGTCGCGGCGGTTAAGCCTGAAATCGTTGATAAGATTGACGGCGACGGTGTGGTCGACTTCATGGCGGATGTATACGATGTATCGTACCGCACGCTGCTGACTGATAAGCAAGTCACTGACCTGCGTCAGCAACGCGCAGAGGCCCAGGCAAAACAAGCTCAGGCGGAGCAAATGAACCTGGCCGCCGATTCGTTCAACAAGGCGGGTCGTGGGGCGGCCAGCTTAGCTGCCAGCTTAGCTGCGGTGAATTGAGGCAAGAATGGTTCGTGACACCCTCCAGAAGATCTTCGGCAACAAACACGCGTTGGTCGAAGCATATCGGTCAACGTTTGAAACACCTCAGGGCGAAGTTGTGCTTGCACATCTGGCAAAGAATTGCCACGTGTTTGAGCCAGTCGTCGCTCCTGGTGACCCGCAACTTACGGCTATGCGGGATGGCGAGCGCCGTGTCATACTGAGTATTCTCAAGATGCTCAACTATGATCTCGGCAAACTTCAACAATTGATGGAGCAAACAACAAATGAATAAATTTCAGCGACATGTTCTTCGCGCCCCCGAGGGCGGTGACGGTGGTTCTTCTGGTGGCGGTTCGACCCTGACTGGTGGCACAGGTGGCGCAGGTGGAACTCCCCCGGCTGGTGGTGCAGCAGACTGGCGCAGTTCTCTGCCTGAGGATCTGCGTGCCCATCCAGCGCTGACTGACATCAAGGACGTCGGCGGCCTCGCAAAATCCTTTGTCCACGCGCAATCGATGATTGGTGCCGACAAGATCGTCATGCCGAAGCCGGATGCGTCTCCTGCTGAAATGGCCGATTTCTACAACAAACTTGGTCGCCCTGGTACAGCTGACGGCTACAAGTTCTCCGAGACCACGATCGAAGGTGTGCCGAAGGACGAAGCCACTCAGAAGTGGGCGCGCGACATTTTCCACAAGCACGGGCTCACGCAGAAGCAAGCTGACGGCCTGTATCAGGATTACATTGCCAAGGTCGGTAGTGATCTGAAGGCTATGAATGAAAGTCTCGCAACCCAACGTGAGCAGAGCCTCGAGCAACTGCGGGGCGAGTGGAAAGGCAATGAGTTCGACGTGAACGTCCAGCTTGCTCAGCGCGCGGTCAAGACGTTCGGCAGTGAGGAACTGGTCAAGTACCTGAACGAGTCTGGTGAGGGTGACAATCCGCTGCTGATCAAGTTGTTCGCCAACATCGGCAAGCAACTCGGTGAGGATCAAGCCTTTGGCGGTCGCTCGTCTCAGTCCGGGTTTGTTGCTGGCCCTGAAGCTGCCAAGGCTGAGATTGGCAAACTCCAGGCCGATGCAGACTTCCAGAAGGCCTACTTGAACAAAGATGCCATGGGCCACAAGGAGGCTGTTGAACGAATGGAGCGCCTGTTCAAGGTGGCCTATCCGGGCAAGGTTGATAGTTAATTTAATTTCCGAGAACGCCCTACACGGAGCGTTTTTGTGTTATAATACTAATCATAGACGGGTAGCACGCAAGTGTCCGTATGACCAGGAGAAAGTTCCTCACCGAAAGCAGGTGCTGAATTGCTAGGAGGGTCCGGATTACCGGGTAGCTTTCCGAAGAATCGTTTAATCACTTTTCATCGGAGACTATAATGTCCTTCCAAGTTGATGCCGCATATGTGAACCAGTACCGGAACAACGTTTCCATGCTGGTCCAACAGAAGGGTTCGCGCCTGCGCCCCTTCGTCCGTGTCGAATCGCAAAATGCTGAGTTCGAGTTCTATGACCGTATCGGTGCCACCGACGCGGTTGAAATCACCGGCCGCCACCAAGACACCCCGCTGGTCAGCACCCCGCATGATCGTCGGCGCGTCTCTCTGCGTGACTACGACTGGGCTGACCTGATTGATCGTCAGGACAAGCTGAAGATGCTCATCGATCCGACGAGCGCCTACGCGATGAACGCTGTCTTCGCCATGGGCCGCAAGATGGACGACGCCATCATCGGTGCAGCCTTCGACACCGCGTACAGCGGCAAGACTGGTCAGACCAGCGTTTCGTTCCCGGCTGGCAACCAAGTCGCCGTCAATTACGTTGAATCGGGCGCCGCGGCCAACGGCAACCTGACGATCGGCAAGATTCGCCGCGCCAAGGAAATTCTGGATGCGTACGACAACGACCCGGATGAAGCTCGCATCATGACCTGCACGGCCAACAGCCTGCACAGTCTGCTGCGCAACATCGAAATCACGTCCCAAGACTACAACGTGGTCAAGGCGCTGGTTGAGGGCAAGGTCGACACGTTCATGGGCTTCAAGTTCGTGCGCACTCAGCGTCTGTTGACTGACGGCTCCGGCCATCGTCGCCACATCGCCTGGGTGCAGTCGAAGTTGCTCCTGGCCGTGTCCCAAGACCCGATGGTCGATGTCGGTCCTCGTCGCGACAAACGCAACTCCGTGCAGGTGTACGTTACCATGGGTATCGGCGCCACGCGCATGGAGGAAGAAGGCGTCGTCGAAATCAAGGTCGACGAAACCGTCCTGTAACCAACCGAACTAAGGAGAATCGAACATGGCAAACAGCAACACTACCCAAGTGGCTGGCATCCTGTCCGTGCCCCCGACTCCCCAGAAAGTTGGGGACATCGGCGGTCGCGTACGCACGCTTCAGGGCGACTTTGCTCTGACGGCCCTGCCGGCGAACGACACCATCTGCATCGGCAAGCTGCCCAAGGGTGCGCGCCTGCTCCCCCAGTCCTGCATCGTGGTTACCACGGCGCAAGGCACTGCAACCCTGGCAGTTGGCTCGGCTCCCAGCCAGGCTAACGGCCAACTGGGCGGTACCATCACCGCGGAGAAGTACGGTTCGGCTCGTACCTACACCACGGCTGGGGCCCCTCAGTTCCTCGACCGGGTTGCCAACCTCGGTGTGGAAATCTCCGCCGCATTCGGCGAAGACATCTACATTACGATTGGCACCGCTACGGCGACTGCTGGCACGCTCAAGACGTTCCTGCAGTACGTTGTTGACTAATCAGCTGCCGCTGAGCCTTTGCCGTGATGCGCTCCCCCAAAGGGCCATCACGGCCTTTTCGGAGGAGCCATGGCCAGTTCAATCACGGAGATTGCCAATCTAGCGTTAACGTACATCGGAGCTGATCTGATCACTTCGTTGGATGACCCGCAGAAGTCCGCTATTCTTATCAAGCAGAATTGGCCGATTTGCCGCGATGCTGTACTCAGGGCTTATCCCTGGAATTGCGCCGTTAAGCGCGACGTCCTGGCACCGCTTGCTGACCAACCCGCGTACGGTTGGTCGTATTCTTTTCTGCTGCCGCCCGACTGCCTCAGAACCCTTGGACTCGAGTCCGATGAGCCCTTCACGATTGAGGGCCGTAAGCTGCAGTGCAACTCCAGTATCGTAAAGATTAAATACATCTCACGGGTAGAAGACCCGAACGAGTATGACGCGTTGCTATCCCAAGCCCTGGCAGCGCATCTTGCCCACCTGCTGGCTATGCCGATTGTTCAGTCCAACTCGCTCAAAGAGCAGATGTGGGATCAGTATAAGCTGGCCTTACGTGAAGCACGCTCCGTAGACGCGCAAGAAAACTCGCTTCAAATGGTAGAAGCCACTGACTGGCTGGAGTCTCGGTAATGACTCGCGCGTCCGTTATCCAGACTAACTTCACCACTGGCGAGATGTCTCCGCGGCTGATGTCTCGGGTTGACGTCCAGAAGTACCAGAACGGCTGTGAGTTGCTGGAAAACTTCTTGATCATGCCCCATGGTGGCGTGACTAAGCGGCCAGGCTTTCGGTTCATTGCGGCGACAAAAACGGCCGCCGATACCTGGCTTATTCCGTTCAAGTTCTCAACGATCCAGGCGTATATCATTGAGTTTGGTGAGAACTACTTCCGCTTCTTCAAGGATGGAGGTCAGATCCTAAGCAGTGGTAGTCCCTACGAACTTGCGCACACATACACGCAAGCGCAATTAGCTGACGTCAAATTCGTACAGTCTGCTGACGTGTTGTTCATGTTCCACCCGCAGGTTAAGCCCAAAAAGCTTTCGCGCACAGGGCACACTAGCTGGACGTTTACCGACTTTGAGTTCAAAGACGGCCCGTACATGGACACGAACTCTGACGCAACCAAGAAACTAGCTGTTAGTGGAACGGCTGTTGGACCGGTTACAGTCACGGCTACTGGACACTCGCCATTTGCAGCTACGGATGTTGGCCGCCTTGTACGTATTGGCCCGTCAACGGCCTGGTCTTGGGCAGTCATTACCTCGTTCACGAGTGCCACAGAGGTTACGGCCGATCTTAAGGTTGCAGCTTCTTCCACGACGGCCACTGCCGACTGGCGCCTAGGGGCTTGGTCAGATACGACTGGGTGGCCGTCGCTAGCTACCTTCTTCGAAGAGCGCCTGTGGTTTGCAAATACAACTCAGCAGCCGCAAACTGTTTGGGCCACACGTTCTGGAGACTTCAACAACTTTGCGCCCACTGACGCTGCTGGTAAGGTACTCGATGACTCCGGCCTAAACTACACGCTGAGCACGGACGATGTGAACTCGATTCGTTGGATGATCCCTGGAAAGGTCTTGGTCATCCTGACCGATTCAGGTGAGTTCACGGTCTCGGCTAGCTCCCTGTACGAGGCTATCACTCCAACCAACGTGCGCGTAATTCGTGAGACTGCTCGAGGAGCTGCAAATGTTAAGCCTGTACTGGTGGATAAGAATCTGCTCTTCTGGCAGAGGGCACGTCGGAAGCTTCGCGAATACTTTTATGATTTTAACGTTGATGGCTTCCGATCTAACGATGTTACGATTCTTTCTGAGCATATTACGCTGGGTGGAATGACCAGCATGGACTATCAGCAAGAGCCGCACTCAATTGTGTGGAGCGCTCGCGCTGATGGCCAATTGATCGGCTTCACCTACAACAAAGAGCAGGAGGTGTTTGGTTGGCATCGCCACCTACTCGGCGGAACGAATGCCCGCGTAAAGCACGTGGCCTGTATTCCTGGGGTGGACAACGACGAACTGTGGGCGGTCACGACCAGAACCATTGACGGCGGGACAAAGCAGTATATTGAGAGACTAGACCCTGAGTTCTATCCGAGTTCATCCGAGGACAAGGTCACCGGCCCTGGCTTCGTTCTTCTCATCATGAGCGTAGAATTTGGAAAAGGTCTTAATAACGCGGCCATAGAGGGGATGCTTCACGGTCCTTTCGGTTTTGATGACAATGGTTTTATCCATTTTGTCCGAGATGACCTTGCCGACTCTTATCTTACGATTGCTTCTATTCATATTTGCCTAATCCTTATTCCGCTTTACCGGTCTTATCTTCGGTCGCTCCTTTATCCAGTATGGATACAGGCGCCTTGACTATTTTTCTTTTGC
>QZGF01000081.1_pt1 | contig 12513 bp, 12 predicted proteins | sample 1990021 | NCBI WGS metagenome assembly QZGF01 (sample SAMN10076523, study PRJNA491371) | Subsurface metagenome, whole genome shotgun sequencing project. | isolation source: subsurface fracture fluid from borehole BE326-BH2 | place: South Africa: Beatrix Gold Mine | collected 2015-06-18 | reverse complement strand
TCCTACACCAACATTGACACCCACACCAACACCAACCATTACTCCATCTAATACACCAACTCCTTCTGAGACACCGCCCGCCAACACCAAACTAAAGATTTGTAAGTACGAGGATGACAACGCAAATGGTACCAGAGATAGGGGTGAAGACACTCTAAGCTGGAAGTTTTTCTATACCATTGAGGGAGAAGCTAAAAAAGAAGTCGAAAGCCATTGGTGGAATATACTAACACAAGGTTGCGCAATTGTGGACGTGCCGGCAGGAAAGAAGATAACAGTCGAAGAAGAACTAAGATCCGGCTGGAGATTAACCAATCTTTATGCTGATGGAAGTTCCCAAAACGGAGGATCATATACCTATACTTCCAATATTGACAGTGTCAAGGTGCTGTGGTTCCTGAATACATATACACCTGAAACAAACAATGTCTATACAAGCTATTGTTCAAGTATTTCTGCCTCAACAACATACGGCACAGCCCCATTAACTATCACCTTTACAGGAAGTGGATACGACTCAAATGGCACCATCCAAGAATATGAATTTGACTTTGGTGATTCCTCAGGAGGTCAGCCTCAAATCGTTAGGCAGAGCCAAAACACAGCACACCATCGTTTCGAGAACCCAGGCAATTATACAGTCCACCTTAGAGTAAAAGACTCAAGAGGCAACTGGCAGGGAGGAAATGACTCATGTAAAATTAACATAAATGTCTATTCGAAACCAGAGGTTCTTGGCGCATCCACTCCCACTCAGCTTCCAAAAGCAGGAGGCTCCTACGATGCACTCATTCTACTTCCCCTGGTAAGCCTAGGAGTGTACCTTTTTAAGAGATTCAGGCTAATCTAGGCAAAAAAGGAAAAGATCTGCCATGTTCCCCAGAGGCACAATATACACAAGTAAATCCAAAAGAAGGCATGCTGAGGTGAGGGTATCAGCAACAATTCTTGAGAAAGTTATATACAGCATTCTTCGTGGTACAGGCGCAGGGATAATAGCTTTTTTTGTTTTATGGATAATGTTTACAATATATCCAATTGCAGAGAGCGAAATTGAATACTTGATTAACAATAAAACTTCCGCAAACGATGCAAGCACAACTTTGGAAGCCCATGATAAGTCATATACAATCGAAGCAGAAACTACCCAACAAGTTCAGCAAGAGGCCTTGAGCCTGGGAGTCAACTCATACTTTTCTATTTACATTCCCAAAATTCAGGCCAAGTCACAAATCATTGCCAATGTTGACACAGCAGACGAACACGACTACTTGCAAGCGCTCCAAAAGGGAGTTGCGCATGCAAAGGGTACCTATTTTCCGGGACAGGGCAAAAACATTTACCTTTTTGCGCACTCTACTGACACTGATATAAATGTGGCAAGGTATAATGCAGTCTTTTATCTTCTCAGGAAGTTAGAAAAAGGAGACGAAATTGTAATTTTCTTCTCTGACAAAAAATACCTATATTATGTTGATGACAAGACAATTACCGATCCAACAGACACAGACTGGCTAAGCAAAAATTCACAAGAAGAGACTCTTATCCTACAGACATGCTATCCTCCAGGAACCAGCCTTAAAAGACTTATTATCACAGCAAAACCCCACTAGTATCTTACTAATTCTCTACTTTAGAGGTGTCGTAAAGGTATAGTAAGCATCATAAACATAGTTTTTATTTTGACTCATTACTTCAAAGAAATAAGTCTTCCCTGGCTCAAGATCAGTTAACTCTAGACGGTGTTCTTTCACCCTCTCGCTCGACTGGACCTTTTTACCATATGAGGTATCAAAACCATAGTTAATAACAGAGGTGGCATGGTGATTTGTCCTCCAATAAATAACCGCCGAAGTAGGAGTTACTTTCTCCACCTTAACAGCCAAAATCTTGGTTGGCTCACGATCAAACCAATATTCGCTTGTGATCGCTACAAAGGTTGTAACTTTTTGGGCAAGTTTTATTCCACCTTGCGAAACTGCTCTTGTTGTTTGTGTCATTTTCTCGCCAACACTATTTGCTTTATCTGTGATTATTTTTCCAGCTGTCTTAACCCCATTAGCTGCATTTTGGGCAGTAGCTGTTACTGCCGAGGCACCGTTTTCTATTACTTTGAAAACTGGCTTTACTGCACCCGGCGTATTTGCAGACAACCAATTATACCCTTCACCCAGTGATTTAGTCGCACCGGCAACTCCCTGTCCTATCGCTGCCAACAGTGTTCGTGTCGTTTTCCCTAAAATAGCCAGTATTTTTTGATTGCTTCCTACAACAAATGCTTGGTATCCTCTCCAAGCGTCAGCTAAAACACCAATGGCAGTTTTACCTGTGTCCACCAACCCCCACCAGAGATTAGCTAAAGCCTCAACAATTTTTTCTGCCGCATTTTCAAAAACAGTTGATTCAGGCGCTTCCGTTGGTTTGGTTATCTCTAATTCTTTTCCAACATCTTCCCGTTCTTCCGGCCTTAATAGTTTAGTTTCTTCTTCAATGGTTTCCTTCTCTTCCGGCACAGTTACTTGGGCAAGGGTTGTAATATCTAAAGTAAAACTAGCTTGTGAAGATAAATTATCTGCCTTGTCCTTCCCTGTTAAAGTAATTTTGTACCTACCTAAATCAAGATTTTGCTCTGGTGTAAATTCAAAAGGCAGATACTTGTCACATTTCTGTTTTGAGTTATCAGAAATCTCCTTGTTATCACAGCTATACCATGATTTATCAAAATTTAGGGTGTAGAGAGTGTGAAGTTTGTAGGTTAATCCCTCTTTTTTCTCTATTTTTATTTCCACTTGTTTGGGCCCACTGGCAATTTTGGGGCCATTCTCATCTTGGGTCTGTGAGGGGCTACCACCAGCAAGCGGGTCGGTGATCTTGCCATAGATGGTTGGAGTTTTGTCTGTCGTGGAAAAAGACGAGGAAGAAAAGGGTACCTCGTTAACTTGATTAATCTCTATTTTAGGGCCTGTTCTGTCCACAAATAAGGTTCTTGAAGATGATGTCTCATTGCCTACATTATCAACTGCTTTAACCGTCCAGCTTACCCTTCCTTCCCGCAGTTTCCCGTCATTTTGACCAGAATTGCTATCTGTACTCCATTCTGTTGAGGATTTGGTATAGATAGAAATGTAATTATTGGTCGAATCGGAATCGGAGAAATTTTCATAGTGGATAAGATATTTATTGGTTTCGTAATCATCCGTTCTGCTAACAGGAATATTGTCTATATTAAAATCTCCCGAGGGTTGCCCTGTTCCTAAAGAGGGATTATCTATTTCCAAAACATACTTTGATAACCCGCCGGTGGCATCACTGGTTGCTTTCCATTTGAAAGTTGGCCGTTCAGAGCTGGTATAGGAATTGTCTCCGGGTGCATCCAAATCAATCAAAACAGGAGCGGTGGTATCAATGGTAAAGGTATCGGTCGCTTCACTGCCTGAGGCGGTAGTATTATCATAGCTGTCGGTAGCACGTACATAAATCGTATGAGAGCCATCAGATAAGACGGAATTAACATTGCAAGTAAAGCCTTCTATTGCTTCGTCGAAACTGCCGTCACTAGCACTGCAACTGCTCCAAGAGCCAGAAGTTGAATCAACTTGGAAGGAAACAGAGGAGATGGTACCTACATCTTCGGTTGCAGTGCCGCTTATAGTGGGTGGGGTGCTATCACTATTTGGATCAGGAGATAAGGCGGTTAGTGAAATTGAGGGCGGAGTAACATTGGTAGTCAAGCCAATCTGCAATGAAGTTAAATAAGGCACATCAGCTCCGCCGAAGTCCATAATTGCTTTAACCGAAATCTTTTGGGAAGAAGTGGGGAGAGCCTGCATCGCCGCTTGTGTTAATTGGGCGGCAGTATTGGCATAAGCAGTTGTAGCATCGCTGGCGTCTGTCCAAGCTCCAGCAGTGTAATACTTCCATCTTGAGCCGCTGGTATAACTGCAGGAAGAGCCGTCATCCAAACAAATCTGATAATAAATAGCCGCGTTTCCCGAAGTTGTTTCTGAAGCGGAAAAAGAATCCCAAGATGAAACTTTTGAGTTTGAATAGGCACTGGTGGTATAAACACTATAAGTGCCTTGCTTGCTTAAAGTGAAGTCGTCGACTTTGACGGTTTTCCCCGCTTTAACCAATAGACCATATTCGCGTGACTCGTTAGCACCAGTCAAAGTTCCCGACAGTTTCCACCAGCCGCTACCTGCATCAGTGTAGGTGGTTGCGATGGTTGAGCCGTTGTAATAAAGCTGGGCAACAGAGGAAGTAACTGTGCCCCCCACATTGCCCTCGGTATTGTCGTAAACATAAACAGAAAAGTCATAAGTGGAAGTGTCTCCGACATTAACAGACTGATAAATCTTTCCATCGGAAATTGAGCCGATAATAATTGTATTTCCACCGCCCGCGCGACCCGAACTAGATGAGAAAGATTGAGAGATGGCTACGGGATCACTGGCGCAGCGAAAGCCAACACGGTTGCCCGTATAGTCAGCCGTCCAACTCAAGTAGAGAGCGAACGCGCCCGCGCTGGAAGTGCCAGTCCAAGACGCGCCGCGAAGGAACACAGTAGTCGATTGACTGGTGCCGTTTTTATAAGTGTAAACTTGCCCCACACCCTGGGCTGAATTGTATGAGGTATTAGAAGGTCCGACATAATCGCGGGCAACAGAAGAAGTCCAGGACGAAACATAGGGAGTCGTGGTGCTGCCATACTGGCACCATCCCCAAGCGGCAGCATTATCAGTACAATCTGGGAGCGGGTTCATCACTGTTGTATCGTCTCCTGCGTTATTGGTGCTTCTTTGCACATGTTCCCAAACATTGCCAGCGATATCCCAAATGACAGCACCGTTGGAGAGAGTAAAAGTCCGCACCTGATTGCCTCCTGTTCCCGATTGTCCACTGGCAGTATTTGTCGGGCAGCTTGCGGGCGCTTCTGTTCCTGGGTCGCCATCGGTGTAAGCACAACGGTTATTCCCCGTATCAGTGGTTGAGGCAACTCTGGCTTTCCCGGGAGAATTGTCATTGTGGCCAGCAAAAAGGTAACCACTGCCGACACTACCCAAACTCCAGTTACCCGCCTGGGCTTCAGCATTGCGAGCAATTGTCATCCACTCGTCGTTTCTCATAAGGTGAGTTGCATTGCCATTAAGACTAACAGTCGAACACCTGGTCAAGGCATTAGTGTGGGAGATGTTAGCAATCGGAAATCCTGAGGCAACAGAGACAACTTGGCGGCCGTTGGTTGAAGTGCAGGCAGTAGTATTGTCAGCATAAGTGTTATCCCCCGTATCGGGCGAGGTAAGGCCAATAGTCGGATCGGAGGTGTCAGCACATTTAGCCTCATATTTCATAACCAAAAAATTAGTTGTTCCAAAAAAAGCATTGCCAGGCACCTCTACCCAGCCAGAAGGAGGAACGGCAGCAACACTCCAGCTGTCAGCATCTCCGCCTTCACTTCCTGCATCAAACCCGGGGTTGGCAAACTCATTAGCTCCAACTACCCCACCTGTAGGGTGAGCACCAGTATCATCAACTGCCATCACAGTCTCACCGTCTATTTGATTCTTGGTATAATCTCCAGTCGTTGACGAGGAAAAAGTCCAAGTCTTAGTAGTGTCATTTAGAGCAAAGACATAGGGTATTGCCCTGGATAAAGCAAAATATAAGCCGTAGGTTATACCGATAGTGAGGAAAAATAAAGTGACTAAATTAAACTGAAAACGGCCTAGACAAAATCGCGGGTAAAAAAGATAACACTTAATTTTTCGAACCATATCTCATAATCATGGCAATTTTTCAAGAAAAAAAACTACTTTACTACCATCCAGAATATACACTCCGTAACAGAATTTCAAGGGGTTTATGAGCAAAAGTCATACACAATTGCGGGGCTGAAGGGACTCGAACCCTCGACCTTCCGCGTGACAGGCGGACGCTCTAGCCAACTGAGCTACAACCCCATCCGAGAGTATATATACAAGATTATAAATCAATATCAATCTTGAAGCAACTGGAGCAAGTTATATAGCTTTACCAAAATTATAAAATAGATAACTATAATCAACAACATTAACAACTCCATCCGAATTGATATCCGCCCTCTCGTCAAAATCTACTTTTGCAAAGCTGTCAAAAAATATCCCATAGTCCACAATATCAACTCGCCCACTAAGATCACAATCACCCTCATAGGCTATCCTTATTGACCGTTCAATGGATGTACTTCTTGACTCGTTATAGGCAATTGCCTTCCAAACAAACTTACGTTGATTTAGTGGTCTTGGAATAAACAAATCACACTCATAATCTACGTTCTCCAAGGCAGACATATATTCACAAACCTTTAGCTGCAAACCGGGATCGTCCTGTGGATACATCCAAAACTCCAAACGCTTACTTGCCCCACAACTGCCAAAAGAGCTTACCGAAACACTTGTTTGCACAGAAGAAGTCTTTGAGCTAAAAAGAGTATTATCATCGGGAGTGATCTTAGCAGTGTTAAAAACTGGCGCGGATACTTGGCATGTAGGAGTCGGAGTAAGAGATATGGTCGGAGTAGGTGTAAGAGTTGGTGTAGTGGTATATGTAGGTGTCGGTAGCGAAGTCGGCGTCACTGTCGGGGAGTTTGTTGGTAATAATGTTGGAGTGGGCGACACAATTGATATAACTAGCCCTGATGCTGTCTGAAGAACATTGTTTCCGGGATCATCATAGGAAGCAACAAGACTTCCGGGCACAATATCAACCGAAGTAGAAGCTACGGGGCTTACAGCAGTTGCATGGATTGTTGCAGCAGTGCCTCTAGCTGAGGCGTATCCTCTAGAGGTAGGGTTAATCCAAATAACATATGAGATCGTCCCAGCATTATTATCAATTTCATTCCTTACAATGTCAACTTGTCCAGGAAGAAAAGTTCCTAAGCTGATTCCAGAGATGCTTAAATAACGCGGGTCAAAACTCATCTCAAGCTCCAAACCCACAACCATATTGCTCCCCGGGTCAACTTCAATATTAATATCAAAAGGCTCTCCCGCAACGACGCTCGGTGCTGCCGAAAGCCAAATTGAAGCAGAAGCAGCTGCTTTTTCTCGTATTTCCTGTCTGTTTCTGAGTAGCGATACACCAGCTACAGCTCCCAGAAGCAAAACAAAAACCCCAACCAATCCTGGAATTCTTTTTTTCAGCATCTTCTCTTTAGATATGATGAACAAAATTCCCGTCAAAATCAATAGCCATCCGATTGCTACTTGACATCCTCCTTAATATAAAATAAATTACAAAAACTTCCTGTCCTAATCTCCTGCCTCGGCATAAAATGGATCAGACAATCAAAAAAATACTTAAATTCCTAAAATTGCATGAAAACAATATTAGTCTTGCATTCGGAGCTATCCTTGCCATATCTGCAATAGCTTTCTTTGGAGTCAGGTACTTAAATAAGCAAAGTGGTGAAATTGCACCGCCCATATCTTTAGAAAATACAAGCTCTATCACTGAAACCAAGATCCACAAAGTCAAGAGAGGTGAGAATCTATGGAAAATTGCCCAACAATACTACAACAATGGCTACAGGTGGGTTGAGATCGCGCAAAAAAATAACATCAAAAGTCCTTTTACAATTGAGGTCGATCAAGAAATAGAAATTCCTGAAATATCTCCCTCTCCAACTCCAACTCAAACACCCACACCAACCAAAGATTCTACAATTAACGACCAAATTACCCAGGAAGTGTATACAGTTGTTAAAGGCGACAACCTCTGGAAAATTTGCGTAAGAGCCTACTCGGATGGTTACAAATGGCCAATAGTTGCAAAAGCAAACAACCTCAAAAACCCAAATCTTATACTTCCAGGTATGAAACTTGTTTTGCCAAGGTAAATTTATATCTTAATGTTAATCCTGCAGCCAAACTGCAGGATTAAGTTGGGCTAGAGATAACCCCATTTAATTAAACAAAATCTAAATGGTATAATGATATACATGCGGGATTAGTTAATCGGCCTAACGCCACCTTCCCAAGGTGGAGAAAGGGGTTCAACTCCCCTATCCCGCTCACAAAGAGAGTGCGCGAGTTGCCCGCGAGTGCCGCGCGCGGGCAAAAGTTCGGAAAAGAGCGTATCAAAGCCCAATTTATAATCCGATTTGACAAGTAGAGTGAACAAAATGAAAGCGCAAATATTTTCTGTAGAAGAACTTATCTTAGTCCAATCATTTCCCCCAAGAAGCTCTAAAATTATAAAATGTTGAAACCTCTTTGAAAAGTGGCTCAATTGCCTGCTTTAGCTTTGCTAATTTTTCTCTATCTAGAAGCTTGTTGGGCACAACATGGTAAACACTTCTTATTCTTCGGTAACAGGCAGGAGCAATTTTCCAAGATCATCAAAGTGCCTTCTTAAAGTCTCCACACATTTAGATTATCGAGCATAAATTTCGGGAGTTGGCACTTGTGGTTCCGCCATCTTATTCTCGCCCTAGAGTACATATATAATTGTGGAATTCAAGACTAGAAAGGTGATATCTAGGTTCTGGGTTTTTCCGTCCCGTTACTGATTGATATCGATCATAATCCCGTAAAATTTTCCTATCTTCATCTTTTAGCTCCAAAAACGGGTTCTCCTGCAAAAGGGAATTGATGACTTCAGCTCTACCTCTCAACTGATTGGCAAGATCTTGATATAACTGCCATGTAGGTTTTATTTCGATAACTCCTCTTTCTACTAATTTGTCCAAATCCTCACCTTTGATGCCCATAGCATCAACATAATCTTCCCCTACTCCGATTTTCCAATCAGCAACTGCGAATTGAACGCAAATTATTCTTTCTCGATCAGAAAGAGATTGCCACAGTTCATCCGGTTGCAGTAAATCTTTTGCTTCGGTCATATCTGTATTATATCAAATCAAGTCTATGTTTCTTCAACTGCTGAATCACCTACAGAACCCGTCCACTCGAAAGAATTTGCACCTGAAGTCCGCCAGTGCTTTCGCCTTTTTCGTTTGTAAAACCAAGTTTAAATCCTTCTTTGCCAGATAATCTGTCGGTCTATCGCAAGGGCTACAAAGCTCAACACCTCTAACTTCTATGCCACCAAGGGTAATAAGCTTATTGAGAAGATTATTTAACTCATCGGCGGACATATCTGAAACAACAATATTTCTTCTTGATTCAGCCCAAGTGTAAGGAATGCCTCGATTTTTGTTAGCTCTCTCAATAGCATCTAGAGTAATTAAGGAAAGCTATCTTACCTCTGCCGACTTTCCAAAAAGCTCCATTTTTACCAAAACATCTATCTATTACATCTTCTAGTGATTTGATATCAAAACCGGCAACAAGGTTCGCAAAACTCAATTCCAGCACAGAAGCTCCGCCAATTTGTTTCCTATCCTCTGGTGGAACACGACTGATAAATATTCCAGAAATTTTTCCCTCTGCGCTCATGTCGGTGTTTTACCGAGGTAGATTTAAATAAGCCAATTTTTTTCCAAGGGAATGTGTTTTTCCATATTCTATGGCGCGCACGGGATGGCGGGGCAAGAACAAAAATTTCTTTACCTTTATTCTCCTGACGCCGGCGAATTTCTACTTACCATCAGAGGTAAAAATTCCCTCGGGAAAAATCAGTAATCCCGGACCGTTCGGATTCCTCATAACAAAAAAGCTATTTTCTCTATATGACCCGTCGGGATTTCTTCCCGAAATCTTTCTAAATCTTGCCATATTGCTGCCATATATATCTACAATTCCTTGTCCGGGTTTCACTTTTCTCAAAAACTCTTCGGCATACTTTTCTATCTCCGGATCTGGTCTCCCCAAACCCAGTTTTTCCAATATCCCCATAACAAATAAATTATACTCCTTACCATATCACCCCACTAATTTTATTTCATCTTATACTCGAATTCTTATTATATTTCCTTGTGAAATAGAGGAAAGGCAGTTCAAAAACCCGCTTCTTACAAATAGCAACCCATTTAGATGTTAGGGGCAAGAGCTTAATTCATAAACATAAGATGCAATGGTATAATTTATTGATTGCCGGTGTAGCTCAATGGCAGAGCAATCCCTTCGTAAGGGAGAGGTTAGAGGTTCAACTCCTCTCATCGGCTCATCAAAACAATCACTTTTTATGATAACGAAGTCTAATAGAGGTTTTTGAAATGCAAACATACATATCAAGAAGGCAGAGAGTAAAGCAACAGAAAAACATAAGGTCCGCGCTATTTTTTTTCATACTCAGCGTGTCTACCATTGCACTTTTAATTATTTTTGGCGTTCCACTAGTAGTTAAGTATGTCAATTTCCTGACCGACCTTAAAAAAAGTTCTACCCAAATTGATGCAGATGATCATACTCCTCCCCCGCCTCCAACATTCGAGTACTTCCCAGAAACCACCAACCAAAAGAGTGTCGAGATCAAAGGATACTCCGAACCATCTTCAACAATAATTCTTTTTATAAATTCTCAAAAAAACGAGATCTTAACGGACAGTGAAGGCAATTTTTCATATAAACTTGATCTTAACGACAATCAATATGTCATTGAAGCACTTGCCAGGGATAAAAGCGGTAACGAAAGTAAAAAAGTATTCGGCGGTAGGATAGTATTTGATAACAAACCTCCGGAAATAAACATATCGTCACCTACCGACAACGAACAATTCTTTGGAACTCTCAACAGACAGATGCTTTTCTCTGGGACTACCGAACCCGACTCAAAACTATCTGTAAATGGAAAAAATATCATAGTTGATTCAAACGGCAATTTTTCATCAAGATTTAACCTAAATGAAGGAGAAAATGTGTTTAATATCATCTGCGAGGACAAAGCTGGCAATAAAACTGAAAAGACAATCAAAGTCTTCTTTTCTTACTAGGGGTATTGAGTATAAATCAATTTAAGCATAACTGCCAGAAAAGCAAAGAAGCTAAAGATGATGATGACAAGGTTTAGGACAAGTTTCTCGCTATCGTTTGCAGAATCCTTTATTCTTTGAAAAGCCCTCCCCAATAAATAGTATACCAAGGCACTGATCAGGATTACAAAAAGATAACTAATTACCAATGGTGGTCTGATCTTTAGTGTATTTATCAATATTGCAGAGATTAGGTACCCAGGTAAACTCGCCACAGTCATGATATATACCCCGATGAGAGTGCATACTTGCCTCCCACCAAGGACAACACAGGCCGAGTAGTCGAAATCAGAAAACAACCGTGACACTCCAAACAGCATTAGACCCATGACCATCAATACCAAGTACAGAACCACAAACAATCTCCCCAAATTTGAGGGTAACTTTCTAACAAAAGGCAATAACTTTCTCTTTATGCTACGCCGATACATGTATAATTAAGTATTATGACAGAAATACCCGGTACTGCATCCCCAATAAAAGATGATAACACTCCATCCAAAGTTTATCTAGAGAATATTGTAAGAGTCCAAAATTCAAGACAAAAAAATCAAAGTCTTAATCATACAAACAAAAGTCTCATAAAATGGGTGTGGTTTTCTAGCTTTATGGTCGGCATCCTTGTGATCTTCCTTTGTGTCATGTCTGATATAAAATTTGCTCTACTACTACCTTCAGGTCCGGGTCTTGGAGTAATGGGTTACAAATTGAAAGAGCTACTTAGCAGACACTTTAAGGAAAACGATATACTAATAAAAAGATACTAGTGTGAAATGACAGTTTTGGGGAAGTTGTGCTAAAATTAGCGCCAGTACAAGCACAAGCTCGCGTAGCTCAGTTGGTTAGAGCGCACCGTTCACATCGGTGAGGTCCTTGGTTCAACTCCAAGCGCGAGCACAGATCTATCTCAATTCTCACAAATATTCTATCTATTGTAAAAACAGTAATTAACTGAATATAATTGTAGCGATGATGCAAAAATTGGGTGCTTTTTTTTTGGATATCATTGAGGTAGTAGTTTTTGCAATAGCTATCTTTCTTTTTGTCTACCTTCTTATCATGCAACCTCACAAAATTAAGGGCGATTCTATGCAACCTAATTATCCCAATGGAGAATATCTTTTGACAGACAAAATTTCGTATCGCTTCAATGATCCGCAGAGAGGCGATGTAATTGTCTTTGAAGCTCCCGGCGCCAACGGTGATGAATTCATAAAAAGGATAATTGGTCTTCCAGGCGAGAAAATAAAAGTCGAGGGAGGCAAAGTATACATCAACGGAAAAATCCTCAAAGAGGAATATCTCTCTCCAACCCTGTATACTAGCTCAGGAGCTTTCTTAACAGAAGGGAAGGAATATCTCATTCCGCCCAATAACTACATAGTATTTGGGGACAATCGCATTGCCTCATCCGACTCACGCTCGTGGGGACCTGTAAGCCGTGATAAAATTAGAGGTAAAGCATTCTTTGTCTACTGGCCTCCACAATCATTTGGAAGTACCAAAAAGGTTTCCTATAGTCTCTAGTCTCTTATTCCCCAATGATAGACCGATATATCTTTTGGAGCTTTGGTTCTGTCTCCTCAAGACTTCCCTTG
>QZGF01000080.1_pt1 | contig 12739 bp, 28 predicted proteins | sample 1990021 | NCBI WGS metagenome assembly QZGF01 (sample SAMN10076523, study PRJNA491371) | Subsurface metagenome, whole genome shotgun sequencing project. | isolation source: subsurface fracture fluid from borehole BE326-BH2 | place: South Africa: Beatrix Gold Mine | collected 2015-06-18 | reverse complement strand
ACAGCGGGCAGGCCAAGCTCATCTCGTCGCCATGAAACGTCACATCGAATCGGGCCTGAATGTAGTCAGTCAGCATCGTCGTCGTCCTCCGCATCCTTCATCGGGCCGTCGGTATCGTCGAAGCCTGCGTAGCCGTCCGCTTCGCTGCCGAACCGCATCCCCACGCGCAGGGTCTTGCCGCGCGTGCCGTAGAAGCGATCCTTGGCTATCGTAATCAGCATGTACGGACGCTGCGGCCCGAAGTCGTCCATGCGCCAGTCGGGCCGATGCTGTAATCCTAGCACAAGGTCGGCCTTCCGCATCTTCGCTATCGAGTCCGCGATGTGCTGTCCCGACACGAGACGCACCTTCTCCGACTGGCGGTTGCCCTGAGCGGTCGTCCAGATCGCCACGTCACGCCGCTGGCTGAGTGCGGCGAGGTCGGTGTAGATGTTCAGGTACATGTCGTAGGGCTTCTCGAACTTCCGTTCTGACTTCAGGTCATCGCCATCGCAGATGATCAGACCGATGCGATGGCCCCGGTCGAGCCGGGTTTCCAAGTAAGACTCGATGTCCCGAGGGGAGAACGATAACGCATCTCGGTAGAGCACTTCGAGGAAGGGGTGCTCTGTGTCCTCCTCCTCAGACCCCGACATCATCGCGTACTGATCCAGGATCGACCACAGCTTCTTCTCTGCGCGGGCGATGTCCATTGACCTGATCGGCATCTTCACAATGGAGGAAACGATACGGCTGAGCACCGTTTCCTCGGAGAGTTCCGTTGAGTAGTAGAGCACGCCCTTGTTCGCGCGCAATGCTTGGCCCGCGAAGAATGGGGCGAGCATTGACTTGCCCGTGTTGTACGGCGCAAGAATGATGCCAAGCTGCTGTAGGTGTAGGCCACCTTGCCATTGCTGGTCGAGCCACTTGAACCCGGTCGGGATCGCGGGCCTCCAAGCCCTCGACTTGCGTTCCCGAAGTCCAAGATGTTGAGCCCTTCAGCGGGTGGCTGGATGACCCTTGTGCTCTCGCGCAGCGCCCGGTCTGCGCCCTCTAAGTCAGCCTGTTCCAGCGCCTCGGAGGCTTCATCGAGGCGCAGCCCCAGCCGTTGCTTGCGGAACCACTTGATGGCAATCGATTCAAGCAGGCCAATGTCCTGCTCATCGTAGTCGTAGCGGTCATACGCTTCGGCGTAGACCTCAAGCACTTCATCGAGCGTGGTGCTGAAGCTCTTGGGATCGGTCGTCTCAACCAGCATCTCGATAGCGACGGGCGTGAGCATGGCCTTGTCGTCTTCCCACGCCTTGAGCGCAAGCGTGAGGAGATACCGAGACGGCCCGCGCGGGAGTACGGCTACGTCCAGCTCACTGCGGTACTGGCGGAGGAAGTCGCGGTCGTGGCACACCGTCCAGAGGAAGACAGCGAGTTCCCTATCCATCCTGACTAGCCGATTCTGTTTGCACGCTCCCGTTCGAGTTCTGGAAGCAGGGCCGACAGTAGCCGTAGGTGGTGATGGTATCCTCCGCGAAGTCTATCGCCTTCACGTTCCAGGAATAGTAGTGCAAGTCGTTCAAGGTTATCTCCCACCTTCCCCCGCAGCCGACGCAGATGGACATGATCCTCGGGGGTGCCTTGGCGCGGATAGTCCAGACCAAAGAGAGCACAACGCCCCGAGTACCACTCGAAGAAGGTATCCTTCGGCGGAGCCAGCTTGGCCAGTTCATAGCGTTCCTCCAGATCCGCTGGGAAGTCCGGTATCCCCCGGTCGATGATCTCGACCGAGCCCCGCTTGGTCAGGAGGATCATGCTGTGCTGCTAGTAAGTGGCCAGTAGGGCCACCACATAGGCGGGCCGCTGGTCAGCGCACACGGAATCCTGGAGTTGACGGCGAACCGCTCACCACACTTGCAGCAGCACCTATGGGCAACATTATCGATGGCTGGCCCCACCTTACAAAGGCAGTGGGCGGTACAGCGCGGTTCGGGGTTTGTCACATCGACATGCACCCGTGCTGCTGGGTCTACGTTCGACTGATCTGGTATCAAATGTTTCAACTGTGTTTCTCCTTTACTGGAATAGTTCCTCGAACTCCGCATCATCGAGAGAGTACAGGGTGAACGCATCCTGATCCTCATACGCCTCGATGCGTGAGGCGCTGTGTTGGCCGAGCCACTTGCCCTGATCGGCGAAGTCGAACACGGTCGCCCGCTCCTTACCTGGATGCGTGCGCATCACACGCCCGATGCGCTGAATCTGGCGGTGAGCAGCCTTGCCGCCCCCGGCGAGGATCAGCGTCTCCAAGCACGGGCAGTCGAAGGCTTCGTCGAGGATGGTAGACGCGATGAGGATGTCAATCTCGCCCGCCTTGAACTTGTCGATGATGCGGCGTCGCCGCTTGGTCGTGTCCATCCCCGTGATGTAGGCGTAGTTCATGGTGGTATGTCCCCTTTCCATGTCCGTCCAGCAAGTAGGCGCTGAATCGTCGATTGGTTGACTCCATACTCCCTGGCAAGCTGCTGCTGTGTGATAGGTGCGTTCTTCGTGCGGTCACGGATCTCCGCAGCTTGTTCGTGCGTGAGCTTGTGGCGCGGGTGATCCTCGCCGAGCGGCACATTGACCTGTCGCCGCTTCCGCCGGTAGGCATCGATGAGGTTCGACCGCGCCTTCCCATCATACAGATGATCGACGCGCACGCACAAGCGGTTGTCGCACTTGTGGCAGATCATCCGGCTCCGCCCTACCTGCCCATGCTCGGCGGCGTAGGCGATGCGGTGCGCGTACTGAAGGGAGCCGTTGATGTAGAACACCCCGTATCCCGCGCGGCCTCGGGTGCCTGTCCACTCCCAGCACGGCCCCAGCTCCTCCCGGATGGTCGGCCCGTCCTTGTTGATGTGCTGGCGGAACAGGTCTAGCCTGTTCACTGTGTCGCCTCGCGGCAGTCAGGGCATATGTCGCGGGCCGGGTCGAGGTCAGGTCGCCCCAGCTCTGCGTAGGCACACCGGCGCTTGATGATCGCAAAGGGGTCAGTCTTGCGCATCTCCTGCAACCGTTCCCATTCCTCTGTGGCGTACAACGTGCGCTCCAAGGCGGTAAATGCGCGGTCAACAGCGTTCCTTGCTGCGGCCAGCGCCTCAGCGAGTGTCTGTGTGGCATTGCTGATTTCGTCCATCACTTCCCCTTGCCTTTCTTCTCCGGCAGCCCCTTCGGGCTCTGGCCTGCGACGTACTCGCGGGCTGCCTTCTGGGACATGTGCATCTTGGCCGCGAACTTCGCGTTGTGCGCAATCATTTGCATCAGCCGGTATTGGCGCTTCGACTTTGCTGGCATTACTTCGCCACCCACTGGAAGTCGTCATTGCCCGGCTCGTACTCCTCCTGCGATCCGTACTCCTCCGCCTCTGCCATCAGCCGCCGGTACTCGGCGAACGAACGGGGCGTCGCGTAGCTGCGCGTGTAGTATGCCTCGGTGTTCGTCTCATTGTCGATGGCCCACTCCGGGACGCGCCCCACCAGGTCGCTCAGGTCGCACGCAGCGGTGTGGTCGGTATGGTCGGGGAACTCTGTCTCGGCCTGCCAGTGGTTGTGCTCCGGCATGTAGTCGATGAGCCATGCCCGTTTGGTGTCGTCGCGCTTGACGAACCGAAACTTGTAGGCGATCCCCGGCGCATACATGATCAGGTGCCGCCCGATCTCCCACGGCACCCGGTAGCTCAGCTTGTCCCGACAACCGTGCATCAGCGTCTTGAGGCGGATGAACGCGAGCTGACGGGCGGGGATGATGCGCAGTGAGAAGTCATGATCGTCCAGCGGCCAGTAGCCCTGAAGGATGATCCAGGGCTGGGGAAGGATGAGGAGCTTCCGTGGATCAAGCGACACCTTCATCTCGCATTCGGTTGACCACTCTGCCGGGTCGGGCACAAGCTTGCCGTCCACATAAATCTGGCCCGGCTTGACCCGCTGGTAGGTTCCTGTCTCCGCCTCGGTGTCTGGCACATACGGCTGCGTCTGGTACTTCTGCCAGATCCCGTTGACGTACTCGTAGGCATAGCTGGCGTAGCGTGGCGGCACCGGCTTGTACTGGGATGGGCGGAGGGTTGGTTGGGGCGTTGTTGTCACTGAGTTGTCCTTGTGTTGTCTCGGTAGTCCTCATTCAGGATGGTAGCCTCGTATCCGATGCCTACGCCAGAAGTGAACAACGCCACTGCCGATGGAAATGGCGCGGGGTTCTGTTGCTCGCCATTGAGCGTAAACCGCAGCCGTCCCCGGAGCAGGAACACCCACGCTGCGTGGGGAACGATGTCCTCGTGCCACCATGCTGTATCCGTCCGCGCGGGAATGAGCGCGACGATCCGCACACCCGCTTTGGCCTGCTCTACCATCTTGCGCGTCCAGGCGTGCAGTTCGCGCCCGTATGGGGGGTTGACGAACACCTGCCCATGCCCCGCCCACGAGCTGGTCAGGCCGTCGCCGAGACAGCCTGCGATCTCAGGCGCACCCTGCGCAAAGAAGTGGGGGCACTTCGCATTCTCGGGATTCGCGGCAGCGTCGAGCTCGAACGTCCCGAAGTCTGCTTCGAGGCGGCGGAATAGCCAGTCAGGTGTCTCCCACTCACCGCTGTCGCTGCTGAAGTGGACGGTTAGATGATCTCCTGACATCCTGCCTCCTCAAGCATTGCCGCTAGGATCTTACCATGCTCTAGCCGCTCGGTCAAGATGAGCGTCGGCCCCCGCTTGCCCATCGCCAGGCCCAGGCGCGTCACCTTCTCGTTGCGCTCGTCGTTCTGGACGATGCCCCGCACCAGCTCGATAGGGTAGCGTTCGCCCTTCTCAAGCGGTGGCGGGTCGCAGCCCTCCAGGATATACACATCGACCGGCACCGCGCGGCCTGCCTCCACATTGTCGGCTGGGGAGTGCGAGTGGATCACCGGGCCGCACAGCCCTTCGACCAGCAAGCGTTGCTCCTTCGAGCCCGACCGCATCGGCGTCGCCGAGTAGCCGATGCGGTAGAAGGCATTAGGCGTGTTGGCCATGAGCACCGCATAGCTGTTCGCAGGCAGGTGATGCGCCTCGTCTACATGGATCGCGGCGAAGCTGGCGAGCAGTTCAAGCATCCGCTTCCGCTTGGCCAACGCCTCAAGCTCAATGCCACCGTGCCTGCCTGTTGCGCTGAGGTGGCGCGTGATCGTCTGGATCGTCGCAACGGTCACGGTACCAGGCTCCCACACCCCATCGCCAAGCACGCCGACGGTTGCCGCCGGGTCGGTGCCGTGGGGCAGAGGCTTGAGGTTCGTCCGCAGTGTGTCCAGTAGTTGTGTCAGATTCTCCTTGCGTTGGACGATCACGAGCGACCGCACCCCCAATCGCCGGATCGCCTCTGTCATGATGATCGACTTGCCCGCCCCCACTGCGTGCTCGATGATCCCGCGCCCTGAATGCATGATGGCCGCTACGGCTCGCTGCTGGTGCGGTTGCAGGGTGTACGCGGGGACGGGATGGCACGGAAACTCCTTCATCGGCACGCTGCGCTGACTAATGAGGCGCACTCGATAGCCCGCCTTGCTGAGCACGTGCTCGATATGCTGAGCCAACCCGGCGGGGAATGTCCTGTCTCTTGCCCGCCACAGCGTCTTGCGTCCGTCCCATTGCCGCAGCTTGTAGGCTGTTGTGAAGCGGTAGCCCTCGGGGTAGTAGGTCAGTTCCTTGGCAACGCGCGCCTCCACATCCGAGGCGTCACCATCGACAGCGATCTTAGCCACCGCATTCCCGTAGGTGATCGTGATGTTCGGCGCTTGTAATGTCTCGGCTAGGCTCATGCATCCTCCCGCATGGCGATGAAGCCGTGCTCCTCTAGCTCGGCCAGCGCGCGCCAGAGCGCCGCCTTGCTCATGTGCAGTTCCCGCACCAGCTCCTCGATCCTGACCGCGCCAGGCTCGCGCGAGATGTGCTGGTAGACCCGCCATGCCACGGGCATGATCGCGCGCCACTTCTCGCTAGGCATCCTCGAAGTCGCCCCCGCTGAAATCACCTTCGAAGTCCTCGGAGAAGGCCATAAAGTCGTGGCAGGCGCAGCCAGGAGAGCAGGGCGGTTCCTCGGAGGCAGAGGCTCCATAGGACTCGTGATCCTCCTCGGTTGTGTAGGACTCGTGATCCCAGTCGGCCTTGAACACCGGCCCGACACTGGCGCTGGCGACAATCGTAGCCGTAGGCTCGGGCGATGGAAGCCGTAGCGCGATCTGCTGCTTGAATCGCTCGGCAAACACATCGACGAGCAGGCGAATCTCCTCATCGATGCACACCCGATCTGCGATGCGGTTGTGCTGCTTGTCGGTTGCCTCTAACCACGCCACGTCGTTATGCGCGGCAAGGTCGAGCAGGTTGTACATGGACGGCAGATCCGTGTACGAGAGATTGACATCGCATCCCCGCGCGCACTCTTTGGCGCACTCTCGGACGGCGTGCGGCAAGTCCCACAGGTCATGGACAATCAGCCCGCCTTCCGCTGTGTCCTCGACAAACTTCGTGATGAAATGCACTTCCCCGTTGGGGCGGGTTAGTCGCGTCACTTGGAATCTCATTGATCCTCCTCCTCTTCGAAAAAGTCGTCATGCGTCGTTGTCATTGGTCGTCGATCCTGTCCGCGTAAATGTCCTCGTCCTCCTCATCGTCGTCACCATAGTCATCCTCCTCGTCATCGTCACCCTCGTCGTCTTCGTCGTCTTCGTCGTATAGCATGATGTCCTCGATCTCTTGGTCGAGACTCTCCCAGCTCATCTCTAGCCCGTCGTAGATGCGCGCGAGCCGCTGAGCGTGGCCAATGTGTGGCGGGCACACGAGGCCAATCCTCGGGAACCGCACATGGTCTTCCTCACTCTCGCCGCAGCGGTAGCAGGTGCCGAACTCCGGATCGGGCGGGCTCGTCTTCCATGCGTCGTAGTTACTAGTCATTGCTGGTGATCCTCCTTGTGTCGGTGTCATTCTGTCTGTGGCGGGCCGCTTTGTCAAGTCGGCTGTCAAGTGACGATCAGGATCGCTAGGGCTGTTGGTCATGTCGATGGGCGTGCCCCTCTCGTTTTTGTTCGTGGTTTAGGTTTTAGTCCGCGCTTGCATGGCGCAGACTCACTCGCAGATTCGCGCGCCACCTCGCTCGCAAACTACGTAACAAGCGGCGGAGCGTATGCATAACGGGGCGGCGATTATGCATACGCTCCTCATTGTATCAACCCCCCTTCATCGCGGGCGGCACCGCGCTAGCCAGGCCGCAGCCGATGCACCGCCCGCAGCGCACACAGGTGATGTGGAAGCATGGGCTATGCTTCGTGTCGGTCGGCTGCGCGGTCGGTCGGCTGGTGGCAACCGGCACACCGCTCGGCGTCGGCTTCATTCTCGGCCATCGAGTTCCCTCCTCCCGGCTTCGCCACAGTCGCACTCCGCCGCTGGTACGATCCGCTGCGTACATGTGACGCTGTGGCCTCGTGGCTCATCCTCCCCGCCTTCCATCGCTCGCCTGAGCGCGTCCGTAATGGCGTTGTCATACAGGCGGGCCATTGTCTCGCAGAACGCCACCTGTTCGGCGTCCCCTGCGACGCGAGCTTTCTCCGCCAGACGATGCCACCCGTTGAGCGAGATTTCAAAACGGGTGAGCAATTCTTCCACCGCTGCGCCCCATACGCGCGCTTGCTCTGCGCGTTCAGCATGTACGCGGCGCACCGCTTCATCATGCGTCTCGGCGTTCGTCATGTTCCCTTCCTCCTTGTTCTGTTGCCAGCATGAAATCCCTTCCACAATCGGTGTGCGTTGCCGTAGTGGAAGCACGCTACCCGACCAGGATCAAAGTCGTCCATCTTGTCCCACCCCACACACGTGGGGCCAGACGGTGCGCGGCTCCCCCGTTTGCGGCGTGTCCACAGCCTCCCGCAGCGGTCGAACCGGTAGCCGAGGTACTGGACGTATTCATCGCCATCGGTCAGCTCGAACGGATCGCCGCTTGTGCGGTAGCATGTGCGGACGGTGATCGGCGATTTTTCGTAGCCGGAGACGAACAATCGCCGGTTGCCTGTCAGCACAGTATCAATGGCGATGCTTCGCGCCCATTCAAGCCCTAAGCGAGTGTCCATGATGGTGGTTACTCCTCCTTGTTCTGCCCTGCGGGGCTTCACAGCCAGGCATGGCGCAGCGCGTATCCGCCGTCCTTGTGGACGGCGTGGCCGGGCGTGTAGTCTCGATCCCCGTTGCTGTGGTCGTTCGACGGGCAGCCGTCGCCGATGCACGGGAAGCCGTCGGGGAACAGCGCCGCGCCCAGCTCGTACACGAGGGCGAATCCCATGTCCATCCCGCACCCGCGCACCTTGACTCCTCCTCGACGGTCATCGAACTTGTAGCCGGTTACGAGTGCGGCCTGCCAGGTGAAATCCCGTATGTCACTGTCTACGATTCCAACGACAGCGATGGATCGGGACATGCCCGATACGCTGACATGGCGCAGGATCGTGTAGACAGTATCGCCGGGTTGCAGACATTCACGCAGCCAGCGCGGCGGCGCGTCCTCCCCATCGATCTTACTTAGCTTCGTCATGTGTCTCCTCCGGCTCAGCCTGAACCCGTGCGCAGTGCCAGTAGCGCCGCGTCGGCGTGGCAATCTCCGAGCGTACCAGATCGCGCGCGAACGTGTACCGTACCGCTCGGCCTGTGCGGTACTTCGTTGTGACCGTTGGCCATGCCGTGCCGCCAGGCGCGCCATGCCGTAGCCGGTTCTTCTCCATGCGGTGTCCCATCGGTTGATCCTCCTTCCCTACCAGAGCGTACCGCCGAACGCATCCCACGCGGTCAGCGCCAGGATGGCCACGAGCAAGGCCCAAACGACGTTCGCCAGAATGTCGGTCATGTAACCTCCGCGATGATGAACTTCCCGCCTACCCCGTGACAGGAGCACAAGCACCGCTTTGACGGGCGTTCCCGACAGCGGCAATCCTGCCACCCGTGCGGCGGTGCGCCTTCCGGTTCGATGCGCCACCCGAGCGCCAGGGCACGGTTGGTCGGGGTGTCGTCGTCGCTCCATCCGATCTTCGCAGGGCGCGGCGGGAGCGGTGCATCGCCCCTGAGGAATCGGCGCGTTTCGTCCGGTGTCATAGGTCATCCTCCTCACAGTCGCACAGCTCCCACATGTAGGCCGGATCTGCCTGACTGCCAACGTTATGCTCCCGCAGCCTTCCCAGGTCATTGCGGAAGGCTTCCACCGTGCGCCAGTCACCCGCCACGCTCTGAATGCGCGATGTGCCACCGACGTTGAACAGGGCGAGAATGGCATCACGGAAGCCGTGGTAACACAGCGCGCGCATTCGCCTGCCGCTTGCCGAGCGCCGTGCGAAAGGCGCGCGCGCATTGTGTGGCACCAGGCGAAGGGCAACGGCCCGGCCATCCTGCCGCATGTTGTACGGCTCAACCCGGCCTTTTGTGGCGATGTCGAGCGTACTCGTGATGTCGTCTGGTGTCATTCCCCATACCTTCATGCTGTCGCCTCCTCTACTCGGATGGCCCGCCCTGCGGCATGGCGCAGACAGAACCGGCCATCCTCGAATACGACGCGCGCCGGTTCGAGGATGTGACACAAGTCACAGAAGCAGTTATCCTGCCAGTCATCATCCGGCTCATTGACGAAGTACGGGTAAACGGTCACTTTCTGTATGTCCATTGCCTTTGTCCTAGTCACTTGCCGCCCGTCATGTTGGGGCGCGCGCGGGATGCCTGCCGATGGGCATCCCGTCCGCGTCTCACCTAGACCTAGCGCGGACTACCGGCTTTGCCGATTTGCTCACTGGTACCCCGAACTCGCGCGCGAGGGGGATTGGCACTCCGTCAGGCGGGGCCGCGCAGTACCGCAGCACCGCAGCCCGCCGCTCTGGCGACATGTCCCCCCATGCCCGTAGCATCGCCTCGCGGCCCGGCCCCGGATGCGGCTTGCTCGGCCTGCCGATGAAGTGATCGTAGCCGATGTCTCCCTCGCACCTGCCACAGTAGAATCCATCCGCCGTGCGCACGATCCCGACGAAGCCGAACCGCTGCGGGATGCACATGAGCGCCAGTAGATCGCTCACTACGTCCCCGGCTTCGGCCATGCTGTCGGCTGTACTCACGTCGATGTCCGTCCCGTGCCTGTCCATGTTGTGATCCCTTCCGTTTGCTACTCTCTTGCGCTCACGTTGCGCACGAGCGCCGACCGCCCGTAAGCGGCCAGCGTCCGGGCGTTACGCGCGCCTCACGCGCCCGGCCCGTGGCAGCGTAACATGTTGCGCGATGATGATACGTTGCGCTTCGGCTTTCGTCGTCACATGCGCAACCAAATTACCATCGCCATCGAGGATGTCCCATCCGCGCCCGTAGGTGCCGAGCCTAACCCCTAGCGTTCTGTGCGCTGTCAGCATCATGTATTGTTTCTCCTGTTGCTCCTCTTGCGCTTCACGTTGCGCACGAGCGCCTACCCCGCGTGTACGGGGCAAGCGCCCGAGCGTTACGCCAGCGGCGGCAAAGCACCCTCTGCGAGTGCCTGCCGTTCGGTGCGCCCGCTGAAGCACACCGCGTACCCGTCCGCCGCGTACCCGCGCGCGCCTCGCATCGCAGCGAACGCGAACCCGTCCGGCAGTTCGCGCGCGATTGCCGTAGCCGTCGCACCCCGCAGCTTCCGGCGGATGTCTAGCAGAGATCGCCCAGTGTAGCCGACGAGCCGATCACCCTTGCCGGGCACGCGGAAGACGACTTCGTACAAGGTCAGATCGTAGGGTTGGGGATTGCCGTACCGTGTCATGCTTCATCCCTCCTTGTTGCCTCTCTTGCCTCTCTCAACCAGTCGGCGATGTCTGCCAGTTCCCCGGCGATTCGGGGAAGCGCGTCGAAGGCTACCGCCTCATCGCCATTCGCGGCGATGTAATCCGGCAACATCCGTTTGATCCGCCGGTTCGCTGCCGTGATGCTCGCCACGGCTTCGATGATCGTCATATCCGCCCCTTCCGTTTGCTACTCTCTTGCGCTCACGTTGCGCACGAGCGCCGACCGCCCGTGAGCGGCCAGCGTCCGAGCGTTACGCTCCTCGCCGGGCGCGGGCGGCCTTGCGAGCGGCTTCCTCAATGATCCCGCTCCCTGCCTGCAGGATGTAGGCTGCCATGCCGGGGCTGATCGTCTCGCTCACCCGCACCGCCGGATCATCGAGACTCGCGGCACACTGCCGACACACTTCCGCGCCAGCGTCGCGCGCGAAGTCCGCGAGCGTCTGATCTGTGTGCGTGATGCTCTTGACGCCGATCCGCCCGCACCATGTGGCGATAGTCGATTCCGGGTGCGCTCGATGCGCAACCCCCCATTGCGTCATGACGTAGATGTTCAATTGTCGTTCCCTCCTACTTCCGTCGCCGTCCCGTCAGGCGCGCGCGGGATGCCCGCCGATGGGCATCCCGTCCGCGTCTCACCTTGACCCGTCGTGAAGCATCCGCCACAGCGCGCGATCCAGCGCGGCGAATGCATTCGCCTTGTTCGCGCCGGGGAACTCAAGCGCGTACTCGTCCACAGCCCAATGCATCCGTGCCTGTCGCGTGGGGAAGATTACCCCACGCATCGACAAGCTCCGATTCTGCCAGATGGTAGAGATCGATCAGCTCATTGACGCCATCGAATACGGGGTACGTTGTCGCTTCTGTCGCCATTGCTCCTCTCTCCGCCGTCATGTCCGGCGCGCTCTCGTGGCACCCGCCACAGCTACGATGGTGATTCGCTATCACCTACGGCCATCCTACCCTGTCCGGCTGCCGGATGCAAGGCGCATACGAACCATTGTCAAGAGAGCATGGAGCGTAGGGTACGAGCGAAGCATCCCCCCGCCACCTGTATCCCAATCGTATACAATCGTATACGGATTCGCCCGCGACGACGCATCGGCGACGACTGGCATCGGCGACCAGCATCGGCGACGACTGGCATCGGTCAAGGGAGAGGGGTTCAATTGATCAGGGAGTGTGTCGCCAACTCCCAGCTTGCTCGCATCCTACGTTCACTACGCACAGCTTGCTCGCATTGTACTCCCGTTTTATCCAACCCGGCGTTTAGCGCATGATTAGATTCGACGATGCAAGCGCGGCAGCGTGTGTAATCACTACGCATGATACCTCGCATGTACCGAACCGGGGACGCATCGCATGGATCTACGCACCTCGTGTCCTCCGTATCATGCTCCCTCGTATGTGATGCACCATGCTCCCTCGTATGCGAGGTAGGATGCTTCGTGTTGTCGATGGGATCGCGGACGACGGTGGATCGCTAACGATGTATCTCTGTTGTTCGTATACTACGTATCATACGTCGGACTAGAATGGGGATGGAGATGATCGCGGAACGGGCACGAGGATTGGGATGGATACGAGAATAGGGTCTTGACCCCTCGCCGTCAAAATTATAATAATATGATATTGAGGGGTTCGCGGGTGTGTCACTAGGAGCTTGCCAAGATGTGGTATACTCAATGGCATCGCTCACCGCTATTTGCAGGGGCGGGACAGTCGATGCGGAGCGAAGGAAGAACAACGATGCCATTCAGTGGTGGCCCAGATACGAGTGTGCCAGCCCCAACGACGAGGGCAACGGTACATGTAGCGTTCAATGTAACGCTCGCGGTTGCGGGGACTGCGCAGGACTTCGCGACGATCCCGGTGGGGAAGGTGGGGCATAACATCCGCCTGGTGAATCTGGGGCCGGGGGATGTGTGCATCTCGCCAGATGCGA
>QZGF01000079.1_pt1 | contig 12855 bp, 15 predicted proteins | sample 1990021 | NCBI WGS metagenome assembly QZGF01 (sample SAMN10076523, study PRJNA491371) | Subsurface metagenome, whole genome shotgun sequencing project. | isolation source: subsurface fracture fluid from borehole BE326-BH2 | place: South Africa: Beatrix Gold Mine | collected 2015-06-18 | reverse complement strand
GGTAAATGGGGAAGGCTTGACGTTAGAGGGTTGATTTATAAAAAGTTTACTGATGAAAATATATTTGATTATAATTACAATGCAAGCTACCCAATAATTGTATGTTGTGATTTTAATGTTGATCCGATGAAATGGTGCTTGGTACAAAATGCCGATGGGATTGATTATGTGTTTGACGAGATAGTTAAAACAGACACAGATACCGAATCAATGGCTAAAGAGTTGTTAAATAGATATGGTAGGGTGGCTTACCAATTTTATGGAGATTATTCCGGGACATTCAGACATACTTCTTCCCGCACGACAGATTATCAAATTATAAAACAATATTTCCCGGCAGCAGAATTTAATTTAAAAACAAATCCGCCGGTAATTGACAGGATTAATGCTGTCAATTGGAGATTGTGCAATAAAGATGGCTGCCGAAGATTATACGTTGCAAATAAATGTAAAAATTTAATTTATGATTTAAGAAATGCAAAATATAAAGAAGGCAAAAGAGAAGAAGATAAACAACAGGAAAAATATAACGGTAAGAATCCTATGCTTGCATTAATACATATAACAAGCGCACTTGGCTATTATGTCGAATATAATTATACGCTTAAAGGCAAACCGCAAACCACAATAGGCAGAAGATGATAGACTTAAATTTGCAAACATTATTATATCAGCCATTCCAACAATTCTTAATCCAGAATCAACAGCAGCGTGAAGCTATCTTTGAAAGGTTCAGGGCTTTTTATGACAAGGATTACTATGAAATTAGGGATATAATAAAATCCGAAATGTTGGGGAAGCCCTTCCGTCAAGAAACTATCGATAAGATGCACATCATTCATATCGATATAATTCAGAAGGCGATTAAAAGACAGATAAGCGGAATATATTCACAAAGACCTATGAGAAAGTTAAGTGATGGTGGAGATAATGAAGATACAAATTTAGAAACATCATTAAATAAGTCTCATTATCCGCAGCAAATAAAAAATGCAGTTAAAAGAGCAAAGTATTTTAATACCATTGCTTTATATTTTACTTACAGAAATAATCAGCTTGACATTGACGTATTAAGCCCTGAATCATTCAGGGTTTTACCAAACGAGAAGGATTATCTTAAGGCAGATGGTATAGTAATGCGAAGGGTAAATGCAGCAACGAATGAAATTTATGCAGAAGTCTGGACTCTGGAAGAAAATTATTTAATCACAGCGGGGAATAAAGAAGTAGCGGGTACAAACGAAGAAATGATTAATCCATATAGACTAAATGGTGAACCTATTCTGCCGGTTGTCTTTTTGCGGATGGAAGATGGATTGGACTTTTATGGTGAGCCAAATTGGAATTTGTATAACAACCAAATAGCTGTTGATATAAAATTAAGTGATAATGATTATGCAGAGTACTTCCAGAAGTTTAAAATCCCTTATGGAATAGATACTGGTATTGAAGGCGTATTGCCGATGGATCCCGGAATATTACTTAAAGGTCAAAGCAACGGAGACCAAAAGCCTCAGTTTGGCATTTTAGATTTTCAGATTGATTTTGCTTCTCTCAATAAATCAATTTACGAGAGAATCAAAATGGTTTTAATGTCAGAAGGTTTACCCGAAAGCTCATCATCAATTAGTAATAATGCGCCAAGACAAGTCGGTGCGAAAGCGATTGATGAGCAGGAACTAAAAGAAGACAGGGAAGAATTAAAAGAGATATATTATAATTTTGAAATGGATGCGCTTGAAGTATTCCGTGCTGTGAATAATTACCATACTACTACTCCGGGGAATAAATTAAAAAAATTAAACGAATCATATAAATTCAGCGTTGAGTTTTCAGAAGAAAGCCCTACAGAATCCATTGATGACAAAACCAAACGCAGAGAATATGATAAGATATTTCTTGGTAAAGATGAAATTGATTTTATTATGGAAGATTTAGAATTAAACGAGCAACAGGCTTTAGAGTTTATAAAGGTCAGAGATGACAGGAAGCAAAGCCAGATTATATTGCCCGTAAAAAATACGATGCCTCTACAAATGACACCACAGCAAATGACTACACAAACAGCAAATGCGCAAGTAATGAGCACAGGTAAAAACGGACAATGAAACAGCATATACTTTTAAGCTATGATAAACAATTATTTGATATTAAAACAGCAAATGAATATGCGACTAAACTGCAAGAAAAGATTAAGGGATATTCAATCAGAACCGGTGATATTATAATTTTAGAAAAAGAAAGATTCATTACAGGTAACAGGGTTTTAGATTATGATAATGAGATTATTTATATAAGTCTTATCCATCAACCAGATAAAGAAAAACTTGTAAAGCCGTTAATAAAAATAAATTGACTATTGACATTTATAAAATAATTTATAATTTATGAGCGAGAAATTATTAAAGACTTTGTTAGAGATTTTGAAAGCATTGAATTTAATACCGCAAACAGGATATGGGAAAATAACCATTGAATTACGAGAGAATAAAATTTATTTAATTGATACCAGTACAAGGATAAAGCCTTAACATATAAGCCAAAGGCTTACAAGAATCGGACTTAAGCACTAAGCCGAAATAATTCCCGGATGGGAGTAATTTCGGCTTTTATACTTTAAATATAACTCGGAGGAGTTGAGATGACAAAAGAGGAATTTGTAACCTCGATAAAAGACCTGCCGGAAGACAGGCAAACAGTTCTTTTACAGGAATTTGAACTTAGAGATGCTGAAATTCAGAGATTGAGCGAAGATAATAAAAACCCTGAACATCTTAAAAATCTTATTAAAGAAAGGGACGAAGCCAAAAAGAAGGCTAAAGATTTTCAGGATAAATTAAATTCAATTGAAACTAAGTCTCTTGAAGATGAAAGAAAGTATAAAGAACTTTATCAGCAGCACAAAGCAAGAGCTGAAGAGCTTCAGCCTAAGATAGAATCTCTAAGCGAAGAGGTTCAAAAGCTGATGCAAGAAAAAGAAGCTGTGGAAACAGCAAGACGCACTGAATTACTCGCCAGATTACCGGAGGGCTCTGATGAAAAGAAATTCGGTGAGACCATAAAAGATTTAAATCAATTATCTCAATATATCTCACTTGAAGAGAAAAGATTGAAAGCAGGATTTACGCCGGATGGCGGAAGAAATGGAAAGGGTTTGAATCTTGAAGGTAAAAAATGGAGGGATTTAACTATGGCAGAAAAATCAGAACTTAAAAAAGTTAATCCAGCCAAATATGAGGAACTTTTTTACAAACGAAATGAAGGATAATAATAATGGCAACTATTGATCCAGGCGTCTTAACTGATTTTAATTATCAATCCGAAGAGTTTCAGGATACACTTCAGGCTGAGATAGTTGATAAGTTAGGGCTCACAACTTCAGGAATTATGGTTGATGGCTCAAATTTTATTCAAAATAAAATGGGAGACTTCGCACATATTCCGCAATATCAAACATTAGCAGACGCAATGACCCAGGTTGTTACTGTCACTGATGTTGATATAAACGACTTCGCAGATTATAAGATGACAATGCCCTGGATTCAGAGAGAGGGAGCTTGGGGCGTTGAATCAATCGTACAAACAATTACAGGGAAAGACCCACTAACGGAAATAGCAAGGCAATTCGCAAACAAGATAGCTCAGACAATGAAGACTTCGGCAATAAATATGCTGAAGGGCTGCTTTGCAACTGCACTTTCCGCAACTCATTCAACCGGTACTTCTTATTCAGGTAACAATATAACTTTTGATGGTGTAAGAGGAGCTAAGCAGCTTCTTGGCGATTCACAGATGTTGCTAACAAGAGCGGTAGCAAATTCAAAGGTTGTAAATGATGCGGGCGGATTGGTTGGAACGACTTTCCCAAATACACAGATAGGCTCTCAGACACTTACTTCAGGCATTGTACCAAATTTATATGGTATCCAGGCTTGGATGGATGATTCAATCGCATCCGTAGCAAGCATTTACTCAACCTATATCGCAGCGCCCGGAGCCGTTATTTATGCGCTACGCCCCTGGTCACATAAAGACTTAAATGGAAATCAGGTTACATCACCTGCTGTAAATGTTGAATACCAGAGAGTCCCGCAAACGGGCGGCGGACAAGATAGGATTTATTTAAGAGTAAGCTATACAGTATTGCTTAATGGTATGCAGTTTAGTATTTCTTATAAAAATCCTACTGATGCGCAGCTTGCAACAGGAGCTTATTGGACTAAAGTAGCTGATGATAACAGAAAAATTAAATGTGTTGAACTTAAAACAGCGTAAAGGATAACAAAAATGAAAAAATTATTTTTAATTGTTTTTGCTTTGCTTATGCTTGGTTTAGGTAAAGCACAGTCGGTCTCTGACGGATACGGATTCTTTTATGAGCCTGATTTTTCAGTAGCGGGTAATGATACAGTAACAAGCTCTTTCTTCAATGTATCGACTCATCAGAACGTATCATTAGGATTCAGCGTAAGCGATTCTTCTAAATTTGAAGTAGTCGTTTATTATGCGGGTCAGATTTCAAATGCTTCTACTCAATATAAAACTGTAACAGCAGATACACTAACTAATACTCAGGATGGTGGTGGTTTTGTTACAAAAGTATTAAGAAGTGAATCAAGCGATTTAATCCCTGCATCGGGATATATTAAAGTCAGGGTAGTAAGAATAGCAACAGGGTCTTCAACAACCGTTACCCTGCAAGGCAGAGTAAGATTTCGTAATTAAAATAGGGGCATAAAATGCCCCATAATTTTCAGGAGTGAAAATGGCAGAAGAAAAAAAAGAAAGATATAAATTATCCGATGAAGTCAAAAAACACGGATATAATATTTGTCTCGACAGTGAAGGTAAATTATCAACGCCTGCAAACGGTGGAAAATTGTTTGTAGTATCAAAGCAAACCCGTGAAGTTGTCTATGATAAAGAGACAGGTCAGCCTAAAAGATCAGTCGTTCCCGGCAGTATAATTAAGAATGGCAAACCAACCGGTGAAGATTACTTCGAGGACTTGACGCCCGGACAGATACATCAATTTGCGCAGGCTAACGTAATTATCTTAACACAAAAGCAAGGCATAGCATATAATTCATATCTTCAAAAAGAAGTTTACAAGTGAAATTTGACAGAACACCCATATCAACCGGTTTAGATAATTCAATATTATTGAAATACCAGCCGATACTATCTTCTTATCTCCCGACAGGATGGACTGATTATTCTACATCAATCAATGAAGCTGAATATCAAATATTACAGAAACTAAAAAATGAAGGGAAAAACTTACGAAAGTTTTGTACACCCCTGACTTTAGAAGATTCTGTAAGTAAAACTATTTCATTTACCGGGACAAAATCAGCCGAAGATACAATTAACCGGATGATGTGGGTTGTGAAGACCTCAGCAATAGGAAGTAGCGAAACATTTACTTTACAAGGGACTGATGATGATTCAATAGAAACTTACAGCAATGTTGTTTCTACCATCCAAACATCAATAGGCTCTACATTCACACGTATAAAAAATATCTATAAATATTATCGTGTGAATTATTCTGGTACTTCGGCTACTTATGAAACCTATCTTGTAGAGATTTCATTTTTCTTTGCGCATATTTATAAAACACTTGAGCTTATTTATAGGCTTCTTTCTTCATCTCCGGGCGATGATTTCTGGATTAAAGCAGGTTATTATTCAAATGAGTCTGATAAAGAGATGAATAATATGCTTGCAAGCTATGACGATGACTTATCCGGAGGTATTGATGATACGGAGACTCAAATTAAAGTTGGCATTGTAGAGCTTGTAAGATGAGTTGGGCTGCAAATAAATTAATTGTTACTTCTTCAATGACCGGATATTCTGAAGTTGAAGGTATACAGGATATAAATAAAATCCCCGAAACAAAATTACATAAGGGATTTATCTTAATGCCGGAGGGTATAGATAGTTCGTTGATAACAACAAGCGAAAATTCAATAAATTCCGATAATGCTGTTCTATTCGTATCATATATTAGCGCAAGTAATAGTACGGCGGATGCTAATTATGATTTATTTATATCATTGCAGAATACAATAGAAAATTTATCTGTCTTTGCAGGATGGAAACAACGTGCATTTATTGTAAAAGACAAACAGCAAATAGGCACTTTAAGATTTTATTGTGGAATCAGGACTTGTAATTAGGAGTTAAAATGAAAGTAGTTAAAACAAATTTTTATATTAATGGATTTCATAATCTTGGGATTGATCCTAAGCTATATGAGGATTTTAATGAAGGTAAAGAAATTGAAGTTACCTCTGAGAAAGCACAGGAGCTAAAACAAAAGGGACTTATCACTTTATCAAAGAAAGAAATTAAAGAGGTAAAAGATGGCAGCAGAGATAACGACCAGAAGTAGAAGAATCGGGTTTTTACAACAATCTAATTTTGCTACTCCATCGGCTGCTTCGGCAGCATTTGAAACTTTAAATTATAATTCAGGGTCGGTAATTCCCGATCCTGCTATACAGCTTGCTAATTTTGATGTTACTTCAACATCCGGATTAATGCCGAAACAATCAAGGGCTTATATTGATGCGCTAAGCGGGCTACCATCAATTCCTTTTGCAGCACCCGCTACACAGAAAGCATTAGCAGTACATTTCACAGCCGGGATGCAGGTAGTGCATCAGGTCGCATCAACACCTTTCCAAAAGGTGATTACGCATATATGCGATAGCTCTATTCCTGACTTCTCAACTGGTGGTTATCTACATACGATAGCTACCGATGCCATTTCAGGCACAGACGGCTGGCTTCTTGAAAGTGCCCTGCTCGATATATTCACATATACTATTGAGCCAAACGCTCAGGGAATAGCAAGATTAGCTCATATTTCAGGAGTCTGGAAAGGGAATAATCTTCAATTAAATCAGAATTTATCCGGTGCCTGGATTGCTGAATCATTAGCAGATTTTTACAATAATACTACGAAGGTAAGTCTTAATTCAAGCGGTATTATTTCATTAACGGATTATTGCTGGAAAAGATATTCAATTACGATTAATAATAATATTATAAGCGATTGTAAAGTTGCCGGCGGTAAGGCTAATAATTATAAACTAAGCCCACAGATAACTGTGAATGTCCTTCTTCCTTATGATTCAACTACCTATGCTTTATTAAATACATATAAAGCGGGTACAACCGGTTCAATTACTTTAACCACCGGGACGGCAGGGACGGCAGGATTCTTAGAGATTATTTCTTATGGAAGGATTTCTGCTCAGCCGGTAGGAATTGATGGCAATTATCATTCAATAAATTTAACGATGCAGTGCGAAGTTAATACTTCCGCTGGTTATTCTGCTCAAGTTACAATAGCAGATGCACAGAACAGGACTTATCCGGTATAATAGAGATGGCAGTAAAACATTTTAAATCGGCAGCCAGTTATAAACGCTGGCTTGGGGCTAAATGGGCTTAAGCCAGAGGCTTATAAATAAAATAAAAGGCAAAACCCATAAGGTAAAACATTGAAAATATCTCTGAAAAAATCAAACTCTCATTGGATAGAGATTGAGAATGTAAAACTTCTTATTGACTATCCAACTATGGATCAACAAGATGAGCTTGATGAATTATTCTCTCAGGCAATGTCTCCGGCGCTTATAAAAACTGAAGAAATAAAAAGATTAAATCCCGGAACGAGTGATGAAGAATTAGAGAAGGCTCTTTATCCGTTTATAGATTTTAATTCTTTTAAAAAATATCAGCGTAATTTCATACGTTATACTGTAAAAGGATGGGAAGGACTTGATGAAGAATGCAAGATTGAGAATAATATGCTTGATAAAGAACAATGGGAGCTTCTTGTAAGAGATAATGAGCAATTGCAAGTACTTTATAATAAAATAAAACCAGAATTAGATTGGAATAATTCTGATAAAAAAAAATAAGTTACTATAATGTGATTGATTTATATGGTAAACGGAAAAATTTTCCTATAAGATTATATGATGGTGAATATAAAAGAGAAGTAGAGATTAAAAATGAAGATGAACTTATTGAACTTATTGATGAAAGGTTAAAGAAACGGACAAAATTATCAAAAGCAGTTAAACTTGAAGATATTCTCTGGAATTTCTGTATCGGTGAGCAGGAAGAAATAGGGACAATTCAATTATTCGACAAAAGGACAGAACAATTAAATGAATTGTATTGGATTTACTTCAGGACACCGGACAAATTCAATAATAAACCCTGGTATGAGACGCTTGGTTTATTAAATTATCTTCAGAGCCGGAGAACATTATGATAAGTTTACAATTAGATTTCAATCCCGAAGGCTTTGAGACACAATTAGAGCAATTCACAAAAAATATTACCATTGATGAAGAAAAATTAAAATCTGTTGCAAATATTATCGTTGATGATATTAAACAGGGAATACAAAATTCTGCCGATTTAAACGACCAATCATTTGTCCCCAATACTGTGAAATGGTCAAAGAGGAAAGGGAACAATACCCCATATATAGCTACCGGGAAATTATACAATTCTATAAAAATAACTGATTTAACAAAAGAATCTTTTAATATTAATGTGCAGGGATTGGGAGTAAACTGGCAAACACAGCCGAAATATATTGCATATAAAAGAGATTTCTTCGGCATTTCGATTCGTGCATTAAATAAAATAAAATCATTTTTGAATGGCTGATACTCAATTAAATATCGTTGGTAAAGTAGCTGGTGGTGCTGAAATACAGGACTTATTAAACAAGCTCAATATAATGAAAGAGCTTTTGTTTAATTTGAATAATCCCCCTAAAGGTAGCTCTGCCTTTAATGAGCTTTCTCTTACACGACAAGCCTATGTGGGTTTAAACAGAGAAATTGCAAATCTGAATAAAGATACTGAGGCTAATAGGGGAATAATCAAGGCAGTTGCACAGGCACAAAGAGAATACTCCCAACAGGTTAGAGAATCTGAAAGAGCACAGAGACAACTTAATCAGGAGATTAAGAAACAATCTGCTGAAAATCTTAAATTCGGAGGACAAGTTGTTGAGCTTGGAAGTCTTGATGCAATTAGTGGCAGACTTGAAACTTTAATACAGCAGCAAAATCGGTTAAGGACTGGTACAGCAGCTTGGACTGAAATGGGTGCAAAAATTCAAGTAGCAAAAGATGAATTGCAAAGAGTAACAGCATTAACACAGAAAACAACCGGAGTTTATGGTCAGTTTGCGATGGTAGGCAGAAACCTGAATTTTGTAATGCAGGATTCTGTTTATTTCTTTAAGAATTTTCAGCTTGGTGTTATTGCGGTTGGAAATAATATTGATATGCTTGCAAATTCTATTATTTACGCTAACGCAACTGCTAAATCAATGGGTTCAACGCTTGGCAGAGAGTTACTCTCAATGTTAAAGGGACCGAGCGGGATTATCCTTGCTATTGGTCTTGCATCGGCAGCTTTTCAGGCGATTACTTTTGCAATGGCTACGACTAAATCTGAAGCTGAAAAACAAAAAGATATTATTGCTGGACTCATAGAGAAATATAAATCTTTAGCAGAAGCGACACAAAAGGAAATAAATAATATAGAGAATCTTAATTTACAAGATTTAATTATAGCTTATCGTGGGTTAAACGATGAACTTACAAATTATATTGAATTAAGAAATAAGATAACCAATAAACCAATTATAGATAATCAATTATCCGGTGAAGCATTAAAGTTTGCACAAGCGATAAATAAAACTACCCAAACAGGTAATTTTACGCTTGGTAGTGAACAAGACCAGAAAAGATTTAGTTTATTAACTGCTACAACGAAAGAATTGAATAATTTTTCAGCCGCCCTGATTGCATTGGGGCAGGGACAACAATCAAAATTAAAAGATTTAATACCACAGATACAATTAGAAAGATTTCAATTATTCTTGTCTGAATTATCGAAAAAAAATATTCCTTCCTTTGTGAATGAATTAAATATCAGCGGTTTACAGTTTTCTTTAACAAGTAAAGCTGCTGGCGAATTTGCAAATAAGTTAAAGGAAATTAACAAAGAAAAAAGCATAAAAAATGATTCTGCTCTCGATTCACTTCTTAAACAACAACAAATACAAGAAAATCTTTCTAAAAATCTCGTTGTCTTAGGTGAAAAAAGTATTACCGTTTATAAGACCCTATTAAAAGAACATCAGGATATTCTTTCTTCTATGGACTTAAAAAAATATAGTTTAGAAGACCAACTGAAAATTACAAATGAGATACTTTCTAAAAACGAAGAGATAAAAAAAATAAATAAGAGTGCATTAAAAGAAAGACAATCGATAGGTGGATTGGGTGGAACAACTTTATTCGGCTTTTCTCAAAAAGACTTAGATAATCTTAAAAAAGGTTCAGATGAATTTATAAAATCACGTGAAGACGCATTTAAAAAAGTTTCCGAAATAAGATTAAGATATGATGCAATGCAGGAAGCTAAATCAGACGATATGTATATTAAAAATCAAAGAGCAAGACTTGCCGCTGAGCTTAAAATTTACAGTGAAGAAAACGGCAAGAAACTTAATCTTGAAAAGGAATTTCAGGAAACAAGAAAATATCTTGAGAGTTATTATGGTGATTTGATACAACAGGCACAATTAAGAAAATTTAAAGCTGTTAGTGATGCAATGACAAGAACAATAACATCGGCTTTCTCAAAGATATGGAATGATATTTTTGGAGAAGCAAATTCTCTTCTTGAACAATTCTTACAAAATGTACTTACGGCTTTAGTAGAGGTGGCTGCACAAAAAGCAGCCTTGTCAATAACAGAATCTATTCTTGGACTTTTAGGAATCTTCACGGGTGGTGCTTCTATGGCAGCGGCTGCATTACATACCGGCGGCGTAGTAAAAGCACATTCTGGTATGCTTGCAAAGGATGAAATACCAATTATTGCTAAACGTGGTGAAGTTATCTGGAATGAAAGACAACAACAGAATTTGTTTGATATGGTAAATAACAGGACACAGCAAAATCAGGAAGTTATAAATAATCAGCCGATAAATATTACTATGCCTGTAATTTTAGATGGAAAGAAAATAGCAGAACATCAGTATAAATTTCTTCCACATCAGCTTTATAGGATGCAGAGAGAAGGAGTGCCAATCCAATGATAACCTTAAATGATACTACTACAATTGACCCAGAAGTAAAATGGGTAATGCAAATTATAGGTGATAGTGTCACTTATTATTTGACTGATGCTGATAACCAATTATCATTGACAAACATTTATGATGGTAAGGTTATTTATAAAAATGATGATGGTACTACCTTGACGCAGATTACAGATAATATGTACGTTGAAGAAGGTGGAGGCGTTGGACAAGTTAGCTCATTTAATTTCTCAATAGCAAGATATAACAAGAATACCAATACTGATGGATTTTTTAACGAGTTTTATCCCGCTACGAGTGGAAAGTATCTTGTCGGCAGGGAAGTGAGAGTTGGCTTTTTATGGAATGGTATGGCTGATACAAATATAACGTGGGTAAAGAAATTTTATGTTGAAGATTATTCTTATGAGCCTACAAAAATAAATCTTTATTGCATTGAAAAGACAGAATTAGACTGGATGCAACTTCCTTATTATGCAATTCAGAAAGATTACAATAATGGAATATCTTATTTCCCGAATGCGCCAAGCGAGAATATTGGAACACCACTTCCGCTTGCCTATGGTATCTTTGACGGAGATATGAACTCAGGACTTGTTATGAGCCATAATTTAATGCCGGGCATCTTGGTAGATAAATCAACGCTCAATTCAATTTTTGCCAGTCACGATTGTTCTGCGGCTGTGTCAGTCGCACCATGGGTATATCAGTATATCTCATCATTAGGAACATATCTGGGCTTAACCAAGGCATCCGGCTGTTCTATCACTAACAATTCAATAGGATATCTGATTGAACTGCAGAGCACTGTCGGACAAATATATGGAGAAATAAAAATACCACTTACGGATGTCTCTGTCCTTAGTAACGCGCTCAACCTCAGTAATGTTCTTAATAAGGACGAAACAGATTATTCTACAGTAGAAGCTGGCCCATATAAATATTGTGCTCTGAAGGCGCCTGCAAATCTTAGTGAGCAATGGGTGTTGGGTGGAGCAGCTGATGATGTTGCTATCGTATTCAGGGCGAGTTCAAGTGATGGCTCATACCGCGACGTAACGGTCAATTTCTACAATACCTCTGATGCAGACCATTATGGACCGTCTGATTTTGGTCTGGGTTATAATACCGCGACTTTAGGCGGAAACAATTTCGGAACATCCGTGGAACTACAGTACCGGTTCGGAAATAATTTTCAGGGGCAAGACACGCTTGGCAACACCTATGTTCTACCTTGGCCTGTGAAAAACATTTTGTCGTTGGATTACTTCATTGTGAATAATGGGTCTGGGAATGTTTATGTATATCAGGCATACATACACCTGCAGAATATTCTCATTGGCGGAATCACGACCTCTATAGTCACAAAAACGCCTGTCTTTGGATCTCAGGTAGCGAAACAATTTATTCCCGACAAGAATTTTGCACCAAATAATCTTTTTGCTTATGGAAAGGGAAGAGTATTTGATAGATGGGTTGATTACGTAAAGGGTGTTGGTCGGTCAAACGGATATAACGAGGGCGATATTATTGAGAACCCGGCCTATTGTATTGAATCATTGCTAAGGAACGAGATATATACTGAAAGAGATTTAATAGTTGATTCTTCTTCTGTCGTGGGTGTTGGAATATACAATGTGGTTATAGATGGTACGGTACACGGTACTCCATTAAAAAATACTACCGATGATTAT
>QZGF01000078.1_pt1 | contig 12904 bp, 19 predicted proteins | sample 1990021 | NCBI WGS metagenome assembly QZGF01 (sample SAMN10076523, study PRJNA491371) | Subsurface metagenome, whole genome shotgun sequencing project. | isolation source: subsurface fracture fluid from borehole BE326-BH2 | place: South Africa: Beatrix Gold Mine | collected 2015-06-18 | reverse complement strand
TGCTAAGTAATTATGAAAAAAACACAAGAGCAATCAAGAAAATCAAGAACAAGAGCAAAAACAAGAGGTACTTCTAAAAAACCAAGACTTTCGGTTTTTAGGTCCAATAAATATATTTATGCTCAGATTATAGATGATGAAAAAGGAAAAACTATAGTGGGAGTTTCCGAGAAAGAACTGTCATTAAAGGAGAAAATAAATAAAACAGAAAGATCAAAGGAAATCGGAGTTTTAATAGCTAAAAAAGCAAAAGGCAAAAAGGTTTCAGAAGTAGTGTTTGACAGGGGTTCATATAAATATCATGGAAGAGTAAAAGCAGTTTCGGAAGGGGCAAGAGAAGGAGGACTTAAATTTTAATATGGATAGAAACATAAAGCAAATGGAATATCAAAAAAATCAGGACGGTTTTGAGGAACGAATAGTTCAGGTAAACAGGGTTTCCAAGAAAACAAAAGGAGGAAATAAAATAGGCTTTTCGGTTCTTATGGTTGTCGGAGATAAGAAGGGGAAAGTAGGAGTAGGACTTGGTAAAGCAGGTGACGTTTCTGCTTCAATAAGAAAAGGAGTAAGCTTGGCAAAAAAACATGCAATAGAGGTGCCGATTGTAAACGGAACAATTCCTTTTGAATTTTATATAAAGTTAGGAGCCGCAAGAGTTTTATTAAAACCTGCTCCACAGGGAAGCGGGGTAATTGCGGGCGGAGCTGTAAGAAGCGTAGTATCTTTAGCAGGTATTGAGAATATTTCTTCAAAAGTGTTAGGAACGGACAACCAGGCAAGTAACGTATATGCAACAATAGAAGCTTTGAAGAGACTTGCGCAAAGATATAAGAGGGAAAAAGAAATGAGAAAGGAGAAAAATGCAGTTAAATAATCTTAAAAAAGTTACAACCAAATCAAAAAAAAGACTAGGGCAGGGTCATGGTTCGGGGCGGGTAAAAACCTCGGGCAGAGGAACAAAAGGCCAAAAATCAAGAAATAAAGTTGCTTTAAGTTTTGAAGGAGGAGCGCTGCCATTAATAAAAAGGCTTCCTTTCAGAAGAGGTAAGGGAAGAAATAAAGTTTTTAAGAAGAAACCTATTGTTATAAATGTTAAGGTTTTAAATTTACTAAAGCCCGGAACCGTTGTTGATTTAAAATCGTTAATAAGTCATCATATAGTTGAAGAGAAAGAAGCGCTTGAGTACGGAGTAAAGATTTTAGGAGACGGAGAACTTAAGAATTCCTTGACGGTAAAATTGCCAACGTCCAAAAGCGCAGCGGAAAAAATTAAAAAAGCAGGCGGTCGCGTCGAACGCGACTCACCTGATAATGATAACAAGGTAAAGAAATAGATTCAGCCAAGCCGCGTCTGACGCGGCAGGCGGAAAAGTAGAAAACTAATTAAATGGATAGAATTTTAGCCATTTTCAGAAATAGCATTAAATCACCTGACGTTAGAAAAAAGTTATTGTTTACAGGTTTTATTTTTTTAGTAGCAAGGGTTTTTGCTCATATTCCAGTCCCCGGCGTAAACATTGCGCAACTTCAGGCGTTGTTTTCCCAGAATCAGTTTTTAGCTCTTCTTGATGTATTTTCCGGTGGAACTCTTGCAAATTTTTCCGTAATGGCTTTGGGTCTTAACCCTTACATTAATGCCTCCATTATTTTGCAGCTTCTGACAATGGTTTTTCCAAAACTTGAAGAGCTTCAGAAAGAGGGAGAAGCGGGAAGACAGAAAATAAATCAATACACAAGAATGTTAACCGTTCCTTTGGCAGTTCTTCAGGCAATCGGAATGTATGCACTCTTAAGAAATCAGGGAATAATCGTAAGTTTAAATATTTTAAGTCTTGTATCGCTTATGGTTACTATGACTGCGGGAACAATGCTTTTGGTCTGGATGGGAGAATTAATTACCGAAAGAGGTGTCGGAAACGGAATATCACTTCTTATTTTTGCAGGAATAATTTCAAGGCTTCCTGTAATTTTTACCCAAACCGCCACTACCGTTAATGCGCAAAATTTTTTCAATATTCTTATTTTTGCAGTTATGGGAATTGTAGTTATCGGATCTATCGTTGTAATAAATGAAGCAACAAGGCAGATTACTGTTTATTATGCAAAACAGGTAAGGGGAAATAAAATGTACGGAGGCCAATCAACCCACCTTCCGTTAAGACTTAATCAGGCAGGAGTAATTCCAATTATTTTTGCAGTTTCCTTGGTTTTACTTCCTTCTCTTATAGCAAATTATCTTACTGTTTCCAGAAACCCCGCTCTTCATAATATCGGAACAACCATTACGGTATGGTTTAATCCCGTGGGAATTTTATACAACGTTTTATATTTTATTTTGGTTGTAGGATTTACCTATTTTTATACCGCAGTTGTCTTTAATCCCAAGAAGATATCGGAAGAAATACAAAAATACGGCGGATTTATTCCCGGAATCAGACCCGGAACACCGACAGCTAATTATTTAAATTATATTTTAACCCGTATTACATTAGCCGGAGCATTGTTTTTGGGCTTGATTGCCGTTTTTCCGACCATTGCCAGATTTTTTACTAACGTTCAAAATCTTATTTTAGGTGGAACAGGCGTTTTAATAGTAGTTTCGGTAATTTTGGAAACAATTAAAGCTATCGAAGCACAGCTTGTTATGAGAAGTTATGAGGGTTATGCGAAATGAAGATAATTCTGATTGGAATTCAAGGTTCGGGCAAATCTACACAGGGAAACTTACTTTCGGAAAAACTCAAAATTCCCTACCTTTCTACAGGACATATTTTTAGAGCACTCGCAAAACAAGATACTCCCGAAGGACAATATATAAAAGAAACAATAGATGGGGGTAATCTCATTTCTGATGACCAGACTCTTCAAATTGTGGAAGAATATCTTAAAAGACCGGAATATCAAAATGGCTATATTCTTGATGGTTTTCCCAGGACCAGCTTACAGGCGGAAAGATTTTCGGAAAAAATAGACTACGTTTTTTATTTTAAAGTTTCGGATAAAGAAGCTTTGTGGAGACTCTCTGGAAGAGACGATGAAAGATTGGACAATACTTTAAAGGCGATAAGAAGAAGAATAGATTTGTTTCATGAATTAACAGAACCTGTCTTGGAATATTACAAAGAAAAAGGGACTCTGGTTGAGATCGACGGAGAAAAAACAATAGAGGAAATTAATAAAGAAACACTTTCTTATTTAACCAAATAATCTTCTTATGTCAAAAGGATTTTCAATTGCAATAGACGGTCCGGTTGCTTCTGGAAAGGGAACAATAGCGGCTGCACTGACAGACAGGCTCGGAGGGTTTTTTATTAACACTGGTGCAATGTATCGGACAGTGGCGCTTCTTTGTTTAGAGCATAGAATTGACATTAATTCTGAAAATGAAGTTTCAAAAGTTCTGCCGCAGGTAAACGTTGATTTTAAAGATAAGAAATTTTTTTTAAACGGTATTGATGTGACGGAACGACTAGCAAGACCAGATGTTTCCAAAGCAAGCTCAGTAGTAGCTATTTACGGCAGTGTCAGAGAAGATCTGGTCAAAAAACAGCATAGACTTGCGGAGGATCTTTTGGGTGAAGGAAAAATAGTAATCGCGGAAGGAAGAGATACGGGAACAAGAGTAATTCCGAAAGCTTCTTTAAAGGTGTTTTTAACAGCGGGTTTGGAGGTCCGGGTGAAAAGACGTCGCAAACAGTACAGGGAAAAAGGAATAAAAGAAAGTATGGAGGCAATTAAAGCGGATACAAAAACAAGAGACGAGAGGGATCTGGGAAGAAACATTGATCCCCTTCCCTCAAACCCTTCCGAGCTTGGATACTGGGTTCTGGATAATTCAAATCAAACAGAAGAGGAAACGATTGATGCGATCATAAATGAACTGAAAAGAAGAGGTTTAATTAATGATTAATATAAAAACACAAAAGGAAATAGAAATAATGCAAAAAGGAGGGCAAATTCTTTCGGATGTGATGTGGGAATTGGTAAAAAATATAAAAGTTGGCGTTTCGGAGTTAGAAATTGATGCGTTGGCCGAAAGACTGATTTTGGAAAAAGATGGAGAAGTCGGGTTTAAAAAAGTGCAAGGATATAAACATTCTATTTGCATTTCTACAAATGACGTAGTTGTACACGGGATTCCTACGGATTACAGGCTTAAAGAGGGAGACATAGTGGGAATTGATTGCGGAGTTTTTTACGGCGGATTTCATACCGATATGGCTGAGACAGTCAGAGTTCAGAGTTCAGAGTTCAGAGTTCAGAATGACGACATAAATACATTCTTGGAAACGGGAAAAAAAGCTTTACAAGGAGGAATCAAACAGGCAAGAGTTGGAAATTATGTCGGACATATTTCAGAAACAATTCAGGGTATTGTTGAGGGCAAGGGCTATTCGGTTGTCAGAAGCCTTGTAGGGCACGGAGTGGGGCAGAATCTTCATGAAGAGCCCGAAGTTCCAGGTTATCTTAGAGGCAGCGTAGAAAAGACGCCAAAGCTTACAGAAGGAATGGTTATTGCGATTGAGGTAATTTATAATATGGGAAGCTTTGAACTTGTATACGCCAATAAAGACGGATGGACTCTAAAAACCGAAGACGGAAGCTTATCCGGGCTTTTCGAAAGAACGGTCGCAATAACTAAAAACGGGCCGCTAGTTCTTACGCCGGATCAGAAATAACCCGCCTAGCGAGCGAGGCTGGTTGCTCTTTTTAGGATTGTTTGTTATAATATTTGCTGGACAATAGATGATAGAAAGTTGAAGCTAGATTGTTGAGGGTAGAAGTTAGAAAATAGATAATTCAAGCTTCTATCTTCCATTTTTCAATATCTACCTTCCAATTTCTAATTTCTAGTGTCTATTTTTATATGGCTCATCAGGGATCAATAGAAATAGAAGGTGTTGTTAAGGAATCTCTGCCCAATACTTTATTCAGAGTTGAACTTGAAAACGGAAATCTTATACTCTGTCATTTATCGGGTAAAATGAGAATGCATTTTATTAAAATTTTGCCCGGAGATAAAGTAAGAGTCGAAATGACTCCTTACGATAAGACAAAAGGAAGAATAGTATTCAGACTTAAATAGCCAGAATAGTTGAATGGTTAAATAGTTAAATATTATGAAGGTACAGGCAAGCATAAAAAAAAGATGCGTTAAGTGCAAAATTATAAAAAGAAGAGGAGTTCTTAGGGTTGTGTGTGATAATCCAAGACACAACCAAAGACAGGGCTAGGATATGAGAATTTCAGGAGTAAATTTACCGGATGAAAAAAGAGTTGATATAGGTTTAACCTATCTTTATGGCGTGGGAAGAAAAAACGCTTACGAGATCTTGAAAAAAGCCGAAGTCGATCCGTCAAAAAGAATTAAGGCTTTATCCGAAGAAGAACAAAAAAGGCTTCAGAAAATTCTGGAAAGTTACAAACTCGAAGGGGATTTAAGAGTAGAAATTCAGGGGAATATAAAAAGGTTAAAAGAAATAGGAGCATATAGAGGCATTAGACATGGTAAGAATTTGCCAGTCAGGGGACAGAGAACAAAATCAAACGCAAGAACAAAAAGAGGAAAAAGAGTGACAATAGGAGCAATTAAAAAAGAAGTAGCGGCAAAAATGGGATTGACCACAACTTAATATGGTAAAAGCTAAAGAAAAAACAGTAAAAACAAAAGCAAAAAAGACAACATTATCAATTTCCGAAAAAGGAAGGGTTTATGTCGCGGCAACTTTTAACAATACATTGGTAACAATAACAAACGATAAGGGACAAACTGTTGCATGGAGCAGCGCCGGAGCCTCAGGATTTAAAGGAACAAGAAAATCCACTCCGTTTGCTGCAACAACGGCTGTCGAGGCAGTTGCCAAGAAAGCTTTGGAAAAAGGAATAAGAAACGTAGAAGTTTACGTAAAAGGTCCGGGAGCCGGAAGAGACGCGGCATTAAGAGCAATCAGGTCTGCAGGTCTTTCAATCTCGTTAATAGCCGATATCACGCCTATTCCGCACAACGGACCGAGGGCGGAGAAAAAACGAAGGATTTAATTATGGGAAGATATACAGGACCAAAACATAGATTAGCAAGAAGAGAAGGAGTTAATCTTTTAGATAAGTCTTCACAAAGTTTATTAAGAAGGCTTAATATTCCTCCGGGAGTACACGGAAAGAAAAGAAAGAAAAGGCTTTCGGAATACGGATTACAGCTTCGGGAAAAACAAAAAGCAAAAGTTACATACGGACTTTTGGAAAAACAATTTAAAGGAATTGTCCAAACAGTTCAGGGTAAAAAAGGCGATACAAAGGAATTAATAATATCCCTTCTGGAAACACGATTGGATAATATTGTTTATAGATTGGGGTTTGCAAAAACAAGAAATATGGCAAGACAGCTTGTTTCCCACGGTCATGTTCTGGTAAACGATAAAAAACTAACTATTCCTTCTTACCAGGTAAAGGTTGACCAAATTATTGCTCTAACGCCTAAACAGAGGAAAAATCCCAGAATCCTTGAATTAGCAGAAGAAAAAGTTGAGGTATTGCCGTTTTTAAAAAAACAGGGATCAGTCGGAAAGCTTGTAAGGATGCCCAAAAAGGAGGATTTGCAAGTTCCGTTTGATCTTCAATTAATCATTGAATATTATTCGAGATAATGATAAAATAGTAACTTATGGTTGAGCCAACATTTAAAATTAAAGAAGAAAAATTAAGCGAAGATTACGGAGAGTTTATTATTGAACCATTAGAGCCCGGATATGGGCATACTCTTGGAAATGGTTTAAGAAGGGTTCTTCTCGTATCTATTCCGGGAGCGGCAGTGACATCTGTAAAAATTTCCGGAGCAAAGCATAGGTTTTCAACTATCCCCGGACTTAAAGAAAACCTCGTTGATTTTCTTCTAAATGTTAAAGGATTAAATCTAAGACTACTTGATTCAAAACCTCAGAGCACAGTGAAACTTTCCGTAAAAGGACCAAAAGAAATTACTGCAAAGGACCTCGAGCTTCCCGAGGATGTAGAGGTAGTAAATAAGGACCATTATTTAGGATCTTTAAGCGATAAAAAGGCAAAATTAGATATGGAATTAACTGTTGAAAGAGGAATGGGATATTCTTTGGCAGACGAAAGAAAAATAGGAACATTAGGAGTAATTCCAACAGACGCTGTTTTTACCCCGATTAAAAGAGTTAATTATGAAGTTTCTGCAACAAGGGTCGGAAGACAAACTAATCTTGATAAGTTAACTTTACAGATTTGGACGAATGGTGTTGTTAAACCAAGAGAAGCGCTTGATGAAGCAGCCAGAATTTTGGCATCTTATTTTTCCCAGGTGTTCGAACCTAAAGCTTCTGTTGCTTCGGAATCTACAGCAACTCATTCAGGAATTACAGAAGTAGTTATGAGAATGACAATAGACGAGCTGGATTTGCCTACAAGAATATATAATAGTCTTAGAAACGGTGGCATCGAAACAATCGGGCAGCTTTTGGACACTCCAAGAAAAGAATTGGTTTCCATGAGAAATATGGGTGGAAAATCAATTGTGGTTATTGACGAAAAATTAAAAGAAAAAGGAATCAGCTTAAGCGTATAACGCATCTCAAATTTGAAATCTCAAATGGCAAATCTACATCTTAAATCTTAAAACTTTTTATTTTTGATATGTAGTTTTGAGATTTGCGGTTTGCGATTTGAGATTTTATTTTATGAAAAAAAATGTTTTCGGAAGAAAATTAAAGCGGGATAAAAATGAAAGAAAGGCTCTTTTTAAAAGCCTGATGTCCTCATTGATTTTAAATGAAAGAATTAAAACTTCAGAAGCAAAAGCCAAGGCTATAAAGCCGGAAATAGAAAAACTCGTAACAAAAGCAAAAAAGGGGGAAAATGCCGCCAGAAACATTCTTTCTAAAAATTTATCAAAAGAAGCAGTCGAAAAACTTATAAAAGATTTGGCTCCAAGATTCGATAAAAGACAAGGAGGGTATACAAGACTTATAAAACTTGGAAAAAGATTGGGAGATGATTCGCAAATTGTATTAATGGAATGGACGGAGACTAAAATTGTTCCGCAGGAAGTTGAAGAAACAAAAATAAAGGAGGATAAAAAGGAGGAAAAGAAGAACCCTTCTTCGCGTAAAGCTTCGAAGGGCAAGTAATTATGAAGCAAACAAAATCAACAAAAACAAAAGATGTAAAAAGAGAGTGGCACTTAGTCGATGCCAAAGAAAAAGTTTTGGGAAGAACTTCTTCCCAAATAGCTCTTCTTCTGATGGGAAAAGCAAAACCAAATTTTGTCAGAAATCTCGATATGGGAGATTATGTTGTAGTAATAAACGCAAAAAGCGTAAAAGTTACGGGAAATAAAGAAAATTTAAAAAAATACTTCAGACATTCAGGATATCCGGGCGGATTTAAAGCGGAAACTTTAGCAGAACTTAGAAATAGAAAACCCGAGGGAATTATAATACATGCGGTATCAGGAATGCTTCCCCAAAATAAATTAAAAGCAAAAATGCTAAAAAGACTTTATATCTTTTCGGGAAAAGAGCATAATTACGTAGATAAATTCTCCTCCAAAGGAGGATCAGCCTAGGGCTGAAAAAGTTAAAAATGAAAGATAATAATAAACCATATAAATTTTCAATCGGAAAAAGAAAAGCAGCAGTTTCAAGACTCAGGTTATATCAGGATCTTAAGGAAAATCTTGTAGTTGGAGAAGAAACGGTTAAAAAAGGCGATATTTTAGTAAACGGTAAAAAAATAGAAAATTATTTTTCCGTGAATACTTTCAAAGCAATCTATGAGGAGCCGTTTAAAATAACAAATACGTTAGGAAAATACACTTTAACAGCTAAAGTGGAGGGCGGAGGAGCTAAAAGTCAACTGGAAGCTTTTATTTTATCGGTTTCAAGAGCACTGTCAAATCTTGACGGAAAAAACAGACACATATTAAAGAAAAAAGGATTTCTGACAAGAGACGCAAGAGTCAGGGAAAGAAGAAAAGTTGGAATGGGCGGAAAAGCAAGACGAGTAAAACAAAGTCCAAAACGCTAACCTTAAATCATTTTTTGGTCAATTATTTTCTTCGCCCATGGAGAAAAGAATTCATAAATTCTGCCTTTTTTATTCATTATCTCTTGTTTCGTAGCAAGCGAATATCCATAAGCAAACTCAAGATTAGGACTTGGTAATTTTTTGATACTTATAATCAAAACATCGCAATGTTCATGTTCCGTATAAATGCTTTTTGGGTCTTTTGATTTATAATAAACATATCCTAAATTCTTTAGCTTACCTATCAAATCTTTTTTATCTATATTCCACTCTCTTTTTAAAGAGTAAATAACTGCTTTATCGAGCTCCTCAAATTTATCGTTTTTTAGTAATTGATGAGAAGCAGAACTTAAATCCAAAACGGCGTCGAACGCAGGATGTTTTCTGTGTTGGAGAAGAAAGTAATTTTTATAAACTAAAATTATTGCAAAACCCCGGTGCAGAACTCCCTTTTTATGTGCGTCCCATTTTTCTATGAAACCCAGATGCTTGCCGTTCTTGTCGACTTTTTCAAGAGATTGTTTTTGTTTGTAATATTTGTTAATCATATCGGCCATATTCAGGAGCTTAATTATACCAATAAATGAAGCTAAAAGCTAACTTTGGCGCTCTTCCATTATTTTTACCAAATCAAAACAGATGTTTTTATATTCCTGGCCAAGACTTGAATCCGAAATTATTTTTTTTGCATCTTCTAATTCCTCTAAAATTAATTTTTTGCCTTGTTCTACCGCGCCCGATTCAATAAAAATTTTTATAACTTCTTTTTGTTCTTCTTCGTTTAATTCTTTGCCAAAATAACCGGTTAATTTTTCTTTCTGTTCTTTTGTTCCTTTTTCAAAAATATAATTTGTAAAAAATGTATGCTGGCGGTCGGCAATGTCTCTTAGAATACTTTTTTCAAGAATTTTAGGGTCTCCTATTATATCCAGTAAATCGTCCTGCATTTGAAAAGCAATACCAAGCTTTGTTCCTAAATTTTCGCAAAAATCATCCATATCGTTTTTTGGATCTGCCAGATGCGCTCCGATTTGCATCGGCCTTACAAAAGTGTACCTTGAAGTTTTCAGTCTTGTTTTCTCGCTTATTAACTTTTCTATCGCGTTTTCTCTGGTTGTGATATCAATATCTATCATTTGTCCGAGGACCACCTCGTCGACCATTTTATAAAAATAATCCTGAGCTTTAGTTATATTTTCTACAGGAAAATTTTTGTTTCCAAGAAAAATTTCCATTACCCATGAAAAAAATAAATCTCCGACTAAAATAGCCTGCGCTTTAGAAACGTTTTCTATATCCGCACTTCTTTCCGATTCCCTGAGTTTTTTCAAAACGTATGAATGTATGGTTGAAACTCCGTGTCTTGTATCGGCTTTATCCATAATATCGTCATGCATAAGAGCGAAGGAATGAAAAATTTCCAAGGATATAAATAATTTGATTGCATTTTCCGTATCTTTTCCGCCCATTGCAGAGTACATTACGTAGGCTATATACGGTCTTATTCTTTTTCCTCCGGCCATAACTAGGTCTTTGCTGTAAAAGACAAAATCCTTAATGAAGGAATCAGAAGTATTAACGGAAAATTCCTCAAGTCTTTTGTCGAGGAATTTTTCCAAAACAGGATCAAAAATCTCCTTAAACTCTTTTAAGCTATACATAGATGAGATTCTTATTTTATCATTTTTGTCCGTACTTTTCTTTAGTATTGACAAATTGGGTGTTTGATATTATTATCCCAGAAGTTTATGGCAGCAGAATTAGAAAAATTAGCACGGGTTCTTAGGGCAAAAGGATATACTGAAGGATCTCAAATAATTAGCTCAATTGGTAATGCCCTATTAAAAGGGGACCTAATCCCGGAGAGGTTAGATGAGCCTCTTCCTCCCTTTGTTTTTGATAGACCCTCAGATATACCCAACTATATTCATGAAATCGATGCCCTCAATCTTTCCCCAAGAACTAGAAATGTTTTAGTAAGGGCAGAAAAAACAAATATAAGAGAGCTGCATGATGCTTCCGATGAAATTTTACTTCAAACTAGACATCTTGGAAAATCCGGTTTAGCAGAATTAAGAAGAAGTCTGGCCGACTTTAAGGAAAGAATAGTTAGTCAGAGACAAAGAGACGGCGCAGAAGACGATAGCGTAGCAATATTACCTTATCCTACAAAAATATATAGAGGTAAAATTTAGTCCGGTCGGGGAGCCGGGAATTGAACCCGGACCACACGCACCCCATGCGCGCATTCTACCGGTAAACTACTCCCCGCAGGTGGGACAAAACCTAACGGTTTTTTCCCAACGATTTTCCCTATAGGGTTTCGCGAAATCGGAACTTACGAGGCAGCGATTTCGCGTTATCATAGTTTGTTCTTAAAACTACATCTTGCATTATAACAAAAAGTTGTTACAATTAGAACGAAATGGCGAGAACTTCCTCTTCCGAGAAAGCACAAAAAACAATGCCGAATGGTCAGATTAAGGATTCACAAAAACTTGAAGCCGTAAAGCTTGCAATGGAACAAATCGAAAAACAATACGGCAGAGGTTCGATAATGAGGTTTGGGGAAGTAGGTCAAAAACTAGATATTTCGGTTATCTCCACAGGTTGCCTTCCCTTAGATTTAGCGCTTGGGGTAGGTGGAGTGCCAAGAGGGAGAATAGTCGAAATTTACGGCCCAGAAGCTTCTGGAAAAACCACGGTTTGTCTTTCTATAATTGCTCAGGCGCAAAAACACGGCGGCGTTGCGGCATTTATAGATGCCGAACACGCCCTTGATCCTTTATGGGCAGAAAGGATTGGGGTTAAGCTTGACGAACTTTTAATTTCCCAACCCGATACGGGTGAGCAAGCTCTTGAAATTGCTGAAAGTCTCATCCGAAGCGGAGGAGTTGATGTTTTGGTTATAGATTCGGTGGCAGCTTTGGTTCCAAGGGCGGAAATCGAAGGAGAAATGGGAGACTCAATGATGGGGCTTCAGGCAAGATTAATGTCACAGGCATTAAGAAAGTTAACTGCAGTTATTTCAAAATCCAAAACAGTCGTAATTTTTACAAACCAATTAAGGCAAAAAATAGGAGTAATGTTTGGAAATCCGGAAACCACAACCGGAGGATTGGCTTTAAAGTTTTACTCGTCTGTGAGAATAGACATAAGAAAAATAGAAAGTCTTAAAGAGGGCGATAAGGTTATTGGTTCGAGGCACAGGGCAAAAATTGTCAAAAACAAAGTTTCTTCTCCGTTTAGAATTGCAGAATTTGATGTAATGGGAGATACCGGAATTTCAAGAGAGGGCGGAGTTATGGATGTTGGAGTGGATATGGGAATTGTGCAGAAATCCGGAGCATTTTTCAGGTTTGGGGAGTTAATGCTTGGACAGGGAAAACAGGCGGCGATGATTTTTTTGAAAGAAAAGCCCGAAGTAGCAAAAAAAATTGTCGAACAGATCTTGGCTAAAAACCAAACCTCAGGGACTCCGGTTGAAGTCGGGGTTGAAACCGAAGCTAAAGAAGCAGAATAAGCTTAATGGACAGTTTTGATAAACTTTATAATAAATCTCTTCGTTTTTTGTCATTCAGGCCTCGAAGCGAAAAAGAAATAAGGGACTACCTCAAATTAAAAATAAAAAATCCCTGGCCTCGACAAGCGAAGCGGGGCGGGCAAATATCAAAAATCAAAAATTACGAAGAGATAATAGGGGATGTAATAAATAAACTCAAGGAACAAAAATTTCTTGATGATGAAGAGTTTACAAAATGGTGGATAGAGCAAAGAACAGTCATAAAACCCCGCGCTTGGAAAATTATTAAACTGGAATTGAAACGCAAAGGAATATCAGATGAGACTATAGAAAATA
>QZGF01000076.1_pt1 | contig 13067 bp, 17 predicted proteins | sample 1990021 | NCBI WGS metagenome assembly QZGF01 (sample SAMN10076523, study PRJNA491371) | Subsurface metagenome, whole genome shotgun sequencing project. | isolation source: subsurface fracture fluid from borehole BE326-BH2 | place: South Africa: Beatrix Gold Mine | collected 2015-06-18 | reverse complement strand
GTACTTCTTTTCCGGACAGTTAGGATCACGGCGATGCGAACAGTTATAGTACAAGTGACCCTTTTTCACCTGGCCGGAGAGCATGGAACCGCAGTATCCACAGCGCATGAAGCCAGTAAGCGGAAACGTGTGCTTGCGAGACCGATCAGCGTAGTGATTATGCTGTGCGATGATCTCCTGAACGTCATCGAACATTTTCTTGGTAATAAGCGGAGGAAAGTTTGCTTGATTGGTAGCTGAACGGGTCTTGATCAATCCGTAGTAGATCGAATTCTGAAGCATGCGTTCAACCGCTTTCTTTGAGACACGTTTGCCGGCTTTACTTTTGAGCCCACGCTTTGCTAACTCGTCTCCGAGCGTATAGTAGGAATATTTACCAGTCGCATATAGCTCGAACCCGAGCTTCACATACGGTGCCCGTACAGTGTCGACTATAAGCGATTTGGTCTTACGATCGTTCAGATAGCCAATTGGTGCGTATCCGGGGAACCTGCCACGCTCTACGGCCTCTTTAAGCCCCTTTCTGACCTCCCAGCTGATGTTCTGGGACGTCCACTGGGCGATTGAAGCCATAATGTTCTCAACCAGCTCTCCGGAGAAAGACTCGTCGAATTGCTCGACAACCGACACGACCTTGCAGTCGTGCTTCTTGAGCATCATCTTGATGGCCGCATAGTCGGCAACGTTGCGACACATACGGTCCAGCTTATGTACCAAGATCACATCAACCTTGTTGTCGGTCTTTGCCCGGTGAAGCATCTTCTGAAGCTGTGGACGCTCGACTGTGCGAGCAGACTCTCCCTTTTCCTCGTAGATGCCGTCCGGCAAGAGATACCAGCCGTGATCAATGCCATACTTCTGGCACGCTTTGACCTGAGCCGGAATGCTCAATTCTCGTTCGGCCTGACGAGAGGTAGAGACTCGTCCGTAGATTAAGTAATTCATAATTATTTTTGCTTTAGATAGCTTGAGGGCTCTCCATTTGGAGAGCCCTGGCGATTAATATTTTTTTATGTGATATACCAGCCGACCTACCACCTTGCTCTCCTCGAGGCGGTAGGTCTTTTTGAAGTCCTCCGTCTCCGGCCGAAGCTCAAGGTAGTCGCCTCGTTCGTGGTAGTAGGTCATCACCAGTCCGTCTGCTGTGGCGACTACGACGATATCGCCACTCTTTGGCTTGGCATCCGAGTCGAGGATGATGAAGTCCCCGGCGAGAATGCCGGCATCCGGCAGAGACAAACCGTCCATCCGGAAACCGAACATCCGGTGACCAGCCGGAACCTTATCTTTTGGAAAAAGAAAAAATTCCGTTGCTACCTCCAAACTCTCTTCAAGATTTTGAGCGTGTATCACATTCACCACCGGCATCTTGATGTAGTGATCATCAACTGAGATCGACTTCTTTAATTCCTCGAGCCCCTGTTCGAGCTTGTTGGTCATCTCGTGAACACGCTTCTCTCCGACAGTCTTGATATCAAATTTGTAATTCGACTCCATGCTCACCTGATGAAGCTTGCCCTCGGTCCAATGCTTCCGCACCTCCTCTTCCGGAAGCTTATAAGCCTTGGCCAAAGTCGCCAGCTGTTTGGTCGACGGGAACCGGGTCCCGTTCTCCAGCTGGCTCACATAGCTCGAGGAAAAACCAAGGCGTTCTGCAACCTCCTTGATAATCCATTTATTCGATTCTCGTTGTCGCTTTAGATATGAACCAAATGACATATTTGTTGGATTTGCTTAATTTCTTGCCTTACGACCAGTTTAGTACATCGTAGCAAATTAGTAAAGATTAAGCAACTTTGCTTATCCACAACCCCCAATATTGACCAGTTAAGCAAAAATGCTTAATATGACTATAGAGGTCTAAAAAGCGACGACATTATGAAAAAATCACCCACCCATATCAAGCTCCGAGAGCTACGAACCAAGAAAGGGCTGACCCAATATCAGCTCGCTCGCATTCTGGGCTTCAAACACAACACGGCGATCAGCAGGTACGAGACCGGCCGGAAGCGGCCGAATCTCGAAACAGCCCAGCGAATCGCGTTGGCTCTCGGGGCGAGAGTCGAGGAAATTTTCTTGCCCTGAGACAGAAGCGTGTGAGGTCAATAAAAGTGTGAGGTCACTTCTATGAACCAAACTATCGCATGTCCAAACCAGCAAAGGATGAGGAAGCTCTTGTTGAGCTTACTCGGAACGCACTCTCTGACGTACTCGGCCGAGAGCCGACTCGGCAGGAAGTTTGGAAAGTCCATGCCGGCTTCAAACGCATGGCATTCATGCTATTGGAACACAGGGATCACATCAAAAAACATGAGAACGAAAATCCTGATCAAGAGACTTATCCGGAGGATCTGGACACGGACGACCCGGAAGCCCCCGACGAGGAAAGAACTCCTCTGGAGAAGGGAGAGTCTCCTGAATAACTTCACAATCCGAGAGCTTGAAAATCCGACTATACGACGAGACTTCTGCCGAGCGATGGACAACATCGACCGTGCTCTCCCCAAGGCCAGAGAGTGGTAGACCGAGCCTTACTCTCCCCTCAATGGCGCCAGACGTGATGGGAGGAATAAGGCCCGGTCTTGGTCGACCCCGCGCCTTAGTTTTTTTCGTGTATGTCGGATAACAAACCAATCGCAATCAGGGATCTTCGCAAAGGAGACTGGTACTGGATCAGCAAGGTACTTCTCGATGAGTACGGAAGCACTATCAAGCCGATCGGTATCGCCATTTACAACTGCCTGGCGGAGCACGCTAACCAGGAGGGTTTTTGTTTTCCTTCGCACAAGCACATCGCCGACAAGATCGGTGCGAGTATTTCGAGTGTCCAAAGAGGAATCCGGCAACTGATCATGCTTGGCATCATTCGCAAGAGCAGGCGACGCTATCACAATGTGTACTACTTGTTGAAATTAGATAGGTCAGGGAGACCGAACTCAAACGAGATCGGTCAGTCGGACTTGCACATCGGTCATACAGACCGGTCAGATCGGTCTTGGGGAACTACTAACAAGACTAATAAACAAAAATTAATTAATAAGAATGGCGGCCTACGTGAAAAAACTGGGGATAACTTGGTCGAGATGAAAGACGCACTGGTCGCACGCATGTCCATGAACGGCGACCGTAGACGAGGATCGGCAATGGATGATAGCTAACTTCGTTTGCTGGCTTGAGAGGTCGTCGAACTCAGGCCAGCAATTATTATTAAATAAATCCATGTCGAGGATTTCTGAAGCGGGGGCCTGTTCCTGATTCCATTGCCTAGGCCTGCAACAGAAGCTTCGAAACAAAGAAAGCTATGGATCAGGAACAATTAAACATCGGCAATTGTCCCCATTGCACCAATATCATCTTCAAGAATGGTGTATTCGGCTCGAATGCCTCATTTACGATGCGTTGCCCGAGCTGTAAGAAACTCCTTGAGATAGAAGTAAGGACAAAGATTGAGATAATCATAAAACCGGCGGAGCGGTATCTAAACGAAAAGAAGCCAAAAATCAGCAAATTGTCCATTACGTTCTTACTTCCGCTTTCAGCACCTCAATGCTTTGCCTGTATGTGTCTGATAATGAAATGTGCTGACTGCATGGCTGACGGCATATTCAGCATTTGCTAAATAATAGGGTCTCAGAGAACAAAAAGAGCTCATATAAAGCTCTTCTTGTTACCTGCTTTTGTAGAGTTAGATTTTCTGTCTACGAAGCAGGACAGCATTGAAAGCGACAATAACCGTGGAAAGCGACATAAAGACTGCTCCTACGGCTGGAGAGAGCAGTATTCCTTTCGACGCTAAAACTCCGGCGGCAAGCGGAATGGCCACGATATTATATCCGGCAGCCCACCACAGATTCTGGATCATTTTTTTGTATGTCAGTTTTGAGAGGCGGACAATTTTTGCAATGTCACGAGGATCGTTTCGAACCAGAATAATTCCAGCCGACTCTATCGCCACGTTGGTGCCTGCACCAACAGCAATACCAAGATCAGATTGAGTAAGAGCCGGCGCGTCATTCACACCATCGCCGACCATCGCTACTTTCTGTCCTTTGGATTGCAGTATTTTCACTTTTTCAGATTTCTGCTCTGGCAGTACTTTGGCAAAATATTCATCAATACCAAGCTCGCTGGCAACCCACTTCGCCACGTCATCCGAGTCTCCGGTAATCATGGCTGTCTTGATGCCATTATCTTGCAAGCTTTTAATAGCCTCGCGGGATTCTTCACGGATAACATCGGCAAGCGCGATTGCACCCACGATTTTTCCGTCTTTAATAACTACGTTGATGGTTTTTCCTTGCTCCGCAAGTCTGTCAGTCTCGGTCTTTAATTTGCCTGAGAGGTTTAAGCCGCGATCCAATCCAAGCGATACGCTGCCGACCGATACCTCTGTACCGCCGATTTCAGCCCGAACACCCTTGCCGGGAATTCTCTGAAAGTTTTTAGCATCGAATATTTCGAGGCCTTTCTTCTTTGCTTCACTCACCATTGATTTTGCGAGAGGATGTTCCGAATGATTGTTCACGGAGGCTGCATACTGCAACACCTCTGCCTCATTCCCGGGTATTTCGGCGACGATTTTGTCTATACCGAACTCGCCCTTAGTAAGCGTTCCGGTCTTATCGAAAAGAACAACATCGACATTTCGAGCGGCTTCCAAAGCCAGTCGCTGTTTTACCAAAAATCCATTCCGCGCGGCTTTCGTAGTTGAGATTGAAGCAACCAGCGGAATTGCCAATCCGAGAGCATGAGGACAGGCAATTACCAACACCGCCACCATGCGGTTGATGGCAAATGCCGGATCAGCAAGCGCAAGCCACGTGGCAAGCGTAACTCCGCCAGTCACTACGGCCACAATGGTTAGATAATACGCGGCTCGGTCCGAGAGCATCTGGAGCCGCGATTTTGAACTCTGCGCCTCGGCAACCAAACGCATAACACCGGCTAAGAAAGTCTCGTCGCCGATCTTCGTTACCGTGATTTGAAGCGATCCGTCACCGTTCGTTGTGCCGGCAATAACAGCATCACCGGATTTTTTTGAAACAGGCTTTGACTCTCCGGTTGCAATTGATTCATTGACATCCGATACTCCATCCTTGACGATGCCGTCAGCCGGTATCCTGCCGCCCGGTTTTACCAAAACCAGATCGTCTTTTTTAAGTTCCGTCAGCGGAATGATTACCGCTTTCCCGTCCCTGATCACTTCCGCTTCATCCGGCAGGAGTTTTGAAAGTTCTTTGAGTGCGCCCTGTGCACCGGAAACCGCACGCATCTCAATCCAATGGCCGAGAAGCATGATTGTAATTAGTGTGGCCAATTCCCAGTAGAGCGTTCCTGTGCCTCCCAAGAAAGTAACTGCGACGCTATAAAAATACGCGACCGAAATAGCGAGCGCGATCAAGGTCATCATGCCGGGGAGTTTGGCTTTAAGCTCACGGTAAGCGGAAGCGATGAATACCCAGCCGCCGTAAAAGAAAATAATGGACGAAAGTGCAAACTGCAGGTATTCGGAGCCAGGAAATACCGGGGCTTGAAATCCGAGAAGTTTCTGGGCAACATCGGAATAAATTACTACCGGAATGGAGAGAGCGAAGCTTACCCAAAATTTCATTTTGAAAATGTTGGTGGAGTGACCTTCATGCTTGTTGAAATCGCCATGATTTTTGTGAGCATTGGATTTCTTTTTGGCTGGCACTAGCTGCATGCCACACTCCGGACACATGCCGGGTTTATCCTGCTGTATTTCCGGGTGCATCGGACAGGTGTAGATTGTCTCGTCCTGACTGGTTGATTTCTCTATTTGGTTGTGATTGTGATGGTTATGCATGTTCTTATTTTAACTTTTTCCATGTTAAGTGCTCATAAATGCTTGACCAGATAAATCCAAAGCTTAAAGCAAACAGTAATTCCTCAAGCGGAATTCCTAAAATTAAAATTCCTGAGATTGCCTTGAGATTCCAAACTCGCTCGACATAGCCGGGTGACATCGCAATGAGTGTCAGGAAGTATACGAAATAGAGACCCAAGAATAGAAAAGCGCTTACGATCATTTTTTTCTTCAAATCCGGCCGGCAGTACCACGCGGCCAGACCCCCGACAACCATGGCAATAATTGCGGAGTGTAGAGGATTTAAATTCGTTGCAACGAGCAGTATGGCAAAAATAACAGGGGCTGAAAGGAGCGCGACCAAATGGAATCTATGCCTTGGCGAGCGATGTTCACTTGCTGACATCGGAGATTCTTTATTCCGGAAAATTCTCTGGTATAAAATTACCGCAATGCCTCCGATAGCGAAAGAAAAAATCAGACTCTCAATATCAAAACCGGTCCGTAAGGCCAGATTAAACAGTGACGGCGGCGACCAATAAGCCGGCACAAACAAAGGCTCGGTTAAACCGAGAAGCGAGGTCCACAGACTGACCGTCATCATTTCCTTTCTATCCACATTTGAACGGAGTGAAAGATAGATAGCCAGCCAAACCGCAGCCAGTATTAAGCTCCAGATAAGCCAAATATACTGCATAGAATTTAATGACAGCATCCGTGCTCGGAATGCTTATGGCCGTCTTTGTTCTTATCAGTGCCGACTGCTTCGTGACTTTCGTCGGAATGTTTGTGTCCTCTCATCATGAACCAATGCATAGCGACGCACCCACCCAGCAAAACAATTACAAGTATTGCGGTTTCCATATAATTATTTTGTTAGGCTTGAATTGTGCGCCCAGACGTAAAACCAAGCGAATATCCAAGTCCAGATGAACAGATAAAAAGCACCCCAGACTATACTGCCCACACCCCAGTCAAAATGAGGAATTACTACGCCGAAAAGTGACTGGTGAAGTTCTCGTGCTCCCTCTGAAAGGAATGCGCCATATCCGAGACAGAGAAAATAGAAAACCTCTACTCCCAAAGCCCACTTCCAGCCGAATGATTTAAGAGATAATTTTCCCATAGTGTTTATGTAGTTTAATTAATAATCAGCCGGCGTATTTTTCTGGATCGCCGACGAAATGATTCTTACAGGTCATACTGCAGAAATAATAGACTTCGCCCTTGTACTCCGTATGGAGCTTTGCATTCTCAGGATTAAGCTCCATGCCACAGACCAGGTCAAAAACCTTCTCTGTCTTTTTAATGTCTTTCATGCCTAATCTATTTATTACTTTTGTTAACTTTTGCTCGACCTTTTTGGCTACATCCGACAACTTTTGATTATCAATCATCTGCATGGCGATAGTCGGCCGGATTGCGGAAACGAATACTTTACCGTTATCCTCATAGACGATCACATTGCACGGGAGAAATAACCCGATCTCTATTTCCGCTTGCAGAGCTTCGGAAGCGAACGGAGGGTTGCACGCACCCAAGATAATATAATTATCTCGGTCGATGTTGAGCTTCTTTTTTAAGGTTTCTTTGACATCAATTTCTGTTAAGATTCCAAATCCCTCTTCAGCCAGCGCGGCTTTAGCCCGGGATACTGCATCCGAAAAAGAAGCGTTGATTTGTTGTTTAACGCTGTAGTCCATAGACGGTTAATTTTTGCGAAGCCATTTCACAGCTGCAGTGATTCCGAGGACGAGAAGCGTCCAGACAAGGATCATAGTGACCCATCCAAAACCGCCATAGTATCCGCCCATCATTCCTGACCAACCCATCATGCCGTTTGGAGCGTAGTAATTGCCATATGAGCCATTGCCACCCATCATTCCAAACCCTCCCATCGTCGGCATATAAACCGGTCCAGAATTGTAATTTGACCAGCATCCAAGATACGATCTGCCCATGTTGATGTGCGCCTGTTTCAAGCTGGCCGATCCTTCGCCGCCCATCATATTGTCCATTGCCTCATGCTGTTGCTGGTTCGGCAGCATCACACCCATATACGCATCGCCAAGTTTGTCAAATTGGTCGTCGGTCACTTTACTGCAGTCCACTTCAGCCCGGCTTGAGACATTCTGGCTCGAGTAGATGTTCTGTAAGACACTGCTCAATTCCTCGCTCTGCGCCGGCTGTGCTTGACTACCATCCTGCCAGTATCCGCCCATCATGCCCATTTGAGCGTAGGCGGTACCAGCCGAAATCAGAAAACCTACTGATAAGATACCGAAAAGAATTTTTTTCATATGCTTTTTTGTTAGCTAATAATTACTTATTGGACAAGGTGTACACTTTGATCAGCTCCTTGATTGCCTTCTCGTCGTCTCCCTTGCTTTGCATCTGGTGCTTTACATGGGTCCGGAGATGATTCTCGAGGAGAAAGGCGTCTAGGCTTTTGAGCGACCTTTGGATAGAAAGGGACTGTCCCAGAAGTTCCGGACAGTAAACCTCATTCTCAATAGCCTTAACAAGCCCGTCCAACTGACCCCGAATAATTTTTGCCCTGTGTATTGCCCGTTTTTTAAGTTTTTGATCCACCATAGAATTGATTGGGTTTTTAAGAGTGAAATCGACCTTACCTATATCCTATACCCCCATACCCTATTTGTCAAACGGAGCTGCTGTGGATAGCTATATTCCGCATCCACTCTGCTGACGAGCCGCAGACGCACCGGTATCGACACCACACCCATTTCCGCCGCTTTGAGTCTGCGGAACAACGGTCTGTGATGCGATCCTGCGAAATCCAGAAGCGCTGGAATAATCAGCGCCGAGCATTTCTTGAGGATTGACCTTATCCCAATCTGTGCCTTTGTTTTCCATGTACGTTGCAATCGTCAGATAGGTATCGGGGAACCAATACGAATTGACAGCCAAAGCCCCGTCCCACATTTCTTGTTCGCTTGCACCCTGCGAAGCCATAAGCTCAAGCAGGCCGAGCATGGCCATACCATGATTGCAGTCGGGGAAATGCGTAGAGTTTCCGCAACATGGGCGATAGATTCCTTTTGAGACTTTATCCACCAGGGCCTGCTGTTCTGCTGTGAGATTAAAGAATCTATGCTTACTGTAGTGGTTCATGGCATTGCCGACCGCTATCGTCCAGCCACCTGTAGAAGCAAAATTGCCGGCACCCCCATATGCAGGGTTTGTCATCTCGCCGTTTTCGAGTATCGGATTTTTGCTGGCGAGCCCGAGCGCCCAGAACAGGTTTAAGAGATAGCCGGCATTGTCTTTTGTGATTCTGAGTTTGCTATCGCTTTTACCTTCGAGCAGATTCTTGTATTCTTCCGTGAACGCGCCCCTTTGCTGATAAATTGCCTTGAATTTGTCGGCATCAATGGCACCGACACTTGCAAGTTTCGCCCCAAGATCACTCCAGACTACCGGTAATTCAACGCCTTCGGACGGCAGAACCTTTTCCTCAAGTGCAGATACTTGTCTTGTATTTTCTGAGACAGATTGATTTGCAACTTGTTGATTCTCGGCCTTAAGTCCGGTGTTATATATCCACGCACCGGCGAGGATGATCGCGGAAAGCAGAATGCTTGCCGGAAGCAAACGATCTTGTTTGGGCGATTCCGTCCGAGGAAATTCTTCCTCCGGCTGGAATTGAGCTTCGTTTTCCATAGTTTTACGGGTTTATTTGTTATTTTTCATCACAGCAATCAACGAGCCTGTTGACTATGTCTTCGTAAGTCCACGGCTTCTCGCTAGCTGCCATTTGCTTGAATCCCAAAGCGTCGACCAGCTTCAGGCGCAGGGCCCAAAACATCGAGTATGTTTTGTAAGCTCTGTCGAACATTTCTCTTGCTTCTACTTGTTTTCCATCAGAATGAAGTTTAGTGCCGACTTCAATGAGACGCATGGTGGTTGCCAGCAAGTGCTTGGAAATACACCATGTTTCGCCCTCATTTTTATCCATCATCTTAGCGAGCAATTGCTTCCTCATTTCACGCACCTCACCCAAGAAGTCAAAATAATCGTCTTTCTTGGTTTTTGCGCCCGTAAAGAAGAAGTGCTCCTCAAGACTGATAAGATTCATGATCGCTAAGCTCAAGTCCTCTTCAGTCGATAGGTCAACAGTGCCTGATTTTTTCATTTCTTCCACTTTGACGATCAGGTCTTTGAATTGTTGTTCTGTGGTCATAATTGTTTTAGGTTATAAAGCTAATATGATGAGGCCGAGTACAACCATGGCGATGCCGCCCCAGAGCCTCATGTTTTTGGTTTCCGACCGTTTCCAACTCTGCACCTTCTCTATGAGTGTATTGTCGCTGGCAATCAGAAGGATGATCACGAGCGGCAAAATGAAGATCAGGTTGTAGAGAATCAGATAGCCGACCCCAGCAAGATACGTTCCCTGATCATGCAAGAGTCCAAGCACCATAAGGTACGGTCCGCCGGTGCAGGGAAATTCACACAAACCGACCAGAGCACCCAAGAGAAAGACCGCCGGGAGTGAGGCTTTATTCATGAGAGAAGCCATCTTTGTATGCGCCGCCTGCGGAATCTTGAGCTTTATCGGGAATGACGGAAAAAATTCGTTGATCAGATTGATTCCACCGAGGACAATCAGGAGAAGCGCGCCTGCCTTCGCCATGAAGTGGGGCGTGTTGAACAGGTGAAGCGCATGCAATATTCCGAGGCCTATGAGGAAATACACAACAAGCAGGCCGAGGATGTAGACGCCGCCGATCTTGAGAATGCTTGATCGGCTTTTCTGGAGGGACAGCAGAAACGCGATTGTAAGGAGCAGAATGCCGAACGCGCACGGATTGATGCTGTCTATAAGCGCAGCCACACTGACAAGCGGGAGCATCCATTTGCCGCCACCACTTATACTCCAGAGCGCTGTTGTCCCGATGTTGCCGGTCTTGAGAAGCAGTACTCCGCCGATGAGCGCCACGGCAACGCTGATCAGAATTAATAGTTTTTTACTCATAGGATTACGGGGTTACAATAGCGGCAAACAGGAGCTCCACTGGCCTGCCGGCATTGTTTTCTATGGTTATTGTTCTCTGGATTCGGCCGACTCCAGCAGGGCCGTGAGCGGCCGGATCAAAGGCCACGTCGACTTCCGCTTCCTCCCCAGGATTTATTGTCTGATCAATCTTCGGAATGATCCCGTGGCCGGGCATTCCGTACGGTCCAAATTGTTTTCCTCCGAGGACAATTGATGCGGTGGTACACATGCACGAGGTGTACATTTTGTTGACCGTCACCGCCTCACTGCTTTCATTTTTGATCTTGAATGTATGCCTGACGATACCTTTGGCCATAGAGATGGTGCCGAAATCATAATTATTCGCTTCCTCTACGGTCAGGATGCCATTGCTTGATACGGGTGGGGCATTATTACTCTGTCCGTTAGGCCGGGCGATCCAGATCAATCCGCCTAGCACCAAGACTCCGAGGATAATGCCGATAATTGTTTTGTTCATTTTGTTTGATTCGTTAAAGTGAATACAAAAATCCCTAAATAGATAGGAATATTGGGACGCATGACACAAAACTCGTTCGACAAACGGTTTTATATCGGCGTCCTATGAGAAAGTCGGACTTTTTTCGTGTAGCGCAAGCCAGCGAGTAAGCTGTTGCTGTTGAGGAGGGGAAAAAGAGTGCCTGAAACGATATCTTTGGAAAGCGAGTTGCGGAATCTTAAAGAGACGCGGAGAGAAAAATGCAAGACCTATAAAGACCAGTGTGGCAAAGATAAGCAGGAGCATGCTCATGAGGTTCTCGCCGAATGTTGCCAAGGAGAATCCTCTAAAGGCGTCAATATGAAATGTGGCAAAATCAATTGGGTCCGCTTGCTTCGGACAATCGACCCCTTGTGCCGTTGCACCAATACAATTACTTGGGGGCATATTGTGTCCTTGCATGTTCATGTCTGCCTGTGTGTGCATGCCAAAGACCCCAAAGACACCTATGGTGACATAACTAGCTAACAATATGCTCATGAACAACGACTTCATATGTAATTACTATATACCCCCATACCCTATTAGTCAATGGGAGCTTCTGTGGACAATCAGTAGTAATCTCTATTGTGCGAATGGTTCTGGTGATTGGTTTCTGTTGGCTTTGATGAAATTCAAGATCAACTGTTCATCGAACTTATCCATTTTTAACAAGCGTCCCCATGAAGCAAGAACGATTGGCGAGTCATTCTTTGCGCGAGGCTCTACAACAACCTTTGATTGGGATTTGCCCATCTTTTCCAGCGCGGATTTTGTCGAATCATCAATACCTGAGTAAGAAATCCAAATTCCTCCATGCTCAAGGTTATGTATAAGTTGCTCATCCGGTAACTCGTCTTGATGAACTCCCCACGTTGCTGGTTCTGAGTAATGCCAACCCGAAGTAGGTGGATTAGAGTTATATGCAGGGTGAGTCGCCCCTACTGCAACGTGTTCTTGTCCTAAAATAGGGAAAGCCTCTCCAGGTTTTGGCATTGTCGGTCGACTAGCCAGATAGTAAAGGCCGTATCCTGATCCGCCGACAATAAGCAGCACGATTATCCAAGTCGCGATTTTCTTTGTCAGTCTTTTTCTTTCTCGGCTCTCCTGAAATTTTTGTTTTTCCAGTTGCCTTATCTCTCGTTTTTCTTTTTTAGTAAGTGGTGTTTGAGATTCCATGATTAGTTTAGTGATTCACGTGATCACCGGGGCCACCGCAACCGTCCGACAGGTCCCATATCTCGGTTACTTGCTCACCGGCGAAGTGATATTTTTGGATTAATAATTTGCCAAGGCCACCGTAGACGTACCATCGCCAGCATTTGCAACAGCAGGGGCCTTTCTCATTCGAGTAAGCCATTGCATAGTCGTAGGCTTTCTGCTCGTCTGGCGTAAGCTGGGTATCGTAATAAGATTTAAGCTTCTTTGCCAAGCCAGCGTTGATGTCGTACGGGTCCGAGGGTATTTCGGGAATATCTTTATATTTCTTTAATCCCTCGATTTGTTCGCTGTAACGGTGCATGTCCATCGGAGAGCAACACGATCCTTGCAGTTGCGCTGTATCTGCCATGCCGTCAATGGACTGTGCGAATGCACCCGAGCAAGAGGAGTTACCGTTTTTGCTCAATACATCGAACTTAGCCGCCAACGCTTGATCCGCCGCAAATGACGGTGCACCTTTTGGTTTTGTACCGAAGTAATATGCGCCGCCAACAAGAAGCAAC
>QZGF01000075.1_pt1 | contig 13099 bp, 17 predicted proteins | sample 1990021 | NCBI WGS metagenome assembly QZGF01 (sample SAMN10076523, study PRJNA491371) | Subsurface metagenome, whole genome shotgun sequencing project. | isolation source: subsurface fracture fluid from borehole BE326-BH2 | place: South Africa: Beatrix Gold Mine | collected 2015-06-18 | reverse complement strand
GCAGCGTCCGGTAGTGGACGACGAACCCCGGCGAATTGGTCACTGTCGCCGACGTCGCGGTGTTCAGCAGCGACACCGTCAAGAAGTACTGCGTCCGATCGGTCGAAATCGCGAACGGAGTCGCAGGCGTGAACTTGACGGAGTAGAAGTGGCCACTCGTCGTGGTCGCGGTGTTGAACGAGCCGACGACCGGCGTAATGACCAGCGTGCCCGAATCGGCCCGTGTCTTTGTAGTAGCGTCCGACGCCGTCTCGGATGCGGCGGGAGTCGGATACGCGACCTTCGAGAACACGGCGACCGAGTTCATGGTGCCGGACGCCAGCGTTGCTGTCTGCGTGCCGAGCGCCGTCGTCTGGACGCCGTAGTAGAACTCGGCGTCGACCAAGTATACCGACTTGACGACGTCGGTACGCGTTGGAACGGGAATAGAGCACGTGAAGTAGTGCGTGTTCGTCCCCGACCCGTCGGTTTGCGCCTGGACTACCGGAACCGCCGCTCCGGCCGTCCCGAGCACCGTCAGGCCGTTCGTACCGGTCGAATTACCGCTGACCGACGAATTACACTGACCAGGGCCGACCCACATATACCCGTCCTGCACGTTCATCCACTGGCCGCCGGTACAGGACCAGATGCGGCCGTTCTGGACGTTGATGCGGAGCGAGTACTGCTCGTTGGCGGCCGTGCACGACCCGATCGGCGGGTCGGACATCCAGAAGGGTCCCTGCCCCGTAATCCCGGATGTCGGTCCGACGTAAACGGTCGCCGATGCGGCGTGAGTTGAACCGAGAGTGCCGTCGACACCGCGAATGACGCCGACCTGCCGAGTCGTCGTATTGACGGACGTGACCGACATGGCCTCACGGTCAACGAACAATCCGACGCCAGCCGTGATGCCGGTCGTCGACGCGACCGTGATGACGTTCGCGCTGGTCGATGAGACGGCGGTCGACAGCGTGGTCGATGTGACGGTGGTCTGAGAGTAGGACGGTGCGGCGAGCGCCAACACGAGCGCCGCCACGAGTCCCATCGTTGAGAGGATTCGCTTCATCGTTGTTCTCCTTGATGGTTGTGGATTGGCGTTCATGGTGATCACGCGGCCACCCGTGCGCCGAGTTCCTCGCGGACCACGTCCGCCCCGAACAGGACCTCGATACGGCACGGGAAGTTGTCAGTGTTGACGTCCCACGCCCGCGCGATGCGGAGCGAGATGCCGAGCTGCGGATCGGATGCACGGCCCGCGAAATCGACCCCGCGCGGCAGCGGGAGATCGATGGACGCGAACGTGATGCAGTCACGGTGAAGAGCGAGACCCTGCGGCGACACGGTGGCCGACGCGCCGACCATCGTGATCGCGGCGTTGTCGGCCGGGAGCGCCGACACGTTCTGGAACGCCGACCCCGGCCCGATGATGCCGTTGCCGTCGTACAGCGCGATCGGGATCGAGATGGCACCCGCCGTGTCGTCGATGTCGGAGGTTACGACGAACTTGGCAAGCTGGCCCGTCGACTGACGCGACTGCGGGTTGACCGAGTACACGTCCGCGACCGTGAACACGTCGCCCTCGTTGAGCGACGTCACGCCCGACCCCCACCCGTCCGAGACCAGGGTGCTGCCGGTCTGGTTGGCGCCGTTGACCAGTGGGGTCCCCGAGTACGTGCCGACCGTGTGCGTCGGGCAGTTCTGGTCCATGAACCAGTCGAACCCGGCGGCTGTTCCCATGCGGCCCTTGACGTACTGCTCGGCGATGGCGGCCGACTGCTGGAACAGACCCTTGAGTGCGTCGACGATGTACGCCTGCATGAGCGGGGTGATGAACATCCCGCGCATCTCGTCCTGCGGGCAGGCGTTGTTGTCGAGGTCGACGCCCGCGAGCAGATACGTCAGGAGCGCGGTCGGGACGGTACCCGGCGTGCCCTGAATGTTGGCGATCTTCTTGTACAGACCGGCGACGTACGCGTCGATGCGGTTCGCGATGTTGGCGATGGCGGGCTTCAGGAACCGGTCGGAGAAGTTGTCGATCGACAGCGCGAGGTCGGCCGATGAGAACTGGATGTCCACGCCGTACTGCTGATCGATGACGAACGGGACCTGGGTCTCCACCGACGCCTCGAGCGAGAGCGCCTGACCGGTGCGGCCGAGGTACTTCGGCGGCTTGCGGATGTTGATCGTGGTGCCGGCCTTGGCACCATCGACCGCGAACATCGGCTCGTACTGACGGTTGACGTGGCGAGTGATCGTCAACGAGTTCTCGAGGACGCGGAGCGCCTCGTTCGTGACGATCGTGCTCGTCAACAGTTGATTGGCTACTGATGCGGGCATGCGATTCTACTCCCCGTCAAACGGCCAACGCTCAGTGCGAGTCGTGGACCGCTGACGCTACCGTCGACCCTGCGCCCGACGATGCTCCTTCCACTCCTGGAAGGTCATTTCACTCGGGTCCTTGTGGCCGACAGTCTGGTTCCCGCCCACCGGCTTGATGGGCGCGGGTACCGGTTTCTTGAGAGCTGGCTGACCCGACGTAGCCGGACGAGCGGCGGGCTGACCGTTGTTGGATGCGGGCTGGCCGTTGGCGGCCGAGTTCTGTTGATTCTGAGCCTCGATGCGAGCTTCGATACGGCCGAGAGCCGCCCAACACGCGCCGGACGGGAGGGTGGCGATACGGCGGGCCTCCTCGGGGTGCTGAGCGAGATAGTAGAGAATGGCGGGTCCCATGTCGGAATTGACGACGTGGACCTGCATGACCGGCGTGATCGGGACTTCGGCTTCGACAGCGCGGTTGGCGATATCGTCGTAGTCCGGATGCGCCTTGCGGAACTCTTCGAGACGGCCGAGATGGGCGGTGACGACGCGATTCCAGTCGGCCTGCTGCCTCTCCTGTTCGGTGGACTGACGCGCCGACGACTCGCGCTGCTCGAGCTCGAACTTGATAGACTCGCGCGTGTGCTCGACCATGGCGCGGGTCCATTCTTCGACTGTGGTGAAGTCGTCGATGCGCGGCTCCGGCTTGTCGAACTTGGGAGCGGCGGGAGTGGCGGTGGACGAGGACGTCGACTGGTTGCCGGACATGCGGGAACGGAGGTCGGCGACCTCCTGCCGCAGACGTTCACGCTCCGTCATCAGATGGTTCTTCTGGAACGTGACGTAGTCGAGGCGCTCCTGAAGCTGGTCGACTCCCTTCGGGGCCGGACGAGCGGACGACGGCTGCGGCTGCGGTTTGGCGGCGGACGGATTCGGATTCTGCTGATCGGCAGAGGCGGCGTTGGCGTCGGTCGTATCGGTAGCCGTCGCCGTTGCATCGGCGGACGCGTCGGCGGTCGGCGCACCCTGACCGGTGATCTGGCTCAAGGCGGCCCGCGCCTGCTCGGGCGTATCGTTCGTGACGATGGTTACTTGTCCGGGCATCACAGTTCTCCTGTAAAGTGTACAGCTATTCGGCCGATCGGGTCAATGCGGTGTCTTCGGGATTCACGTCGGTCGCGGTCGCGTCGGGAGTCGACAGTTCGAGTTCGGTGATCGAACGTTCGTGCGCGTGGTCGAGGCGTTGCGAGAGCAGATCGGCCTCGGCCTTGAGTTGAGCGAGCGCACGGTCGCCCTGGATCTTGGCGGCGGCTTGAAGCAGCGTGATACGGTTGGACTCGGTCGTCATGCGCTCGCGGGCCGCCAGATTCATCTGTTCGATGCGCTCGCGGGACTGGATGTCGAGAACCTTGGCGGCGCGCTCCTGCTCGAGTTCCTGTAGCCGCGTCTGCATCGCCTGGACTTGCTGCATGACCTCGGGCGGGATAGCGGGCTGACCATTCTCACCCTGAAGCACCTGTGGTGGGACGAGGGTCCGCAGTCGCGCGGCAACCTCCTGCGCGCCCGGCCAGTCCATGTTCTTGACGAGCAGGTCGCCGATGATCGGGGCGACGGCCGGGTACGAGTTGACGAGTTGCAGCATCGCCTGGACGGCCTCTTGACGACGCGAATAGTAAGACGGTCCAGCGGCGATGTTGATGTCGTACCGGCCAACGTTGACATCATAGATGCGGTCGATGCCCTCGGCCGCGCGGAGCGCGTCAACGTCCTCCTTGCCGGCGCCGTTGACGATAATCACGCGGCGGGACTGTTCGTCGGCGCCGAGAATACGCGCAATCCGCTTCGGTGGGTACACGCGCGGGATCATATCGAGAACGATACGGCCGCAGTGGCGGATAGCGACGTTGAAATTCTCAATATAACCGGCGAACCCGACCTGGCCCTGCTGTTGGCGCGCAAGGATGGCGCGGCCGGTTTGCTCGGGACCCGGCGCCCCGAGGGACGGCCCATACAATCCCATGACGGACTTGAGATTCATGTCCTCGATCCGCATCATCTCGACAAACGCCGAGATGTCGGCCGTGAACTGCTGGCGCTGCGGGAGCGGGGCCGGCTGGCCGTCCACGGATACCTTGGCGACCTCGAGATAGGCGAACGACTTCCGGTTCGCCATATTCCACTTGATCTCGTGACCACGGAACTGTCCCTCATAGCCGATGTATGGGGCGCGGGGAGTGAGAGCTATGTTCTCGGTCGCGGCCGAATCCCAGTAAGCCAGCTTACGGATAGGCTCCTTGGCGTCCCGTACCATCCCGCGAATGTCGATCTTGCCGTTGACGTCGGACTCGTACCCGATGGCCTGACAGACGGGGATATATTTGCCGGGCCAGTCGGAGCCGGCGGTGCGAGAGTCGTTGCCCTCGAGCACCTGAAACCCATTGATCTTGCACCACTTAATTTGGGAGGCTTCGACCTCCCGTTCGCGTAGAACGCGCCACCCGTCCGGCAAGCCACCATCGGGAATAGCCTTCTTGTCGACGGTGATCTCGCCCTTGACGGCCGGATTCGACATCGACGGGACTTCGATGCGGACGATAGTGCGCTTCGATGTGTCGCGGTAATAGTACTCGGCGACCCGTACGCACTTGTTCGGGTACCAAAGCGGAGTCTTGTCGCCGATCTGCAAGGACGCAAGGAACCCGTCCGTCGCCTCGACGCCGTACAGGCGGCGGAAGGCCGGCAACGGGATATCCTCGACGATAAAGCAGTAGCGGGCGTCGGACCCGTCGAGACGCTGATGCATCGGGTCCATGTAGACGGTGAACGGATTGCGGATGCGGCGCAGGAAGATGTCCTGCTCGGTCTCGAAGTCGTCGGTGTATTCGGTCAGGACGCGCCAATATCCGCGCCCCATGCGGATCTGGTGGTCGGCGGCGGTCGCGTAGACAACGTCGGCGTCCGAGTTGGACTCAATGGAGCGGATAATGCCCTGGAGAGCTTCGGCGGTGTCAACATCGGCGCCGCCGTCGACGGGGTTGACCTGAACGGCGGGGCGATTGATACGAATCTGGTTGACGACCTGATTGATATATTCCGGGGCGCGGTTGGTCTCGATACACGGGCGGCCGTCAGACTCGCGCTCGGATTTCTTGTCCAGCGGCCAAATCTTGCCGTTGCTGAACTCCCAGTCCTCGACCATTCGGCCACGCAATTCCGACTCGGCCGACGCGACAGTGCGGAAATTGTCGGCCGCCTCCTCTATGAAATCACGGGCTGCGAACTGGTGCGCCACGGCGGATCAGTGAGTCGACGGGCGCGCGGGACGACCGTCAGGGCCGAGAACAGGACCGGCGAGCGGATTGTGGTCGGTGCCGAGAATCAGTCGCGGGTCGACACGGCGACGGGTCTTGGCGGTCTGTTGGATAACCGCGAACATATACCGGAAGTCCTCGTCGCGGAAGCCATGGCCGTGATACTTGGCGCGAGCGACACGATGGAACTCCGAGTACCCGGCGGCCGCCATCGCGTGAATCGCGTCCCACGGCATCCGCGACAGGATAGCGGCACACACGTTGCGCCAATGCTCGCGATTGATACGATTACCGCGATGGAGGTCGAGTGGGTCCGATGGGCCGGGGGACGACGAACGTCTCACGACTCGGCCCCGGCCTCAACGGCTATACGGGGAACCAGGTCAGGCCGAACCTCGAGAATACGACACCGGACAGCCTCGCGCATGTCGCCGACGAGACCGCCGCTATCGAGGATGGCGTCCAAGTGAGCGGCGTCACGGACGTGTAGAGCCAGCGCGCGTAGCCGCGCCATGTCGCGTTGCGTCTTCTCGACACGCATGCGTTGACGGGTGGCCCGCTTCGAGCCGTCGAACGATTTGGTGAAGTTGATGGTCATGCGTTGATGCGCGTCAGTCGATTTATCGTCGGCCGGTTAGTTCATGGTGAAGTTGTCGGGCAGCACCATATTCTCGCAGGTGCCGTCCGGGAGTTCGATCTCGGCCACCAACTCACCGACGACAATGTACGGCGAATCGGCCATGTTACGTACGGCCTCCTCCAGTGAGTCGGCCTCGATGACCGGGCCTATCCACCGGCAGTCGCTGAACCGTTCACGGAGTTCGGTCAAAAATCTCGGCATGCCGGCCACCGACCCGACTGCCGACCTACGACTTGTCGGTGCCCTTGGGCATCTTGACGCCGCGCGAGCGCTGACCGGAGTCGACCTTGCCGGACATCGCCTTGCGGAAGGCGTCCATGCCTGGCTTGAACGGACGGCTCTTCTCGTTCGGCTTCGGGTAATTCATCTTGAGACTGTCCATCCCGGCGGGGCGGTCTTTCGACGACATGCGTATCTCCTGTTGTGCCGAGCGACGTGACGTCACGCTCTATCGACGGACTCGGCCCCGTCGAGCGAGTTCAACACGTCGGCCATCCCGTCAGCGATCTTCATGCACCCCGACCGGAACAGGGCCGGATCGTTGATCTTGTGACCAGACAGAATGGACGATTGAAGAATGATCTGGGCGACGGCCGGGGTCGCAGCGGTCAACTTCGATGCTCCCGGCAACGACAGCGCTTGCCCGAAAATCTCGACCTGCTGGATGATCGACGCGACCTGAGCGAGGTCTTGCGACACGGTGCGGATCGACGTGGCGGCGCCGGGGAATGCGGCCTCGGCAAGCGGGGCTGTGCCGATAGCGATCTGCGTCACCTTGAGCGCGATCTGGCCGAACTTTTTGAGGAATCCCACGATGACTATCCTCCGACTACCGAATCGACGGGCCGCCGTACGGTGGTCTCATAGAAGAACTTCTGGCTGGTGTACTGGCGCAGGACGTCGCCGATAAGCTGCAAGACCGACGTCTGTGGGCCGTTGACAAAGAAATGCCAGCCGGCGGCATCGACCGAGAATCCGGCGTTAATGCCGATAGCCACCAGCGCCGCGACGACCCAAGCGGTGGTGCGGTTGAGGCCAGCGAGACCCTGACGAACGAACGGGAACCAATGTTGGCGCTTCAGCCACTCGAGAGCGTGAGCGGTGAAGAACCCCAATAGGACCGAGTCGCCGATCTCGTTCACGAAACTAGGGTAGCACGACGACCGCGACAAAATCAACGCGGTGCCGTGTAGTTACTCGATTGTTCGGTTGTCGGCTAGTCGGCTAGTCGGCTACTTGGTAACCCGGCAATGGACAGGACAACGGCAATGCGAACCGAACCAGTCGCCGCGCACACCTGTCTGAGGGTGAATTGACTTACCGTTTGGGTTCTCGACGAAATGAGCATTTTCGAAGCAATCGGCTCGGCACATCGGGTCGCGTGGCTCATCCTCGCACAGGTCGTCCTGGTGGACGCGGTGACAGTCGCACTCGCGGGAGGGGTCAGAGGAGCCGTGCTCACAATACAGACCCTCGGCAGGATGAACATGGTCGGGGTTGCCCTTCGGCGGCATCGAGGGACCTTGCGCGATCGACGGCGCACAGAATGTGAGAACGAGTGACAGCGCGACGATCCAACGCTCGATCATGTGACCCGCCCATCCGAGTTGCGGCTACCGTTCAGATAACCGCCTTTCGGGGCATATACAAGGCCCGCCGAATTGGTCCAGCGAGCAGTCAAGAGCGATCGACCCTTCTGGTCGCCGTACAACTCGAGACGTTCGTGCGGATGATTGAACTCGGCCTGCATATCATACTCGGCGACAACAAGACGCAACCCCGTTCCTTCGAATGACCGAAGCATGTCGGACGCCTCACCGAGTACGCCACCCTCGTGCGGACGGGTATCAAGGATTGGCGCGTCAACGTCGAATTGCTCGCCGACGTGGGTGCCGCCAATCGAATCGTACCAGCGCTGAAACGAGAAGCGGTCGCAGACGCCGTAGGCCGCGCAAGTGGCCGCGTCGTAGACCGCGCAGCCATGCAGAACCCAGTGCGTCATGATGACGTCGACGCCCCTGGATTGTAAGTACGGCACGACCCACGCGAGATAGTCGCAAAGTTCGATCGGGCGGTTGATCCGCTGGTCGATCTGCCACGCCGGGCAAGCGAGATTCATGCCGGCGTCGACGAGCCGGTCGATCCAGTACTGGATAAACGTGCGGTCGGGGGCGCCATTGTCGACGGCCAAATTGACCATGACGTCGAGGTCACGGAGTCGCGCCTGTGTCACCTGGCGCAGGGCCTCGGCCTCCGAGCAGCCTGGCGCACCCTCATCAACGAGACGCCCCGTCCACGCGGCCAAATGGAAATCGATCGTGTAGTAGCCGCAGACCTGCCGGTAGTAGTCGAGGATACGGACCTGTTCGCTCGGCGGCTGCTCGTAGATGAACCAAGTGACCAGGAAAGTCGGGTCGCGAGGGACGCCGTTGTCCTGCGGTTCGCCGCCAACCCACTGTTTGCCCGGTACACGGACGCCCATAACGTTACCGCGCAAGACGGCCGGATGCCGGATATCCAGCAACGGCGCCGGAATAGACGGGTCGTACGGGTCGTACGTCCAGCAACTCGCTTGCGGTCCAAGCGGCTGCGTGGCAGTCGGCGAAGGCCACGGGGGAAGAGGTTGACGCGGCGGCGGCGGCCATGTCTGCCGTCCCGGCAGCGCCGCCGTGTATTTGATGAGCGACACGGCGTCTACCCGACCACCGGCTTCGACACGTCGACGACGGCGAACACGCGCCAGTTGGGCGTTTCGCCGGGGTTGGCCGAATTGACGGCGGCGATCTGGGACGCGGCTCCGTCGCCGTTGGGCAAGAAGAATGCCTCGAATGCGCCGTCGCCCGACACCCACGAGAACGAGCCGTCCCGTTCGACCGACGCGACCTGGGACGGGTCGGCAGGATTGACGAGGCGCCGATACGCCACCCCCATCGACGACGGGAGGGTCCCCTTGTAACAGAATGAGTCGATCATCGCTTCTCCAACCTGAGCTGAAACCCCAATACGAATCGCCGCACCGGCAACGCGCCAATTTTGAGTTTGACACGCGAACGCCCGATGACGACAAACGGGAACACGATCGGCATGACGGCAAGACGATAACCGGTGACAGCGCCGACGCTGAATCCTATCGACAACGGCGCAGCGATACGGCGCTCGACGGTCGCCAAACCGTAGACGGACGCACGGCCGTGGCTGTTGCGGTAAACGCCGGCTTCCGCGTGACGGTAAGCAATACCGATACCGGGGTTGACGTAAGGCAGTGTCGATCCGACCGCCGTCGCGTGATACGACGATAGAGTCAACACGATGGCGGCGATGGGCGGCATGACGGCTATTTGCTGACTTTGGGTTTGCGCGGCTTGCCTGCCGATCGCGCAGCCGAATGGCCGGCCGATCGCATGGCCGCCGCGATGGCCTGATTGCGCGGATAGCCGGCCCGCACCATCTCGCGGATGTTGCGGCGGATGACGGCGGGAGTGCGGCCCTTCTTGAGCGGCACGGCGACGTCAGTCCGTCTCGCCCTCTTCGGCCTCGGCCATCGACATCTCGGCGTCGGTCTCGTCGCCGGCCGACTCGTCGTCGTCCGACTCGTATGCCCCCGACAGGTCGAGGCACTCGTCGAGCAACTGGTCCAACTCCTCGCGCCCCGAGACCGAGTGGGTCTTGATGTCGCCCATCGGGGCCGACCCGTACGGCGACCGGCGCGACGGCTGCTCGAAGTACTCCTTGATGATGAACCCGCCGTTGTCGGCGACCTCGATCTCGACCCGGCGGAGTTTGCCTTTGGGGTGGTCGTCCTTCGAGTACTTGACCTGGGTGCCGTCCGGAACCGATGCGACGTCGCCCTTCATCATTGCGCCTGCGTTTGCGGCCATGCGGTCTCCTGTGACAATCGTCCGACGCCAGTATAGCGCCGAACGGCCAGTTTAGTCAAACGGTGATCCATGAGATACCGCCACTAGGACGGTCGACGCGCGGTTACGCCATCCAGCCGAGCGGACCGGAGTACGACGAGCCGGCGGGTTGAGCAAACGGGTCGGGAACGGCAGACGAAGGAGTGCGGACCCAGTCGACCCCCGAATGGATGAGGTACCGGGTCGCGTCCATCAGGTGGTCGTTCTTCTTGATGACCTTGCCCTTCGGGTCGCGACGGTACATGCGGTACTCGGTCCACCAGTTGCGGAGGCTGGAGAAGACCTTGACCTTGCCGGCGGTTAACTTGGTCCAGACCTCATAGATGCCGGCCTCGACGCCATTCGGGGCGGTCTCGAGGCGCAGACCGAGGTCGATGTACAGTTGAAGCAACTGGCGGCCGTCGACTTGGGAACGGCCGTTGGCGGCGGGGTCGATGCGGCCGGGGACCCACTCCCCGGCCGCGCGGATACCGGCCGCGTGGACGGGGGGTTCGGCATGAGAGCGGTAATGCTCATGGTAGATATACCAAGTCCCGGTCTCGCGATCATAGGCGCCCCAGACCGCAACCGTCCAGTTCCAGCCGACATCCATCCCGTACCCGCGCGGCCAATGAGACGGGATGTCGAACGGCTTGACCTTGATCTCGTCCTCGGGGATCGGGTAGATGACGCCCGAGCCAAGATTCGGAATGCCGCGAGTACGGGCGGCGCGCTGATACGGCGGGATCGACGTCAACATCTGCTGCTTGGCGGCGTCGGACAGATGCGGGACCTCGTCCCATGAGATCATCACGATGCAGCGCTGGCGGGTCTCGATGGGTGGCCCGGACGCCGAATCGTCGACCGGTAGATCGTCGGGGCGGCCGTCATCAGCGGTCGGGTCGTTGGCAAACACGGCAGACTCGGCCGGCAAGACGTCGCCGGACCCGTCCAATAGCGCGGCCGACTCGAGCCACTGTTGAACAAACGGGGTAAGACCCTCGACAGGCGTAAACGTGACGATGACCATGCCGTTGCAGGTCAATGTACGGAGGAGGCATTCGGTGTAGACGTCCTCGGGCGGCTCCTCGTCGAGCCAGATGATGTGGCGGCTGGTGCCTTGAAAAGCCTCACGGCGCTGGTCGTACGACTTGAATTGAATGGACGATTCGCCGCCCGACGCGTGGCGAACGTAAATCGTCTCGACCGCGTTCGGAATAGAGTTCTTCGGGGACGCGTGCTTGATAAGGTGGGCGGGGATGAAACCGGTTCGCGGGGCGGCGGGGACCGGGCCGTAAAGCGCCAACTGCTGAATGTCGCGGGTAGTGGACGCAGTGTCGCCGGACGCCCAAACGTCGACCGGATGATCGAAGCGACGGCCGCGCCACCAAGAGGGGTACTGGCCGGTCAGATGTAGTGCGACTTCATAGCCGGCGGCATCGGTCTTGCCGACACGGTTGCCGCCCATCAACAGACGCTCGGGGTAACGTTGGCCGGCCTCGAAGAACCGGTTGGCGCCGGTATAAAGCTCGCGGCGCAGCGGGCCGGTATCGGGAAAGTACTGACGAATCTTATACTGGGCGCGGCGGACGAGTTCGGCTTCGAGGATAGCCGCCTCGTTGAGCGCGACGATGCGCTGATTGAGGTTCACGGGGCGACAGGGTCGGACTCGGCTTCGACCGATTCGGCCTCAACCGTCGCCTCGGCGTCAATGTCTGGCAGGCCGGTCTGCGACTGCAACTGCGACTGACGGTCGACGGCGGACTGAATCGTCACGCGGTTCATCAGGTCGGCGACCTTCTGCCGAATCTCGTCGTCCGACATGGCGGCGGCGGCCTGTGGGGTGATGGTCATCAACGCCCCGACAACCTCGGAGCGGGTCGGAGCGTCGAGGCCCAACAGCCGCGACCGTCGCTCCATGATCTTGACTGCCGCCATGACGGCGCCGACGTCGCCCTTATTGATCTTGCGGTGAAGGGACGCCAATAGGATGTCGCAGCGCTCCAATTCAAGGTCGCGGATGGATTGAGCGTCCATCTCGGTCTGCTGACGTAGCGCCAACAGCTCGGCCTGGACGTACTCGTAGGCGGTGCGGGCGGAGACACGTTTGTCGCCCTTCGGGTGCATCAACTTCGTCAGTTTGTCGGCGATCAAACGATAGTCGAAGCCCTGTTTGCGGAGGTTCAACGCGACCGCACGGGCCTCAATAATCGGGATCAAAGCCTTGTTCGACCCGGTGATGATGCGGCGGGGGTTAGACCGCGACGGGGCAACGGCCGCCTTCATCTTCGACCCCCGATAACCCAAGGCTAACCCTCGACTGCCGTGCCCTTGGCGCGGCGGTTAAGGTTGCGAAGGTAAGCTTTGTGGCGCTCGGCAACCGACTGGCGGTGCGAGAACGCCACAAGACTCTCGGAGGACGGGTGGGGCAACGCGGTCGGACGCGGCTTGGCCTTGGGATGAGAACTGCGACGGACACGGGGATGGTAATTCGGGTTGGCGCTGATGAACCGGTAAAGGTCGTCCAACGTGACGTTGGCGGCGTCCGCTATGCGTTTGGCGACGTGGAAACTCATGTAGCGCAGACCGCGCAACGAGCGGATGACGTGGCAACGCGATAACCCTGACTTCTTGGCGAGGCGGCGATGGTTGCCGGGGCCAAGACGGGCGGCAAGGGACGTCATGCTCAACGGCTCGACAGGCATCTCGCCGCGCCAAAGGTTGTTGCGCGGCAAAGTGGCCGGCTGAACAGTCGACAGGTCAACACCGTACTTGACCCCGCCAATCTCAACCTCACCGACCCCCGACTCGCCGACCTGATCAGCCGCCATGTGCCCTATCGTACCACAGCGGCGACAGGGCTGTCAATGGGGCCGGTTGCCGCACGTTCGGCGCCCGTCTGGTGGGCCGCCCGCCGAGTCTCCGGTCGCTGCGCGACCTTCGATCGCCGGGCG
>QZGF01000074.1_pt1 | contig 13418 bp, 19 predicted proteins | sample 1990021 | NCBI WGS metagenome assembly QZGF01 (sample SAMN10076523, study PRJNA491371) | Subsurface metagenome, whole genome shotgun sequencing project. | isolation source: subsurface fracture fluid from borehole BE326-BH2 | place: South Africa: Beatrix Gold Mine | collected 2015-06-18 | reverse complement strand
CTGGTATTAAAGCCGGTGTTGGGAAGAAAAGGAAAGAGTGTCTATAAGGTGGAGAACAAAGAAGAGCTGGTAGTGAGGACAAATGAAATTCTCGAAGATTCCCTAGCAGTCGTGGTTAGGGAGTTTATTCCAAATGATGGAGACATAAGGGTTTTTACAGTGGGATATAGAGCAATTGGGGCCATGAAGCGGATCCCGCCTGAAGAGGATTTTAGGAGTAATATAAGTGTAGGGGGAAGAGGAGAAAAATTTGATCTGGAGAAAAATTCCGAAGTTAGAAAATTGGCCGAAAAAGCGAGCTTTATTACCAGGACTGAGGTTGCTGGAGTAGATATAATAATAGATAAGCTTAGCGGCAAGTGTTATGTTCTTGAAGTTAACCCAAGCCCACAGTTTGAGGGGTTGGAGAAATACACAGGTGTTAACGCTGCAATGGAAATAATTAAGTATTTTGAGAAAATATACTTAGATAGTGGTGGGAATAAAATCAAGTAATACTTCACTGTTTTTGAGCTTTCGGTAAAAGTTTGGTTGGATTTTTTTTTAATATAAGGCCATCTTGCCGAATAAAAAAGTTGGTCGTTTTTATATTTTTTTACCTGGATTATTGGCAGAAAACCATAAATATTTTTCTATCAAATATAAGAGTAAATTTTTAAATATATGTAGAATTTTACTTTTTAACTTATGGGTGGTAAGTTAAAATATATGGACCCTAGTTCCAAGATCAAAGATACGGATTCTTTCGAGGACCACCCGCGTTATATAAATTACCTATACAACCAACTTGAGCATGGTTTAGTTACTGAACCTCCTAAACAAAGGATGAGACCCGAAAAATATTTTCTCATCGGGGTATTTTTTTTCTTTGCAGTTGGAATTGTGATCTTGATCGTGGTCTTGGTTAAGAACATCGAGAGATCCCAAAAGACCCAGCCGGTATCTGCACAGGAAGAAATTTCCCCGCGTCCATAGAGCTATATAGGATTATAATGTCACCCAAAAGGGAGGTTGTGATACTTATCTTGTGTGCAATTGCAATTTAAATCTTACCTAAGGATTGTGGAATTGGTGTTGTAGAGAAGTTATTACAAAGAAGGTCTGATTTTGAAATTATTTGTTGGAAGACGTCGATGGGGAATACCAATCTTCATTGAGAAATGAAATAGTGTTACTGAGAAACAATACAGTATTAATAAATAGAGGAATCGATGGCTTTTTGTTGTGAATTCAATCTGTTTTTGAAATGAGGATGTTAATCCTGTGCTAGCTATGATAATTTGCTGACCTGATAAGAAGATAATATAAAATAATATAAAGCCAAAATATAACTATTTCCAATTGATCGATTAATCAATCAATTGGAAAAGGTTTGAAGTTAAAAAGGGAGTAACTGAGTTGGAAAAAGTGACAATTTTAATGGATAAAATAAATAAGATGAATAGTAAGATAGATATGATAAAGAAGAGAGAAAAAAAGAGATTGAGTTGTAGGTAATTAACAGATTATTTGCTGAAGATGAAAGAAAGCAATGAAAGACAAAGTTTGTGATTTAGGTTATTCGATCTTTACGATATTTGCCAACGCGGGTCGTGTCGTGTGAGGTGTCTCAAATAAGTTGGGGTATAATTTTTATTAATTAAACTTGGTTTTCTTACCTGAGAGCGTTTCTTGCTGACCTTTTGGTGCCCCTCTTATACCGATCTTTTGCTACTCTTGACCAGTTTGTGCCATATAAGGGTGGCAGGCTATCTAGTAGCTTGTCTATTCTATCTATGACAGCCTCCCAGTCTTTCTGATTTGATAGGCTAAGAAGGACTTCCTTTGTTTTTGGTCTAGCATTTTTTACCCAGGCCGATACTGAGGCAATTGTTGTAAATGATATGTTTAGTGTTTTCCTTATTTGTGTTGCAGTTTTTCCTCTGAGCAAAAGGAGAGCGGTAGCAAGTCTTTTAGCAAGCATCAGTTGCTCGGTCTTAGTTAAGATATCCGAAAAGAAGTCTTTTGCATGTTGATAATCAACAAGATTAGTTAGCGTTTTCCAGAATTGGTTGTAGATTTGACTTTCTATTTCCTTGTCCAGCGTTTTCTTTGAGATTCTTGCCATATTTATGCTTAGTTGTTAAGTTGTACTGAAAACCAAGTGCCAATAGTTGATGAGGGAAATGCGGATTAGCTTGTATGTCACTCGTTTTGTCATTATTAATTTATTAATTACGATAATCTTATCATTTTGGCGTTTAGTTTTCTACTAGTTACCTATCGATTGATCGATTAATCGATCAATCGATATGAGGGGAGGGTGTTTTAGTAGGTTATTGAGAAACTTGCTAAAGAATTTGAGAAATTAAAGAATTTAAGAAGTTAGTTATATGTATGGCAATGATTAAGGTGATAATTATGGTGATGATTAGGGCGAAGGTCGGAGTAATGATTATGGCGGTGGTTGTGATGGTTAAGATGGTGAATTAATTAGGGCAATGATTGAGGTGATGATCGGGTAATGATTGTGGCACGATTGGGTAATGATAAAGGCGATAATTATGGAGATAGTTGGGGCGATGATTATGAAGATGAGCAAATAGGATGCTAAGAAAGGGAGTGAGAATAATAAATACAGTATCAAGTAAAAGGTAGCAGTAGGAGGTTAGTTGGGTTAGATCTAGCAAAGGACGTATTAAGATCTATTAAAACATCAAGACCTGCTTATTGCAGGTCTTGATGGGTACCAAAAACTTTTGACATCGAAAGGAGCTAAACTATTTAAGCTCAACAGTTGCACCTGCAGCTTTCAGTTTTTCAGCTGCCTCTTTCACTTCCTCAGGTTTTGCCCCCTTTAATATCTCGACTGGGACTGCCTCTGTCATATCTTTTGCTTCTTTAAGTCCCCAGTTTTGGTTTATTTCTCTAAGGGCCTTAATTACTGCAATTTTGTTTTCCCCTGCCGAAGTCATGACTAGGTTTTGAGCACCGCCAGCATCTGAACCACCGCTTGCTGGCTGATCGGATGTGGCTGCGGCACTAGCTGCTGGAGCTGGAGCGGCTGCAACTGGTGCTATGGCTGTTACTCCAAGCTTTTCCTGCAAGGCTTCGACCAATTCAGATAATTGAAGGACAGAAAGTTTTGAAATTTCCTCAACCAGTCCTTCAACCTCCTTTGAGACCTTTTTCTCTTCTTTCTTGGCTTCATCGGTTGCACTTTTGTCATCTGCCATAAATAATCACCTCCTCTTTTCTATGCGCTTAACACTTTAGCTTTTTGGCTTAAAATAGAAATGAGTTTTTGCATATTTGTATTAAGAACGCCAATAATTGAGTAAAGTGGGCTGCCTAGCTGTCCTAGTACCTGTGAGAGGATGACATCCTTTGAGGGAAGCTGTGCTAGTTTTTCAAGCTGGAATCTATCTTGAAACGACCCTTCAACTAAGCCAACTTTAAGGCTAGGAATCTCAAATTCTTTTGCAAATTTGTAAACAACCTGCAGTGGCGCAATAGGATCGCCTTCAGTAATAATTAAGGCAATAGGACCGGTTAAGACAGTATCAGATGTGATCTGGGGATCAATCTTGGCTTTTTGTGCAGCAATCCTAAAAAGGGTATTCTTGACAACGGTCATCTTGGCACCGACATTGTCGAGCCTTTTTTTTAACTCCTGTTGACCCTTAACTGAAAGGCCTGTGTAGTCGACAAGCACTAGACTTACCGCAATTTTGATTTCTTCTGCAAGGTTTTCGACTGCGAATATTTTTTCAGCCTTTTTCATATTAGTTTGACAATTTAGTTTGCTTTTTGATAGACTCTCTTTAGAGCCCAAAAACAAAAAGCGCCACTGAGGCGCTATTTAGCTAAATAGTTTTCCTCAGTGCGACTTGTCCTTTTTGGGAAAACCCAAAAAGTTGCACACTTTCTTTGGACTTGAAGGTATTTTATTTTATGCTTGATGTTAAGTCAATAAGCTTTTTTTATTAGTACCTTTAGTGAATTTAGTATAATCAAAAAATTTTAGGAGGAGGTGATGAGATTATGAGTGATTATAAAGAGACGGATGAACCTCAAGGAGGAAGCAATATTCTTAATACACTCGAAGCTGGATTATTCAACTATCTCAGGATGGGAGATGCAAATGACGCTCGGGAGGGAAGAAAAGTAAATTTTATCCCCCTTTTGAGACAAGGGGTGGAGGGAGGAACGATGCGGGGTAAACTTGGTGGAGGAGAAGATAAAAAGAAGGGGAAATAAAGTTTTCCGTTAGGAGTTGTCTTCGAGATAGTGTTGTGTTACCCTGAAAAAAGGAGGTGAGGATGTAGTGTACAAGGGTCTTCTTAAGAAAAGCAAAACCGAACTTGCAAGATTGGTTGTACTTCTTTTGGCATTAGTAGTGGCACTGGGATTGCTAACTGTTTCTCGGGCTTTTACTATTGAAAAGGCTGTAAGTGAGACGGAAGGATTTTACCTTGGGGATGTTCAGCCCACCCCATCAGGGACATATACAGCCCCCTGTAAGGGCGGGAGGTGTTATCCTGATACCGGTAGTGGGGTTCTACCCACACCGACTCCGGCAGGCAGGCGCTGTATCAGATTTGGGAGCTGGCTTGTGTGCGGGCCGAGATTCTAGTTAAGTAAAAATTTTGAATGATATTGGGACTGCAATTGCTTTTAGATGGTGTGTTTGCATTGACTAAGATAGGGGTTGGCAATGTATTTTCGTACACCATAGAATTACGAAACACTTACCTATATTTGAATTTGGGAGTTTCATATAGTATAATGCCATTGCTTATGAGAAATGACAGAGATGACAATAATAAAGATATTTTTTTTGGACTGGGTCGTAAAGGTGGTGGATTTCGAGAATTTTGGGGGTTGGGTCGTGAGGGTAAGGGTGGGAGTATGGAGGATGTCAATGTAGTCCTTGGCAAGGGAGATGTTCCATCCCTCGAAGCCAAGTATCCCGTTATGCTTGGGAGAGCTGAAGAGGGAGATTATAATGGTAGAAAATGTAAATGAAAGTGATTACCCCTTTTATGGTTTGGGGAGAGTGCCAAATAAGCAAGAACCGCAATTCTTCGGACTGGGGAGAGAGATGAAAGTAGAAGGCAATATAGTCCTTGGTAGACCTTCATCTGATTTGAAATCATGGGAGGTTCCGTTTCCGCTTGTGATTGGTGAGAAATCTGTTATCGAAACGTGGAGAAGATGGATGAAGAAGGGAGGGTATTAAACCAGCTGGCTGGAATTCAAGCTTATCTTAACGCTTGGGCTCATTGTGGATTTGATAAAGGATTTTAGGATTACTTTTGCTCCGCCTAGCGCATCAAGCACAGCCTTTGCGTTAGCGACGATTTCTTCATCTTTTTGGCTTAGTTTGCCGATTGCTGTGTGAATGACGGGATGATCTTTTTCGGTTTTAACAGTGACTGATGTACTTGAAAACTTTTCAGCGTCTTTTGTAGTTTTTATAAGAGTTGCGTTTTTTGGGTTTGGCATAAGCCCTTTTGGGCCAAGAAGTTTTGCAAAGGGAACTAGTTTTGGCATCATTTCAGGGGTTGCTAAAAGAACATCAAAGTCAATTTTTCCGCTTTGTAATTTTTTAATTGTATTTTCATCTGCAACTTCAACTTTTTTTGTTTTGCCAAATGGGTGAGGTAGATTCACATTTGCACTTAGTTTGTCTTTTTTGACAACCAGGTGTAGCTCAATTGTTGCATCAAACCGGGCAAGGTTCGTTTCTCTTACTAGTTTTATTGCTTCAGGAAGCGGGTAGGTTTTGTTACTGTCAATTTTGGATTTTGCCTTGATGTAGCGAGCACTTCTTACTTTTATCCTAGGGGCTTTGGGCTTTTCTGCCGGTGTTTCCTCAGCCGAGACTGGGGTCTCTGCCTCAACAATTTTAATTCTTTGGCCTCCTTTAAGACCGGATAAATGGACCTTTTCAGGTTTTGGCTTTGTGGCTTTTTTTTCGTCCGGGACTTCTTCTTTTTCCTGGACTTGTGCCTTTTTTTTCAGCCTTTCGGCATACTTTTCTGCCCCCGACTTTACTTCTTCTGGTACTCCACTTACAAACGCTGTTTTTGTTTTTCCCATAAAGTTTGAGCTTATCTTTCAACTTTCACTCCCATTGATCTGGCTGTTCCTTCAACTATTTTCATTGCAGATTCAAGAGAATCGCAGTTTAGATCGTCCATCTTTTCTTTTGCAATTTCTTCCACTTGGGCTTTGGTAAGAGTCCCTACAATATCTCTTGGTGTTGTTCCTGAACCTTTTTCAATCCCCAGTACTTTTTTGATCATATCGGAAACTGGCGCTTTTTTGAGGACAAATTCAAAAGATCTATCCTCGTAGATAGTTATGACTGCGGGTACAACTTGACCTCTCATATCTTTGGTGCGGTCGTTATATTCTTTTACAAAGTCCATGATTGCTACACCATGACTTCCGAGAGCAGTGCCAACCGGGGGAGCCGGCGTTGCCTCTCCTGCTTTTAGTTTTATTTTAACTATTGCTTTAACCTTTTTTGCCATAACTTCAGGAAAAACTTAAATTTTCAAAGACAAGAAAAAGCAGTTGGAGAATTTTCGACAACCGCTTCGTTGTCTTCCTCAATTTTTATGAGGTAATACAAATTTTACCAGAGCAGGTCCAATTGGACAAGTGCCAATATAAAAATATCAGCTTCTGTCTGCTTTTTCTGACTGGTCAAGAGATGCCAAAACAGCCCCTAAGTTAGTAAGGATTACAAGAAGTTTTTTGGGGTTATCTCTTGCCATGTTATCTAATTCTTGTTCTTTCAAATGCCATTTTATCCATGGAAACGCACTGGAAAGTGTATTTCTGGCATCTTCTCTTTTGGCAAGCCTATTAAGTTTAGCCTGTAGGCGGTCCGTATTCGTTGGTCTTTTTTTTAGACTTTTGTGATTTGTAGAAGGTCAAGTTCCACTGGAGTTTCCCGGCCAAAGATTGATACCAGTACTTTGACTTTCCCTTTTTCCTCGTCAATCTCATGTATTGTTCCAAGAAAATCGGAAAAAGGTCCGTCTGTTATTTTTACAGCCTCCCCAGTTGTAAATCTTGTCTTGAAACGCTTTGCAGGGGAAGAAATAAATTTCTGGATATTTGTTACTTCTGTTTCGGAGAGGGGGGTAGGTGTTTTTCCGGCTCCAACAAATCCAGTTATACCAGGTGTCGTGCGTACAGCAAGCCATGTCTCGTCATCCATCCTCATCTTTACGAGAAGATATCCTGGAAATATCTTTTCCTTTATTGTTGATTTTCTTCCGCCTCTTATTACCACACGATCTTGAGTAGGGACGAGAAGCTCGAAGACATTTTGGCTTAGCCCCATGGTTTCAATTCTTTGCCTTAGTGTTTCTGCAACACGAACCTCATGCCCGCTTGTTGTGTGGACCACATACCATTTAGCCCCCTCTGCTGGCGAATTGTTGATGATTATGTGCCCCGGGATTTTCTTTTTCCCAGTCCCACGTTCATCGACTGCAATACTATCGGTGTTATCCATATTCATTTCTACCGCAGGCCTAGTGCAAACTCCAATGACTTGGTGAATGCAAAATCAAGGATGCCGGTGTAAAAGGCTATTATACCCGAGATTATAAAAACAATCAAAGTGAGCTTGATTACTTCCTCTTTCTTTGGCCAGATAACTCGGGATAGCTCCTCACGTACGCTTCTGAGATATTCTATTATTTTACCCACACTGGGATTTTAGCAAGATTTAGACATCATGGCAACCGCCCATCGAAGGCAAATGTATAATTATAATTAAAGTACGAATGAAGGACCGTAAAGAAGGCGGTAGAGGAAACGAGGCCATATTGGCAGGAATAAGAGTGGAGTTGATTGGCAAGGGTCAGATTAGGTTTGTTTATCCCAATGGCGATGTGGAAGTTGTCTCTGTTGAAAATACCCCTAAGAAAAAGGAGCCTAGATATGTACCCTTAGCTCTTGCTGTTAGCAGGCTGGTTATTCCTCTTGTCTCTACTGAGCTTCAAGGAGTGGATCAAGCTGGATATCAAGTATCTCAGGAAGAGGAGATACGCAATTTGCCCGGGGGAAGGGAGTCTAACTATGACGAGGCATTGCGTTGGGCATGTGCGGTGCTCCAGGGAGGAGGGTATCCCGCTAGCAGGGTGGCAGAGATATTGATGGCTGGTTTGGGTGGCCACGTTGAAGCAGGAAGGCAATTAAGCCCTGAGGGGAGGGAAAGGTATGAAATGGGAAAAGCTAGGCTAGCTAGAGAGTTAGCTAAATATTACCCAACAAGTTCAAGAAGGGCTGCTTCCAAAAAGAACTAGAAGGGTTTTTCTTTCGTGATATATTTTAATGATAATAATGGGAGTTGATTTTTCTATTGAAAAAAAAATTTGGAGAAAGGGGTACAGGGTAATTGCAGGCTGTGATGAGGTTGGACGAGGAAGCTTGGCAGGACCAGTTGTCTGCGGGTGTGTATGTTTTGATAAAGAAATTGTTGATAGATTTGTAAATAAGAAAGGCATATGGCTAATGGAGAGCCAGACTGGGTTGAAAGAAACTGTTAGGATAGATGACTCAAAAAAACTGACCAAATTGCAAAGAAAAGTAGCTGCTAGATGGATTAAATCAAACTGTCTTACCTGGGGGGTGGGGGTTTCTGGGGTTGCGGAAATTAATAAAAAAGGGATAACGAGAGCCACACTTTCGGGTTTTCGTAGGGCTGTGGCTAATGCACAAAATAAACTTGCCTCTAGGATAAATTTTTTGATCATTGATGCGTTTTACATCCCTAGAACCCGGGGATTTCGTACCCCAAGAAAAAGTGCCAAAAAAGCAAATAGAGATGCTGCTAGCGCAAGAGATCTAAAAATCTCAGCAAATCAACTGGCAGTAGTTGACGCTGACGAAAAGTCTTTTTCAGTAGCGGCTGCTTCTATCATTGCCAAAGTTTATAGGGATACCTTGATGGAGAGATTATCAAAAGTCTTGGCTTATAAATATTATCATTGGGAAAAAAATAAGGGCTATGGGACAAGAGAGCATATCTTGGCAATAAAAAAACATGGCGCGTCCCGCTTGCATAGAGAGAAGTTTGTTGGTCGCTTTATTGTGTAGGGAAACTTATCCAGCTGCAAGAATTTAGTTTTTTTCTTTATACCAAAAGGATTTTTTATATTTTATCTATTTCTTTTTTTCTCGAGTTTTATGCTGGCAAGCCGAGCCTTTTCCCGTTCCTTTCTTTTTTCTGCATCAGTTATGTGACGTTGTCTTTTTTTTGCCTCTTCAATGATCCCAGAATCCAGAACCAATTTTTTGAAACGAGCAATAAGCTTGTCTTCCGACTCTCCTTTTTGTTTGGTAACAACTACCATATAAAATCGCCCCCTTTCCACCTGCAACAATAATAGGTGCAGATTGAGAATTTACAGCCGAGAAAAGTAATCTGTAGTTCATGTAGGTCTATTTTAACAGAAAAATGCAAGTTATAAAATCGGAAAAAGCGGGGTTGGGAAGGTTTTGTGGGGTTACTTAAGCCTAGTAATATTTGATCAGGATTTGAGGTATATTGGAAGTTCCTTCTGAATTATCGCTTGACTCAAAGTATGCATAGTCTCCCGAGTCTGTTTGACCTTTTTGTTCATTTTCAAATCTAATTCTGAATTGGCTGAATTCTCTTTTGCTTCCTACATCTTCAATTACGCGGTTGGTGACGTCAACTTCCTTCCATCCGATTAGCCTGTTTTTGGATAGATCGTCAAATTGTGATGATATTGCTTGTGTATCATAGTCGCTTGGGTCAAGTGTGTCGCCATACACCAGATGGTCGATTTTTATATACCCCGTCTCTGAGGAGTAGGGGTTGCCGACAGTTTTTACCTGATAGATTCTAAGTGTTGCTGAGATGATTTTTGCATTGGCGGGAAGCTTTTCTAATGGAAAACTCAAAAACCCCCTGCTTGTGAGGAATTTATTTCTTCCCACTCTTATCTCTGAGTTTGCAGCACTATATCCATTTGAAGACACAAACCCATCTAAGCTCTTGATTGCCGTAATAATTTCTGTCTTGGGGATTGGAGATGGGGTGGGAGAGGAATTTTTATTGATGGTTGCTGTTGGGAGAGGGGTTGGAGTTGGTGTGGAAGTGATTTCTAAGGAGGGAGTAGATACAATTTTAGGAGTAGCTTGGAGCTTTCCTTGGTTGAAGCCAAATGTGAAACTGATGACGCTTATTATCATGATTCCTATGAAAGTTGACACGGCAAGAAAAATAGGAAGCAGAATATCTTTTGCACTGGTTTTACCGTTTTTTACTTCTTCAAGTTTGTAATTGGGATTCATGTTATTCTATTCTAAAGTATATTTTTAATTTTTATAAGAAGATTTTTAATTTCTGTTGTTTCCAGATTCCGGGGTAGCGGTTGGATAAAGCTGCTTGTAAATTTCGGCTACGATTTTAGAAAATAATTCAAGAAACTCATCAAAAGTTATTGCGTTTGCAGGTTGGGAAACATCAATTTCTTCACCAAAATTATCAAATTGAATTACCATCGCAAAGTTAAATTTGGAGTTTTGGGGCAGTGTTTCTGAAGTTCCCAAGAAGGGGCTTGAATAGTCTGAGTTTATTTTATCGAATTCTGATTCTGATGTCACTACTATCTTGTGTGTCAGATAAGTTTTTGTATTTATGAATATACTCCAACTCATTTTTTTAATAACATCGGATAATCTTGTTTCTTCATCTTGGTATAAAGTCTTAGTGCTATCTTTTCTAAGTATTTTTTCAAGCTCATCGAGAGTTTTCTTGTCAAAGTCGACGGTCAGCTTGTAGAAGTTGTTTTCGTCTTCTTTAACTTTCTCAACTTTAAGTTTTTTGACGAGTTGGTCTTTCAAAAAGTTGCTTTCAAAATCCTCAATTATTTCTTCACTTGGTGTTTTTACTTCTTTATCTTTGTTGAGCTCCTCAGAGGCTTTTGTCTCAAGACCAGTTGTGTCATAAGACACCCATTTGCCGATGATTGGATCAAATTGGTCGATTTGCATCCCGAAAGTTGGAGGGATGTAGTTGGGTATTTTATTGATCTTAAAGTAAAGAATTTGGTTTGGCTTTTTTATTTCGAAGTTGAAGTCTTTGGTAAGAGATATGTTTGCGCTAAATATAATGTTTTCGGGATTTTGGTAATTGATGGAACCTTTGGCAAGGGCTTCGGTTTTCGACAGCCCGGTAATGGCAGTTAGGCCTTGCGATTCCATCGCGATAGAAATATCAAAGCTATGTTTAGTGATATCTTTATGTGCGATGACTGTTCTTGTTAGCAAGTATCTCGGAGTTTTTGGGGTGTAGGGAATTGACATTACGGCTAGTGTTATTGCGTTTTGCAGCTTTGGATATCTGGTGATCTCGACCTTATCGTATGCGATGGCTACTGTTATTATTCCAAGACAGAGAAAGGTTAGTGCAAGAATTATCCCTAAAAGAGCAAGAAATAACTTTTTCTTAGGATGAGGTTCGGGTGAATCTGGAGTTTGAGATGGTTTTGGATCTGTGCTGGGTTGTAAAGATTGCGGATTTGGGGGATTATTATTCAAGACTGAATCTTGATTGGTGTTGGTCTGGGTGGAAAAAATGCTGTCTGGGTTGGGGGGGTTTAACAAGTTGTTATCCATTATTTTCCTAGAACTCGATACTATTTATTATTCTATTTGTAATTGCTGAGAGACCCTTGGAGTATGGGTCGCTTATTGAATAAAGTATGTTTATGTATTTGTTTTCTTTGCCAAGGGGGAAATACATTCGAGTATAGTTGGTTTGAGCCTCTTGGGTGGTAAACATGTATCCTTTTTTGCCTTTCAAAGATGTTTTCTTAAGCTGGCTAGTGACTTTGATATTTATATCCTCTTTTAATGTGTTGTATAGCTCTTTTACCGATTCGTTAAAACCCGATGGTGGTATTTCTCCAGCCTTAATCTCAATGGCAATTCCGTCATAAAAGTCGCTCTCGGGATTTTGAGACGGTCCGGGAATATAAAGGTAGATGCTGTCTTTGGATACCTCATCAAATACTGGGGGATATTGTTCGGGGTGCTCAAATTTAATTCCAATTTCATTATTTTCATATAAAACAAAGTTTTGGGGGATTTTCCATGCAGGATTGGGAGATGGCAGGGGAGTTGGGGTAAAGCTGCCTTGGTTAGAAAGATCTTGTTTTTTGGGAATATCTTGATTTTGGCTTAGCTTATATATAAGGATTATAGCTGAAATGCAAAGCATTGAAAAGGCTAGTGTAATCGCTATTGCGTATTTTTTTTTGTTTGCTATTGACATCTTATTCATCTTATCCAAAGTATATGTCTTAAATCAAGATGTCTTGTGCAAGTACCTTCTTTTGTAAGTGACAAAGGGGATAAAGATAGTATGGAAAATAAAGTATATAGTACTTTAATCAAACTTGAAATAGTTGAAATTTACTTAGGTTATAAGCAAATTTATTAGATGCGGGTAGAGGGTTTAAGGCTGGAAGAAGAGATAATAGATCATATTAAAAGCGCCGGATTTTCATTTCGTCGAGAATTCCCCGTGCGGTCCCCAATGCCGGTTGTCATTGGGGGAAAAGAGAAGAGGGTGTGTGTGTTGGATGGAGTGATCAGTATATTGGGGGGAGAAGAGAGTGAAGCGATGCATGTCCTTGTTGAGATTACAGCAAGTGGAAAGTGGAATGGTAAGCACAAAAGAGGACAAAGAGAGGTTCTCGAAGCTTCCGGAATCGATCCTCAAAAGGTGCTTTTGCTGGGCAATAATGATTTACAGGAACTTAAGAGTCGCAAGACGGTAGAAGAAAAAAGAACATATTTGCTTGATAAGATTAGGGGTCTAATTTGATAAGTATGATACAAGAGATGATTGGATCTTGACAAGAGGCTATTGATTCGATGATACTGTTTACGTTATAGTTTTGATGGGTGGGATACTAGTAGGAAATCAAAATAGGATGAGAATAGATAGAAAAAATTTTGTTATAGTTTATTCCTTCTTAGCGGTGTTTATTACCTTATCTATTGTTTTTGCCTATAATAGGTTGTTGGTTAAAAAGCAGGCTGCGAATAAAGGCAGTGATTCTTTCTACCAAGGCAACGTACTCCAAGCTCAGGTCAATAGGCCGATCATTGTTGACCACACCTCAATTGAACTTTTTGATCAGATTCCTGATGAGTATATTGAGGCTGCAAGAAATATAAGGCAGGTATTTTTTGACCAATCAGTAGGTGTAAATATCTCGGAAGGTCTAACATGTCTTTCATATCCATCTGTTGAAGCAGCACCTTCTGCCTGCAAGCGTCCTGATCCAGTTACTGCTGGATTAGTTGCAGATGTAAAGTACTCAAGGGAAAACTGGGATTATTTCCATTGGGATTCTTTAGGGCTGTCGTAT
>QZGF01000073.1_pt1 | contig 13708 bp, 13 predicted proteins | sample 1990021 | NCBI WGS metagenome assembly QZGF01 (sample SAMN10076523, study PRJNA491371) | Subsurface metagenome, whole genome shotgun sequencing project. | isolation source: subsurface fracture fluid from borehole BE326-BH2 | place: South Africa: Beatrix Gold Mine | collected 2015-06-18 | reverse complement strand
TCTTTTTCTTTTCTTTTTCTGCGGATTCGCATAAGATTGCGAGCGTAGTCCCTTTTTGCCTCTTTTCTACACGCCCACGAGCATACGTTTTGACTTTTTACTCCGGTGATAAACTTCATGCCGCATATGGTACATTCTTTGTGGTGGTGCTTTTTATAGCTATGAGATGGCCTTTCTAGATTGTACATGGTTCCTCCTGGCGAATTTATCTACAAGCATTATAACATGATGTTACCAGCCTGTCAACACTACGTTATCAACAGGATATTAACAGAAACACGATGTTGTCCACAACTTATTAACAACTTGACCTACATCAATTTCCACAATGAGAATTCATATATAACACCGAGTTATCCACAGAAAAACCGGCTATGATGATGATTATGTCTATCTCGTATAGTAGGGGAATAGGAGAATAGAGGGGATAGGGATTCCAGGAAGATAAAGTCTTTGTCCGACTCCGAGAAAAGACCTCTTCAATTTTCTGCCCCGTGGCGCGCGCGGATCTGCTCCGGGCTAGGTCGCTATGGCCGGGGTTCTGAAAACGCTGCCTTGACAATCCTGACGGGGTTCTGCTATATTCTGGTGGTGGTTCAAAAGGAGCGATATGCCTTACGACAAGAACAACAAGTATTACGAGCGCCATTACACGGACACCGTGGCGAAGCTGCGGCTCACGCTCAACGAAATGGCCGACCCCAAGACAACCGGCCGGCGCCGGCTGCAGAAGCGGTCCTGGCTGGTCAAGCGCCAGGGACAGTGGTTCACCGTGACCGTGGAGCGCGGAGACACTCTCAATGAATAAGCGACCTTTCTTTTTGCTGTCCGTGGCGGCCGTCGCCATAAGCCTGAGCGGGTGCTTTGCCGGGGTGGAAACTCGCTCCGGGTGGCATATGGTCAGCCTCCCGCCGTCCTCGGGTAAGCGCCTTTCGGCGCAATGCTCGGTGGCCTCTACGCTTCGCGGCCCAAGCAGCAGCACACTGTCGCTGATAGAAGAGCTCCACAAAATGCAGGACAAGACTTACCGGGACATAATCCGCGACCTTCAAATGGAGAACGCCGCGCTGCGCGCCGCCAACAATCACCTGCTCGGGAAAGACTGATGGCCGAAAAAGAAGAGAGCAAAACAGACGAGGAAATCAAGGATTTCTGCCAGAGCGAGACCATCAATCACGGCCGCAAGATTTCCGCGTTCCTACGCAAGGTGGCCCTGGACGACAATTACCGGGACACCAAACAGGTCCGTCGCAAGGACCCGGTAAGCGGAGAGATAATATACGACGAGATAGAGGTCCCGGTCCCGGTCAATGTCCGTGTGACGGCCGCAAAAACCTGGAAAGAAATGATAATGGACAAGGCGGTGGGCGACGTCAAAGAGAAGGCCAAGGCCACCCGCGAAAAAGGGTTCAACCTCAAAGCCGCTATGGCTGAGGTCGCCCGCGCCAAGGAGCAGGCCCGCAAGGAGTCGGTCGAGCAGGAGGATATCTGACCGAGGCCGACCTGACCGGGGATTACTTCGAGGACGCCGTTCTCTCTGCTATGCTGGCGTGGCCCGGCGCCCGGATTCAGCATTTCTTCTTTGAGGGCAAGCCAATCCCGCTCGGCCGGCAGATAAGCAAGGTTGCGGGCGGGCCATTCGGGAAAAAGGTTATCAACTTCTCGCCCAAGAAGAACGTAAACGCCAAGGCGGCAATCTACTCCGCCTGTCTATCCAAAGACCCCATCCGCTTTAAACCGCCCTATCATATCGCCTTGAAGTTCGTATGCGAACCGCTTAAAAACGTGCCCGAGTCGCTGCCGGTCGGGGCCTCGCACGGCGACCTGGACAACCTGGAAAAACTTATCCTCGACGCTCTGTTCAACGAGACCGTGGATAAAAAACATCCCGTGGTCGTCTACTCTGACGACCGCCATATAGTCAGCTGCCTAAAATTCAAACGCCTCCCCGGGCTCGGCGAGAAGCCCGGTATTCACTTTTGGATGGTCAAGCCGTGAAATCAGTTGACGAGCAGGAGTTCGCCAAGTACGTTTCTGAGCTCTGGGACGACCGGGTGCGTTTCGCTCTTGAGGTCATCGGCTTCAAGCAGCTCGACCCCATGCAGGAGGAATTCCTGCGTGAGCTCGACCGCTACGACCATGTGGCCGTCAGGGCGGGTCACGGCACCTGTAAGACGACCGACCTTTCTATCTGCACCCTGCATTGGCTATCCACCCGGTACTCGGAAACCGGCGATACCAGAATACTCTGTACGGCCCCCTCTAAGCACCAGCTCCAGGATATCCTTTGGGCGGAAATGTCCAGGCAGATCGGCATGATGAAGCGCAATCCAATCGGGAAAGCCTTTGCCGACAACCTTGAGTGGAAGAAAGAAACCATCACCAACCTCATGAACCCGGCCGGAAATTACGCGGCCGCCCGTACCGCCACCAAGGATAACACCGACGCCCTACAAGGGTTTCACGGCGCATATGTCCTGCGGGTCATAGAAGAGGCTTCCGGCGTCAATGATAAAGCCTGCGAGGTCGTGGAGGGTGCCACCGGCACCATAGAGACCAAGACGATATTCGCCGGCAACCCGACCCGGCGCGCGGGCCAGTTCTACCGATGTTTCCAGGAGGATAAGCAGTTCTACCGCACCCTCACCCGGTCCTGCCTGAACATCACTCACCCGCTGCTGGTCAAGGAAGCCAGGCGGTTCGCTGAGCGCATGGCGAAGAAGTACGGCGCCGAGTCCAATATCTACCGGGTCCGCGTTCTAGGCCTGCCGCCGCTGGCCGAGGACGACGCCTATATCCCCTACCAGTGGTGCGAGGACGCCTACAATCGCTCGATATTCCCGACCACCGGCCAGCCGGTAGTGTTCGGCGTGGACGTGGCCCGGTCGCTGACCCGTGACCGCACGGTGCTGGCTATCAGGCGCGGCGACGAGTTCCTGCCGTACCATGTCCTTCGGACGGACGACACCATGAGAATCGTCTCAATGGTCGCCGCTCAATATAAAATCCACAAGCCCCGTGCGATATTCGTGGACGTTATCGGCGTGGGCGCCGGCGTCTACGACCGCCTTAAACAGCTCGGCTACCCGGTAATCCCGGTGAACTCCGCCGAGACGAAGAGCATGGAAATGCCGGAACGCTACGAGCGCCTGCGCGACGAACTCTGGGGGAAAATGCGCGACTGGCTGGAAATCGGGCGCGGCAAGATATGGGACAACGAGGACCGTGACCTCATAGGCGAACTCTCAACTCCCCGGTCAAAGGCTATGGCCTCCGGCAAAATAAAGGTGGAGTCCAAGGAAGAAATGAGGGAGCGCCTCAAGCGCATGGGCGGCGACGAGAAGCACGGCAGCCCGGACGTTGCCGACGCGCACATAATGACTTTCGCTCAGGAAATCGCGGATTATAACACGGAGGACTTGACAAGCGACGACTCCATGAGCCATAATCAATTTGAAATGATTGACCCCAAGGCAGGATATTGATGGACGAACAAGATATCGCACCTTACGCCTATCGCCCCGATTCAGGCATTTCATCCTATGTCCTCGCTTTGTTCGAGGAATTCAAGACCAACCGCAAGCCATACGAGGAAAAAGCGGAGGAACACTGGTACAACTTTCTCAGCCAGTACCAGGCGTCAAAGACCTGGCGCGTCAAAGAGGGCGAGGGTAACAGGTCCCGAATTTTCGTAAAGGTCACACAGCAGAAGTGCTATACCGCCCACGCGAAAACGATGGACGCCATCGGGGATAATATCCCCTTCGACTTCGAGGCTATGGAGAATCTGGACTACTCGGCCATCCCGGCCGAGATTGTCCGCAAGGCCGCGCTCTACCGCAAGCGTTACCTTTCCGAGTATTTCAAATACGTCAAACTTATAGACACGCTCGACGACTCGGTGTTGTCCGCCACTATCTTCCCGGCCGCAATACTCAAAGGCCCCATCATGGTGACGGAGCGGCAGCCGGTGGTCAGGCGCCGCATGATAGCCGGGGTGCCGGCCGAGCAGATAGATCCGTCGGCCTCTCCGTTCATGGTAGTTGTGGAGCCTGTGGAGAAATACATATGCGAGGAAGTGCCGTGGTGGGATTACTACGTTGACTGCAACGTAAAAAAGAACTCTAAGTCCATAGGCGAAATACACTACAAGCGTCTTTCAAAGCAGGAATTCCGCGACCTCATAGACGACCCTGGGTACGACCGAGCGCAACTGGCGGAGGCCATCCGCGAGGTGGACAACCTGGCGAACTCACTTGAGGACGCCGAAGAGGACAAGACCAGCCAGCAGCTAGGGGATAAGTTCAACGGCTACGAGGCCATAAAAGATAACAAGGTCCCCATAGTGGAGTTCTGGGGCCTTGTGTCGGCCAAGTCGCTCCGCGAGTACGGCGCCGACGTGCCGGAGAATATCCGCGACGACGAGGACTGCGAAGCCTGCGTGACCATCGTCAAAGCGGGCTCAAATCCCATCATCAAGGCTCAGTATAATTTCTACGGCTACCGGCCGTTCATGGTCTACGGTGTCAAGAAAATCCCGAACTCGGTCTACAAGAACTCCACCGCCGGCCTCATGGACGACAGCCAGAGCATGATAAACTCCGGCACCCGTATGTTTGTGGACAACAAGGCCCTATCCGGGAACGGCTGCCTGGGAGTCAACAAGGACAAGATAGACTGGACCAAGACCGGCAGCCCCGAGATTTACCCCCGCAAGACATTCTACATAAAAGGCAACCATAGCCCGCAGGAGGCCATCGGCTCAATAGTATTCCCGGACACCACCTATGGTCTGCGCGAGATGATAGAGCTTTTCGTGCGCTTCGCTGACGAAGAGACCGGGATACCGAAATATACCCAGGGCGCGGACCAGGCTTCGTTCCTGAACAAGACCGCCGCCGGCATGAGCATGATAATGGGCGCGGCCAACGTTAACCTCAAGCCGTTCCTTAAAAACATAGACGACAACGTTATCGAGCCGCTGGTAGAGCGGTATGACGCTCTGTTCTCCATGCTCGGCAAGTACCCCCCGCAGTTCGATATCCCGCTCAAAATAGTGGCTACCGGCACCGTGTCCATGATGGCGCGCGAACTGATAGTAGAGAACCTTATGCGCCTGCTGCAGATAACCCAGAATCCGCAGGACGCCATGCTGGTGAACCGCCGGGCCATACTCAAAGACATAGCCGAAAAGCTCGGGCTTTCCAAGTTCGTCAATTCTGACGAGGAAATCCAACGTATAGAGCGTATGCTGGCCGAGCGGCAGAATCAGATGCAGGTAGAGCCCAAGGTCAGCGTGGACAAGCTCTTCCAGTTTATGACGCCCGCAGAGCAGGCGCAGGTCATAGCGGCCACGGGGGTGCAGCCGGATCCGCGCCGTATGCATCCCCCTCCACAACCGGGGCCTGCCGGGTTCCAGGCCGCGCAGCCGCCGCAGGCGCCGGGAGGCATGAATGTTTGATTCGGCCTCCGGGTACGGCGCCCTCAAGAATATAATCAAGACCCGCCATGACGAGTTGCTGGTGGAGTGCCGCGACCACGACACCGCTGAAAAGATTTTCCGGGCACAAGGAGCCGCCAGGGAATTCCAGAATCTTCTGGACAAAATCGCTGAGATGGAGCATGAGCCCGAGAAAAACGGGTAGAAGATTGGGGCAGGTATTGACAATTCAATATTACTGTGCCATACTTTAACCGATTTGGACTACCGTGTTATACGGCCCAAGGAGAACAAAGATGAAAGAGAAAGACGACAAAACGCCGGAACAGGAGTACGAAGCCGAGTTCGACAAACTCTCGGAAGGCAAAGACCCCGAGCCCGAACCCTCTCCCAAGCAGGAAGAGATAGAGCACGAGGAAAAGCCGGAAGAGAAGAAGTCGGACGACGCCGCCCCGGAAGGCGAGGAAGCGTCTAAAGAAGAGCCGGAGGTCGAAGGGAAGCCCGAGCACAAACCAGAGCCCGAAGAAGGCAAAGGGATGGCTAAGGCCCTCAAAGACACGAAGGCGTGGGCCACGAAAGTCAGCCAGGAGAACTCGGAGCTCAAAAGGCTCATCGAAGAACTCCGGGCCGGCAAGGCCACTCAGGAACAGGTAGACGACGCGAAAGCGAAAGTCGGAGAAACCCGCAAGGCGCTCGACGCCAAGCTGGCAAAAGTCACGGAGGATTACCCGGAACTCAAAGACGTTCTGGACCCGCTCGTAGACATGGTGGACACCCTGACGGGGGAAGTCAAGAATTTAAAGTCCATCTCCGATGAAGAGAAGCGGATCATTGAGAAGCGGCAGAAGTTCGAGGCGGAAGTCGCTCCGAAGATAGCCGAGGTCCACGAGGACTGGAAGCAGGTCGCGTTCAGCCCGGAATATATGGAGTGGGTGAAAGCCCAACCCCCGGCCATACAGAACGCGGCTATGAACTCTCTTGACCCCCGGGATATCGCTTACACGATAACCGAGTTCAAGAAGTTCAAGGTCTCACCGGAAGCGGCCAAGGCCAAGGACGAGGAAGCCAAGCGCAAGGACGCCGTGAAGAAAAACCTGTCATCCATGAGAGGCGGTGGCCCCGTGAACGAGAAAGGGAAAGCGAAGTCCCTGTCGGAAGTAGACAAGAATGACTACGATTCCGCATGGGAGCTCGCCTCCAAAGAAAAATAACACGGAGGTCATAGACCATGAACTACTCGGATATCAGCCCCAGGACGGCCGCCTACGCCGACCTGAAACTGCTCAAAAGGGCAGTCGCGAACAACATCCTCGGCCGCTTCGGCCAGAGCCGGACTCTTCCCTCGAAGAAGTCCCAGACCATAACCTTCCGGCGCTACGAAGTGCTGGACAGCACCCCGGTCATACTGGCGGAGGGCGTAACCCCCACCGGCAAGACCAGGACGTACACGGACTACACCTGCGTCCTCAAGCAGTACGGCGACTTCATCCGCTACACCGACGTCATCCAGGACACCCACGAGGACCCCGTCCTCAACGACAACATCGAGGCCCTGGGCGAACAGGCGGACGAGATGATGGACAAGATGCGCTTCGGCGTCCTGAAAGCCGGCACCAACAAGCTGCTGGCTAACGGCACTCTGAGGACCGACGTCAACACGGTCATGACGCGCAACCTGTCCCGCACCGCCGTCCGGCTGCTGGAAAGGCAGAACGCCAAGAAGATAACCGAGATGATATCGGGCGGCGCGAAGATAAACACCCACCCGATCCCGTCCTGCTACGTCGCGGTCTGCCACCCCGACCTGCGCCCGGACCTCGAAAGGTGCGAGGGCTGGAAGGACGTCAGCGAGTACGCCTCGAACATGGGGATAATCCCCGGCGAGATGGGCTCCCTCGGCCTGGTCCGCTTCGTGGCGGACACCAACTGCGAACCCTGGGCGGACGGCGGCGGCCTCGCGGCCACCCACTCCACCCTCAGCACGACCGGCACTCAGTCGGACGTGTACCCCATACTGGTGTTCGGCAAGGACGCCTACGGGGTCGTGCAGCTGGCGGGCAAGAACGCGCTGCAGAGCCTGATAGCCAACCCGAAAGCCATGGTGGGCGACGAGCTGGCGCAGAAGGGCTCCCAGGGCTGGAAGGGCTGGAACGGCGCCGTGATACTCAACGACGCCTGGATGGTCCGCATAGAGGTCGCCGCCAAGGGATAACCCTGCGGCTGTCGGGGGCATCTGAATAAGGTGCCCCCGGCGCTAAAATAAAAAAAGGAAGGTACAAACAATGCCTAGCGCCGCAGTGATAACCCTGAACGATACCCGCCGCGATAACTTCGTGACGGGCAAGATAGTGACCGCCGACCCGGCGGCCGCCCTCAACGTTTCCATCGGCTTCATTCCGAAGTGGGTGGAAATCATCAACGTCACCAACCCGTCCTACCACCGCTGGAACGCCAACATGGCAGACGGGAAGGTGTATCAGTTCGTCGGCAACACCGGCCCCACGCTGGTCGCTACCGGAGGCATCACGCCCTACGAGGGCTCGGCTTCCGCTTCTCCCGGTTTCACCATCGGGACCGATGCCGTGCTGAACACGGCGGCGGACGAACTGCACTTCATAGCCTACCACTAAGAAGCCAGTGCCCCGGGTCTTAACCGGCCCGGGGCATATAACTTTAAAGGAGCCCTATCATGGAAGAAATGGAACTCACCGCCCCCAAGGTGGACCTCAAGAAGGCCCCCAACGCTCAGCTCAACGCCACCCCCATAACCCCGGAGAACTCGACCACCCTGACCAAAGAGATGCTGAACCGGCAGAAGAAGTACCGCATCAAGGTCGCCTCCACCGAGCGCGAGAAGCACCCGGTCAAGGTCAGCATCAACGGCTATATGTACCTCTTCCCCCGCGATAAGTGGGTAGTGGTGCCCGAGGCCGTTAAGGCCACGCTGGACGAGGCGCAGATCAAGGACTACTCGGTGGAACTGGAAGGCCCCGAGCGCGGCAAGGTGACGGCCACGGACGTCAACCGCTTCTCCTACCAGGCCGAAGAGGTCAAACAGGAGGCCCCGGCGGCGGCGCCGGCCAAGACGGCGGAGCCCGCCAAGGGCAAGTAAATGGCCTACGCGCTCTCCTATAAGGCCGTCCGAGGCAAGACAACGCTCTACGCCGTCATTCAGGACCGCGAGACGAGTCTTTTCTGGGACGAGGACACCGACACCTGGGTTGCCGAGATAGTTGACGGCTGCCACCTGGCGTTGACGGAGAGCGCAGATAAAGGCGTTTACACGGGTAGCGCGACGTTCACCCCGGTCAACGGAGGGGTATACCAGATTTCGGTCTATGACTCGGCTGACGCCGAATACATCATGGACACGATTGAGGTATACCCCTCCAAGACCAAAACCGTCTTGCAGATAGTCAACGCGGTCCAGACCGAACTGCGTATGCCGAACTCGGCGGCGATAACCGATATGCTGTCCCGGCTGATACTCGCCAAGATGAACACGGTTCTCACCGTCCTGCTGCCGGAAAACAACGTTTTCGACCACCTCAAGGTCCAAGGCAGTTTCACGATAAACTCGTCCCGGCCGTTCTACCGCGTCAACCCGATAAACGTGGACTTCGTGGACTCCATCTCTTTTCTCCGCAAGCCGGACTTGACATATATCAACCCGGCCAACGACGATATCCATTTTCGGCAGATGGCGGACGCGCACAACGCCAGCCTGACCTACGCCGCGCCGGTGTGGTACAGGATATCGCAGCGGGACCACGGCTTCCCTATCGTGGAATTCACCCCGGCGCCGGACCAGGCGTACATCGTTTCCTACGAGGTCCTGAAAGCGGCCAAGGAACTCACGGCCGCCACCGATTATGTTCCCGTACCTGACGTTATAAAGGCCGGCGCTCTCATGCTTATGAAGCTGGAAATGGGGCGCGACGCCACGGCGGACCAGGCGATATACGAGAAAGCGTTAAGCCGGGCCTCTACGGTAGGGGCCAATTCCAATATGAAAGATTTTGTGGTATAGTATATGCGCTATGAGGAAAGGAAAGATAAACCTTGAGAACATATCCGGCGGCGAAGTAACATCTTCTCCGCTTCTTTCCACGCCCACCAAGTACAGCCGTCTCCTGCAGAATTTCTACATAAACTCCGAGGGCCACATTCAGAAGGTCCCCGGGTACTCGTCTGTCAGCCAGCGGCTTGCCGATATTCGGATCCTCACCGGCATAGACTTCAAGAAGTCAGACGGATCCTCGCTTATTCTTGTCGGCGGCCGCACGACCTCTTTCGCCGCTTCCAAGTCCCTTGCCTCCAACGGCATAACCTCGCGCCTGGTGACGTTCACCGGGGCCGGGACAAACGATTTAACCACGAACACGGCTTTCACGGGCTCCGGCACGGCCGTGTTCACCGTGGAGGTCGCTCAGGGCTACCCGGCTCCGCAGTATGACATATGGCGCTGGAAGAAAGACTCCGGGGACTGGAACTATTTTGGCGGGACCAACCCGCTTCCGGCCACTATAAATCTTTCTGATGGCGTGACAATTTCCATAGCCACATCCTCCGACCACACCACCGGGGATAAGTGGGTTTTCACAGCGCGGAACCCGCACCTTGAAGATATCTCCCTGACCGGAGATTACACCGGGCCCGCAGCCGCTACCTTTGATGTGGAGATTGACTCCGAGGGGACCCCTGACACTTTTAAGTGGAGAAAGGACGGCGGAGCATACACCACCGGCGTCGCTATCACCGGGGCTGCTCAGCTGCTTTCAGACGGAATCTCCGTCACTTTCGCGGCCACGACCGGGCACTCGTACTCATTCTCGTGGACCATCACAGCCTCTCCCACGACTACTACCGGGGCGCTGTACCGCTTGGATAACGGCCTGCTGTCCTCAGTTAAAAACGATTTCGCCAGCCTCAACCCGCTCTACCTATCCCAGATGGGGGACCTGGTTGTGGCCTCCAACAACTCCGACCGCCCGGTGGCCTACGACGGCTCAACATTGACGAATATCAATATGCCATACGGCAACTCCACGCAGTTCGTGGGGTCCGGGCTCAATGACTTTACGGCCAAGGTGACGTTCACTTACGAGGACGCGACCTACGAGGTCGAGATAGACTCCGTGGGGACCACCACGATAACCCCGGTATTTACCGGCTCCGGCGTAAACGACATGGCTTGCCCGAATCCCAATTTCAGCGGCGTCGCCGCCACGGCGACATTTGATATTCAGATAGACAGAACGGGTGGCGGTGACACGATAAAATACAATGTGAACGGTGGGCCTTATGTCACCGGCCAGGCTTTAACAATACTAGAGGGCGGAACTACTATAGGGCCCGCTAAACTCAAAGCCAATGCCACGTTTGGTCATAATGGCGACGATGTTTACGAGTTCAAGGTTTCCTCAAACGGAACCCCGGATAAGTTTCAGTGGCGCAAGAACAGCGGCGCATGGAGCGCAGAGTTGAATTGCGACACGCTGTACACCGTATTGGACTCAAACTATTCCCTGGCATTTATTTCCGATACCGGGAATATTGTAGATGACATATTTTCTTTTCAGGTGGATGGGGCGACCACGCCCGACACCTTCCGGTGGCGTAAAGACGGCGGGGCTTGGACGACAGGGGTCAACATCGTCGCCGGGGCAATACCCTTATCTGACGGGATATCGGTGCGGTTCTCGTATTTTACCGGGCACACCCTCAATGACCTTTGGGCGCTGTCGGCCGCGCGCGACACCGTGAAGTACCGGAAAATTGACGGGGCGTGGACAGGGGGACAACTCATAACTGGCGAGTTCCAGACCATCGTTGCCGGAGTTCAGTTTAAGTTCAACGCCATCAACGGGCACACCCTGGGGGATAAGTGGATTATCCCGATAACCCAGAACGTGCGCTTTGGCAAGACCTATGTCTACAAGAACCGCCTCTGGGCCATCGGCAACGACCGGCTGACCGCCTACCACTCTGACCTGCAGCTGCCGACCGACTTCACCGGGGCCGGCGCCGGCTACATAGATTTCCGGTTCGTTCTGCCTGTCGGGGATGAATTGCTGGATATCTCCGGGGCGCTGAACTACCTCGTTTTCTTTTTCCGAAATCATATCGTCATATACTCCGGAACGGATCCGACCGCCTTCGGCGACTTCGCCATCTACCAGTTGATAGCCAACATGGGAATCGTAGCGGCAAAGACCGTCGTAAACGTGGGGACCGACATTTTCTTCCTGACCGATAAGGGCGTGAAGAACCTGCGGCAGGTCATAAACGCCGGGGCTATGAACGTGGACAATGTTTCGGCCGCCATAGACCAGGACATAGTTGACGCCGTAAAGGCCAACAGCTCCGGTGTTTACGACTCAGCGCACTATGCCAAGTACGGGCTCGTTCTGTTCCTGATAGGGACCACCATCTTCGTTTACAACTACCGCAACGGCTCCTGGTCCAGAATCGTCATCCCGTCCGCCAACGATGTGTCCAAGGTCCTCTCTATGTTCCGGGCGCATGACGGGTCGCTCTACATGGGCGGCTACGACTATCTTTTCCAGTTCGACCCCGCCGTGGCGACCTACAACTTTGCCGGGCAGGCCCCGACCTACAAGTGGAAAACGGGGATGCTGAAAGTGACCACTGCCGAGTCGCTGTTCTTTACAGAAATGCTTTTAAGGCTGGCCTCGTTTAAAGCGGCTACGCTGACCGTTAAGGCGCGGGCCATCGGTTTTGACACCGGGTACGAGGACCAGTCAGATTTCAACGAGCAGACCATCACTATCACGGCTTCCACGCCGTCGGATATCGTGATGAACTTCGCGCGCGCCCCGCTGTTCGGCGCCGGCAAGTATATCCAGCTGGAGATAACCGAGACCCCATCAATCGCGTCAAACGACGACCTTGAGATTACCGGGCTCGACATTCATGGGGAGATAGGAATTATATGAGGAACCTGATACTGACCGCGCTATTTCTGATCCCCGGGCTGGCCTCTGCCGAATGGAAGCTCAACCCTTACACTCAGAGGATGGACTATTACGAGTCTAAAGCGGCCGTGGTGCTTTCCACCGGCGCTTTACAGGCCGAGATAAACGCTCTCCATGTGACGACTGCCACGCTTACCCAAGACCTTGCCACCGAGGTTTCCAGGGCCACCGTGCGAGAGAACGCCATCGGGGCCAGCACCGGGACACTCAAAACACAGATAGACGCCGTGGCGGTCAGCACCGGGACTTTAACCCAGGACCTTGCCACCGAGGTCAGCAATCGGGGGATAGCCGACAACGCCATTATCCTTTCTACCGGGGCCATAAACGCGGATCTCCAGGCCTATAAGTCTGTGGTCCAGGCGTCCACGGCCTCCATATACTCTGCGCTCAATAGCACGGCCTCGGCGCTCACGGCGGAGATAGCGAGGGCCACGGCGCGGGAGAACGACCTCGGGTACTCTACGGGCACGATAAAGGCTTCCCTTGACGCCGTGATTCTGTCCACGGCTCCGCTGAAAGACTACGCTAACTGGAATACTGCCTACTCGTGGGGCAATCACGCTCTCGCCGGGTACCTGACGGCGGAAACCGACCCCATCGTAGGAGCGGTGACGGGGATAGTTAAAGCCAACGGGGCCGGGGTTATATCTGCGGCCACTCCTGGGACGGACTATCTCACCCCGACGGGCGACGGGTCCAATCTGACGGGCGTTATCCAGTCCACGGCTACGGGGACCTACGGCATAGCGGCCTCGCAGAACGTGTTGAAGTCCGGCGACACTATGACGGGGCAGTTGACGACTGCCTCTACGATAACTGTTCAGGGCTCTGCGTTCTCTGTGGGCGGGAGCACCTTCGTAGTTACGGGCGGCAAGGTGGGCATTGGGACGGCTAGTCCGTCAACAAACCTTGAGATTGCCGAAACCTACCCCGCTGGGCCTTACATCAAACTCAAAAGAACCGACGATACTGCCCTATACGGGGGCATACAGTTCGCAAACTCTAGTGGAAGTGTTCTCTGGTCTATTGAAACCAACAATAGGGCCGGTCAGGGGATAGAGATAAACCAGGGAGCCACGAACCGGGTATATGTTGCGCCTACCGGCCTCTTCGGCATCGGCACAACGGCCCCCGCCTCCAAGCTCCACCTGTCAAGCGGCGCTTTCTACAACGACGGCACCGGGGCGGGCATATACACGACTGGCACAAGCACGGCCTCCGCTTACTACGGCTCTGGCGCTACTCTCTCCGGCGTTATCCAGTCCAC
>QZGF01000072.1_pt1 | contig 13795 bp, 12 predicted proteins | sample 1990021 | NCBI WGS metagenome assembly QZGF01 (sample SAMN10076523, study PRJNA491371) | Subsurface metagenome, whole genome shotgun sequencing project. | isolation source: subsurface fracture fluid from borehole BE326-BH2 | place: South Africa: Beatrix Gold Mine | collected 2015-06-18 | reverse complement strand
ACGAAGAAAAACCGTGGGAACTTTTAAAACAACCAGCAGGAAGTAAAAAACTCCAAAATATCGACAGTATTTTATCTCATGCGGTTAACCAGATACAGGAAATTGCAATTTTACTTGAGCCTTTTATGCCCGAAACTTCCGAAAAAATAAAAGATCAGTTTACAAAACCGGAAATAAAATCCCAAAAGCCCCTTTTCCCGAGAGCTTAGTTCTATTGACATAAAATAAAATGCTGTTAGAATAAGCTTAATGAATACAAAGTTTCTCGGAGTAATAGTTGGAGTAATACTTCTTATCGGAGCCGGAGGACTTTTTTTAAGCCAGAAAAGCCAACCTGCTAAAACAAACGTAACGCCGACTCCCACAAAATCCACAACCAAAAGCATAACAACGTCTCTTCTGGAACTTATTACCCAGGGGAAAAACCAACGCTGCACATTTAATACAAAATCAAACGATACCAGTACAACCGGAACGATGTATTTTTCTTCGGGAAATGTAAGGGGAGATTTTAAAACCGTAACAAAAGGAAAAGAAACCGAATTCAGCATGATAAGAAACGGGGATATTAACTATATCTGGGGATCTTCTCTTCCAATGGGAATAAAAATGAAGCTCTCGCTTGACGAATTGTCAAAAAATTCACAAACTACACAATATGTTAATCCAAGCCAAAAAATAGATTATAACTGCATGCCTTGGAATGCCGATAAATCCTTGTTTATTCCTCCGTCAAATGTTGAATTTACCGAAATTCCAACTACAATGCTGCCAAAAACCACAGGAACTACGAATCAAACTTCTGCTTGCGATAGCATAACTGATCCTGCTGCAAAGGCTTCCTGCGTGAAAGCCTTAAGCGGAAATTAACTTCTTAAACTTCTTGACAAAATTTTGTTTTTAATATTTAATTGTTGAGTCATCAAGAGAGTCGCCTTAGGCGACCGGCAACCGAAAAGACAAACGGTGCCAATCCGGTATAGGAAGATGAGGTCCTGAGCTGGTCGAAGGATAAAGTCTTATGCCTCTCTTGATTGAGGGGTTTTTTGTGCACAACCATCTTTATATATAGCGCACAATCCTCCAACAATCGCTCTTTGAGCCGTGTTCGAACAGAACTGAAAAGGCGAAAAGAAAGATGTGGAGGATAATCATATGAATAATTATACTTTTACATCAGAATCTGTCTGCGCCGGACACCCCGATAAAATCTGCGATTCGATAAGCGACGCAATTTTAGACGAAGTTTTAAAAAAAGATCCAAAAGGAAGAGTTGCAGTTGAAACCGTTGCCTCTTTTAACAGAGTTGTAATTGTCGGCGAAGTCAGTGCAAATGCAAAAGTAGATTTTGAAAAAATTGCAAGAAAAAGAATAGAAGATCTGGGATATACAGACCCTTATTTAAATTTCAGCGATAAATCAATTGTTGAAGTTTATGTCCACGAGCAATCGAGAGAAATTTCAAACGGAGTAGACAAAAAAGGCGCAGGGGATCAGGGAATGATGTTCGGTTTTGCCGTAAACGAAACAAAAACGTTAATGCCACTTCCGATATCTATTGCTCATTCTTTGGCTAAAAAAATTGACGATGTAAGGGAGAAAAAAATAATCCCCTATCTTCGTCCTGACGGGAAAACCCAGGTTACGGTTGAATATAAAAATGACATTCCTTACAAAGTGTCAGAAGTTGTAATAGCTGTTCCCCATAAAGAAAGCGTTGAGCTAAAAGAGGTTAAAAAAGATATCTTTGAAAAAGTGGTAAAAAAAGTTCTGGAAGAGTACGGTTTTAAAATAAATGAAAAGGAACTGATTGTAAACGGAACAGGCATATGGCATATGAGCGGACCTGCAGTTGACTCCGGACTTACGGGAAGAAAAATAGTCGTTGATACTTATGGTGGATATGCAAGGGTCGGAGGAGGAGCATTTTCGGGAAAGGATCCGACAAAGGTCGACAGAAGCGGCGCTTATGCGGCAAGATTCTTGGCAAAAAACGTGGTAAAAGAAAAATTAGCAGACAGAGCCGAAGTAAGACTTGCATATTTTATAGGAGCAAAAAAACCGACAATGCAGGAAGTCGAAACTTTCGGGACAGCAAAAGTTCAGCAAAAAATAATTAATGATTTTGTTTCTAGAATTCTCGATACTTCTGTTGAGGGAATTATTAAAGGACTTAATCTGCAAAGACCTATTTATTTGCCAACCTCTACCTACGGCCATTTCGGCCGCGAAGATTTCCCCTGGGAAAAATAAAACCTCGGTTTATCCGATTCGAACTTATTAATTATTGTTATAATGTTATTTATGATTGATGCGCATTGTCATCTTAATTTTCCCCAGTTTCAAAAAGATTTGGACGAAGTTATTAAAAGGGCTCTTGATGCGGGAGTTGAAAAAATAATGAATGTCGGAACAAGCATTGAAGAAAGCAGAAAAGTCGTAGAACTGGCTAAAAAATATGAAAATCTTTATGCAATTGTCGGAGTTCATCCCCATGATGCCGACAGGCTTGAAAAAAACTGGATTTTAGAACTTGAAAAAATTGCAAAAAACGAAAAAGTATTAGGTATAGGAGAAGTAGGACTGGATTATTTTCAACACGAGATGGGAAAAGTTGTTGACAGGAAAATACAAAAAGATGTTTTTGTAAAACAAATAGAGCTTTCCTTGAAATTAAAGCTTCCTCTTCAAATCCATTCTAGAAAAGCAAATGGCGACATAATTGATATTTTGAAATCATATAAAATTGAATTTTTAAATCCTCCGGGAATGTTTCATTGTTTTGCAGGTAATATAGACTATTTAAAAAATGCGTTGGGTCTTGGATTTTATGTGGGATTTGACGGAAATATTACCTATGAAGGACTTGCTCCGGGAGAAAACACTGCTCTTTCCGATCTTTTGGAATATGCACCAATAGACAGAATTGTTACCGAAACAGACGCTCCTTTTTTAACTCCCGAGCCCAAAAGAGGTAGCCGAAACGAACCATCCTATGTTATAATTGTGGGTAATTCAATAGCAAAAATTAAACATACTTCCCTTGAAAAGGTCGATGATGTTACCACCAAAAATATAAAAAAAATATTTGATATTTAAAATGACAGACTTTTTTAACAAAATTTTTACAAGGTATCCTATAAAAACAAAAAGGGCTTTAGAAATAATGCCCGGGTTTGTTTCATGGTCTTTGATCTTTTTCCCCATATGGGGATCTTTTTTTATTCCTTGGGCAGTTGCTTACTTTATTTTATTTTTTGACATTTACTGGTTTTACAAATCTTTCTCCCTTGCCATAACAGCTCTTATTGCTTCAAGAAAGATCAAGCAGGCAGAAAATGAAAATTGGCTTGAAAAAGCAAAACCTCTTGAAAATTTTGAAAAAGTAACTCATGTTGTTGTAATCCCGAATTATAAAGAAAACCTTGAGAAACTTAGAAAAACAATAGAAAGTCTTGCCTTGCAAACTTTTCCTACAAAAAGAATTTATGTAATTCTTGCGATGGAAAAAAGAGAAGCTGAAGCAAAAGAAAGGGCGGATAAATTAATTGATGAATTTAAAGAAAACTTCGGAGGCATTCTTGCAACTTTTCATCCGGATATACAGGGAGAAGTCAAGGGTAAATCAAGCAATGAAGCTTATGGGGGGAAAATCGCTTACGAAAAGCTTGTAAAAACAGATGCTATAGATTTTGACTTTGCAACAATTTCGTCGGTTGACGCCGATTCGATTTTTGACAAACAGTATTTTTCCTATCTTTCTTTTAATTTTTTGAATGACCCTGAAAGGTTTACTAAGTTCTGGCAGTCAGCAAATGTAAATTATAATAATTTCTGGAGTGTTCCGGCGCCGATTCGAATAATTTCATTTTTTGGAAGTCTGTGGAGAACTGCACTTTTGGTTCAAAAAGACAGATTAATTTCAAATTCAACATATTCTTTATCTTTTAGGCTTTTACACGAAATTGGTTACTGGGATACAGACGTAATCCCGGAAGATTACAGAATTTTCTTTAAAGCTTTTTTCAAAAAAAACGGAAAGGTTTTCATGGAGCCGATATTTTTAAAAACCTCCATGGACGCACCTTTATCTTCGTCTTATATTAAGTCTTTAAAAAACAAATACCAGCAGGAAAGGCGTTGGAGTTGGGGAGCTTCTGACGATCCATTGTTTATAAAATGGTGGTTTACTGTTCCGAATATTCCTTTTTTTAGAAAAACAATGATGGTTCTTAATGTTTTGATAGATCATTTCCTGTGGCCCGTTAATTGGTTTATAATTACAATAGCAGCAAACATTATGCCATTTATAAACCCTGTCTTTTCAAGAACCACTCTTGGATATAACCTCCCCCGATTGGCAGGACTTATCTTAACCCTCTGCCTTTTTGCAACGCTTATAATGATAGTAATAGATTTCAGACAAAGGCCTAAAAACAAAAATCTCTCAAAAGCAAGACAACTTTTATTTCCGCTTGAGTTTTTACTTCTTCCTGTTGTCGGATTTTTTCTCTCTGCTCTTCCCGCTTTAATCTCCCATACTCAACTGATGCTTGGGAAAAGGCTTGAATATAAAGTCACAGAAAAACTTTAGAATTTATGAATGTTTTAAAAAAGCTTGAAAAAAGCTTTGAATGCTGGTTTCTTATAATTATTTCCGTCATCTTTTTCTTCCTCAGATTCCCTTCCTTATTTGAACCAAACTGGTATGGAGACGAGGGTATTTACCAGACTTTAGGACTGGGAATGAATGCGGGAAGACTTTTATACAGAGACATTTTCGATAATAAACCTCCTCTTCTTTATTTTTTATATAGCTTGGTTTCATCCGATCAGTTTATGATAAGGCTTTTGTCGCTTTTTTTCGGTATATTATCTATTTTTGCATTTTTCTATATTTCCAAAAAATTATTTAATAATTTGAGTGTAAGCTATAAAACTACAGCGCTTTTTGCGATTTTATTCGGTCTTCCCCTAATCGAAGGAAATATTGCAAATGCGGAAAATTTTATGCTTCCCTTAAACATTTTCGCAGGATATTTAGTATTGAAATCCTTGGATCCCGGTAGCATAGGCCATAAATTTAAAATTTTAACAGTATCCGGTTTTTTACTTGGCTTATCTTTTCTTTTTAAAATAGTCGCGATTTTTGACTTTGCGGCTTTTTTTGTATTTTTATTTTTTGCAAACTATTCTGAAAAACTGCTTGATATTTTTAAAGAGAAAACTTTAGTTAAGGAAATTAAAAATCTTCTTCCCTTAATAATAGGTTTTGTAATTCCTTTATTAATAATTACCCTTGTTTTTGTTTTCAATCATGCTTTTTCAAATTTTTTGACCGCGACTTTCTTTAGCAATATTGGGTATGTTGAATATGGAAATAAATTTATAATTCCGCAGGGGTTTTTGATTTTTAAGTTAGCGATTTTAACGCTATTTTGTTTATTTGTTTTCTACAAAAGAAATATTTTCGGTACATCATTTTTGTTTGTTTCTTTATGGTTTGCTTTTTCTTTATTTAATGCATACTTTTCCCAAAGACCTTATACTCATTATGTTTTAGTTTTACTTCCTTCATTTTGTTTAATGTTTGGTCTTCTTTTTTTAAATAAAAATTTTTCAAAGGTTTCCGGAATACTTTTAATATCTGCTTTTATTGCAGTTTTGTTAAGTTTTACCTTCTATATAAAAACAATCTTTTATTACCAGAACTTTGTATCATTTTTAACTGGTAGTAAGAGCGTTTCTTCGTACCAAAAATTCTTTGACAGAAACACTCCGAATGACTATGAAATCGCAAATTTTATAACATTCCATACCACAAAAGATGACAATATATTTATTTGGGGGAATAATGCTCAGGTTTATACTTTGACCCAAAAACTTCCTCCCGGAAAATACACAGTTGCCTATCATATTACAAATTATAAAGACGGCTATAGCAATACCAAACAAGGGCTTGATTTAAAAAAACCCAAGTTTATTGTTATAATGCCAAATGTTCCGTCTTATCCCTTCACTCTTTCTTTATATCGTGAAAGAATTAAAATAAACGCAGTAGCAATATATGAAAGAATATATTAGTAACATAAAAGCCGACAGGCTCACCTTTAGAGGTTTTATTATTAGCATTTTTTTAACTTTTCTGACAGTGGTTTATATACTTGTTTACTATCGAAGCCTCCCGCCATTTGTGCCTGTTTTCAACCAGTTTCCGTGGGGAAATGAAAGACTCACTCCCCAAATAGGAATTTTTATTCCGGTTATTATTTTTGCAATTATTCTTATCCTGAATATCATCTTTACATCAATTGTTTATTCCAAAAATCCTCTTATCGCAAGAATTTTTGCAGCAGTAACTCTTTTACTTTCCATAATGAACTTTCTTTTTATAATTAGAACCGTAGTTATAATTGTATAATGCCTACTTTAGATTTGATTACGATTTTGCCTCTTTTTATTTCATTTATTTTAACCGTTATAGCAACCCCAGTATCACTTTTTTTTCTCAAAAAATATAATATTGTTGATGATCCTAAAAAACACAAACACCCTGCAATAATTCATAAAAAACCAATACCAAGAGGCGGAGGAATTCCCCTTTTTTTAGGCGTATTTATAACAAGTCTTATATTCCTGCCTATGAATGGGATAATTGCAGCAATGTTTGTTGCCTCTTTTATTTCGCTTGTTATAGGAATTTTGGATGATAAGCTCGATATTTCTCCATATCTAAGATTTGTTGTTAACATCGGGTGCGCCGTTTTAGTAGTCTATTTCGGAGCAAATATTCCTTTTATCACGAATCCTCTGGGCGGAATTTTATATCTTAATAATTTTCAGATTCCCTTCTTCGGAGGAACAACAATTACTTTCTTATCCGATTTAATCGCAATAATTTGGATCGTGTGGGTTATGAACATGTTAAATTGGAGTAAAGGAGTCGATGGACAAATGCCGGGAATCGTGGCAATATCGGCTTTTGTGATAGGAATTTTAAGTCTGAGATTTTCCCCTCTTGATGCAACAAGCGCAACTGCCGCTTCTTTGTCTTTTATAATTGCCGGGGCTTCTCTTGGATTTCTTGTTTTTAATTTTTACCCTGCAAAAATTTTTCCCGGGTACGGGGCGACAGCTATATATCTGATGCTTGCAGTTGCCTCCATTCTCTCCGGTGCAAAACTTGCAACCGCAATACTGGTTATGGGTGTTCCGATGACAGACGGTATGTTTACGATTGCCCGAAGATTATTATCGGGAAAATCTCCGTTCTGGCATGATAAAAAACACCTTCATCATTTATTATTAAATTTGGGGTTGGGACAAAGACGTATTGCGTTGTTTTATTGGAGTGTTTCTGCTATATTAGGCACACTGTCTTTAGTTTTATCCAGCAAAGGAAAACTTTTTGCGATAATAATGCTTATAATTTTAGTTGGAGGAGCACTTGTTTTTCTGCATTACTTTATAGAAAAATCAGATGATAAAACTAGCGTATAACTTATTAAGGCTTATCAGGCCCCGCCAGTGGATAAAAAATCTGGCAATTTTTGCTGCAATTACTTTTACAGGCGAATTATTTGATCCTCCTGTTTTTTTAAAGGTTCTTCTGGGTTTTTTTGTTTTTTGCGCACTGTCGAGCGCAACTTATATAATCAATGACATTTTTGACATCCAAAAAGACAGGCTTCACCCGTTTAAACGGTTCAGACCTATTGCCCATGGAGATGTTCCTGTCCTTTTTGCCGCAATTGTCGCAACCATCCTTATTTTTGTCTCATTGGCGGTGGCGCAAACAATAACTCCGGCTTTTTTTGCCGTTGTTCTAGTCTATCTTACTATTCAATTTTTATACTCTTCAATTTTAAAATCTCTGGCAGCGGTGGATATTTTAGCAATTGCTGCAGGATATATTCTGAGAGTTTATGCGGGAGAATTTGCAAGCGGTTTTCATATTTCCGTATGGCTTTTGCTTACAACAATTTCGATATCTCTTTTCTTAGCAGTAGGGAAAAGAAGATCGGAATTAACTCTTCTTTCCCAAAAAAAAGATGCAAATATTGCCGCTACCAGAAAATCTTTGTCGCATTATTCAGAAAGGCTTTTGGACGTTTATGCATCAATTTTTGCAACATCTACTTTTATTTCTTATTCTCTTTTTACTTTTTTGGAGAATCCGGGAGGATTTAAACTTTCGATAGGAATACTTATGCCTGATTTTCTACCAACTTTTTTCCAAAGAAAATGGCTTATGATAACAATAATTCCTGTAGTTTACGGCCTTATGAGATATTTACAGGATATTTATGAGAAACACGAAGGGGAAAGCCCGGAGAAAGTTCTTTTATCCGATAAACCTCTTCTTTTTACAGTAATGTTATGGGCAGTTCTTGTAGTAATTTTAATTTACTTTGTTGCTCCTTAATTTTGTTTTTTAGCATAATCCGAACTTATCCAGCCCTTAGTGTCGTCGTTTAGTTGAATCTGAAACCACCCAGTTTTTTCATCCAAAAGCGGATAAATTTCTCCCGGTTTTACCTGCCCTATTTCATTAGATGAAATAGACGCATCTTCTCTTACCCTTAAAAATCCCGTAGGCGTTTGTAAAATCAGGACTTTAGAACCTAACGCTGCGGACAATGAGGAAATCATCTCAGCCGAAGCGCTTGCAACTTCAGGATTAATTCCAAGAAAAACAAGAGCTTCCAGTTTATACCCCAGTATTGCTCTTATTCTTACAATCTTATCTTTATACCCTTCTTTGGACAGCTTAAGTTCGTGATCCGACTGGGTAATATTTTTAAGAAGAATTGGTGTTTGTCCCTGCAAATTATTGTCCAAAAAAACTTCGGAAGAATCCGGAAAAGAAATTACACTAATTTGAGCATCTTTTTTATTTTCAATTGAAGTAAGAGTTATTATGCTTGCACTTGAAAGTCCGGTTTCATCAAAATTTCTATCAACAACAGTTAAAACCTTTGAAGAAACCGTAATTTTCTGCTCGAACGGTTCAAAATTACCTTCTATTGGAATAAGTTTTATTGTATATGCCCCCGCATCAATAAAACCCGGAGGATTACAAAACGGAGCTTTACAAAGAGGTGCTTGTCCTAAAAGTTTGCCGTTTAAATAGACTTTTGACTCGGGTTTAGAAGTAACTTGTAAGCCTCCTTTATCTTTATTCCCGGTTAGAAGAAACATTATTATAGAAAAAATCAGGACTGCTGCTAAAAAAGGCAGTAAGATGTAGAGAAATTTTTTCATTAAAGTTCTTCAATTATATCTTAAAAATGTCTGTAAAAAAACCTTAGCAAAAGAAGTTTTAGAGGATTAATAATCCATTCCGCCGGGCGGCATACCGGGAGTGTTGTCTTTTTTCTCAGGGATATCTGTAATCAAAGCTTCTGTTGTCAAAATCATTGTCGCAACACTAACGGCATTTTCTACAGCTGATCTAGTAACTTTTGCAGGATCAATAATTCCCTCTTCTACCATGTCAACATAGCTATTTGTTAAAACATTAAAACCAAATCCTGATTCTGCTTTATTTATATTATCTATAACTACATCTCCGTTTATTCCTGCATTTTCTCCCAGTTTTCTTGTTGGAGCCTCTAAGGCTTTTCTCAATATATTAACTCCGGTGGCTTGATCACTATCACCCGGAATATGTTTTAAAAGTTTAGGATCTATGGCTTTAATTGCCTCCAATAACACTACTCCTCCTCCTGGAACTATTCCCTCTTCAAGTGCTGCTTTTGTTGCAGCCACAGCATCTATAACACGCTCTTTTTTTTCTTTCATTTCAATTTCTGTAGCTGCTCCGACATTTATAACTGCAACTCCTCCGGAAAGTTTTGCCAATCTTTCCTGAAGTTTTTCTTTGTCAAAATCTGATGAAGTCTGCTCAATTGCTCTTTTTACTTGTGCAATTCTTGCTTTAAGCTGTGCAGGACTTCCTTTTCCTCCGATTATTCTTGTATTTTCCTTATCTGCCCAGACTTTATCAGCTCTTCCGCAATCCTCAATTGTTACACTGTCAAGCTTTCTTCCTGTATCTTCGGATATTACTGTACCTCCTGTTAAAATTGCTATATCTTCAAGCATTTCTTTTCTTCTATCTCCAAAACCTGGCGCTTTTATAGCTAAGGCATTAAAAGTGCCTCTTAATTTGTTGACAACTAAAGTTGCCAAAGCCTCTCCTTCGATTTCATCTGCAATAATTACAAGATTTTTTGAGGTTTTAACTATATTTTCCAAAAACGGCAAAAGTTCCTGGAGATTTGAAATTTTCTTGTCTGTAATAAGAATATAAGGATCTTCGACCTCTGCTTCCATTTTTTCGGGATTTGTAACGAAATAGGCCGAAGCATATCCTTTATCGAATTCCATTCCTTCCTTGTATTCAATTTCTGTAGAAAGTCCTCTTCCTTCTTCAACCGAAACCACACCATCTCTGCCTACTTTTTGAAGTGCTTCAGCTACAAGCCCTCCTATAGCTTCATCTCCCGCAGAAATTGTAGCAACTTGTGATATCTCGGAATTATTTCTGATATTTATCATTTTTGCCTTAGTCTTTATAAAAGCAACAACCGCTTTGCTTGCTTCTTCTAATCCTCTTTTTAAAAGCATAGGATTTGCTCCTGCAGTTATATTTTTGATTCCTTCATCAACTATCGCCTGAGCAATGACTGTTGCTGTGGTAGTTCCGTCGCCTGCAACATCTGCGGTTTTTGAAGCTGCTTCTTTTACAAGCTGTGCTCCCATATTTTCAAAAGGGTCTTTTAGTTCTATTTCTTTAGCGACAGTCACCCCGTCATGGACAACCGAAGGAGCTCCCCATTTTTTATCCAAAGCAACATTTCTTCCTTTAGGACCAAGCGTTGTTGCCACTGCTTTAGCCAGCTGATCAACTCCGCTTTGCAACTTTTGTCTTGCATCTTCTGCGTACTTTATATCTTTAGCCATAATTTTTATTCAATAACTGCTAGTATTTCTTTCTGCTCAACTAAAACAAGCTCTTCTCCATTTAGCTTAACTTCGTTTCCGCCCCATTTTTTATACATCACTTTTTGGCCGGGCTTTACGACAATTTGTTCTTTTTCTCCTTTTGGGGTTATTTTTCCAGGGCCCACTGCAACAATTTCTCCCATTTGAGGTTTTTCTTTGGCAGTATCCGGCAGTATAATCCCGCTTGAGGTCTTTTCTTCCGCTTCAAGCGGTTTAATTAAAACATTGTCAAAAAGTGGTTTAATATTGTTTTTTGCTGACATAATTTTATTGTTTGAACCTAAAAAATGTCACTTAACAGAAGTGACTGCTAATTTATACTATATGAAGTAACTGATGTCAAGTAGTTTGCTTGACACTAATGGGCTATTCTTATACGATTTATTTATGTCGTTGCCTTCTGTGAGAAAAATCCTTCTCATACTTTTTGTGCTTATTCTTCTTATCGCAATACCCGCAACAATTTATCTTGTCCAGAAGCAGCAAGAAGCAAAAACATCCTCTGTTCCTGCAACGAACCTCACTCTTACTCCCGGTTCGCAATCGGCAACAGTAGGAGATGACGTTAATTTTGATATAAATATGGATCCTTCGACAAATCAAGTTTCATCCGTAAAAATTTTAATTTCTTACGATGCCACAAAACTTGCTACAGACGGGGCGGGATTTGTGCCTAACATAACGTCTTTCCCGGTAATTGTACAAGGACCTACTTATGAAGTAGGAATTATTTCTATTACGCTTTCAACCGGCACAAATGCAGAGAATACAATAAGTACTCCGACAAAAATAGGAACAATTACTTTTAAAACCCTTGATGTTACGGATACCGCCCCCACTCAAATTACGTTTGGTAATCAAACACAGGTTTTATCAGGAGGATCAGGTTCGCAGTTTAATGAAAATGTGCTTTCCACAACCGCTCCGGCAATTATAAACATCAGCTCTAATATATCCCCAACCCCGACTTTGGAACCAACCATCTCACCTACTCCAGCTTCTTCTTCGGATTCTTCTGCCTTAACTCCGACTCCCGCATCCAGTGTAATTGCCTCATCCGAACCTGTCTGCTCCTCTCTTACGGCAGATAGAGCACCAAGCGGCGAAGCTCCTTATAACATAAATTTCACCGTTATCGGAGAAAGTCCCGACTCAACAATCGCAAAAGTTACTTATGATTTTGGCGACGGAAGAGTTCAGGATGTCACCCAAGGCACCGGAACTCCAACTGTTAACATTTTGCAATCACATATTTATGAAACTGCCGGAATATTTACTGCCACTGCAACCCTTACCGATGCAAACGGCGCCGTAAGCCTTGTCGGAAGCTGCAGTCTTGTCGTAACCATCAGCCAAAGCGCAACATCCTCCGCAATAGCCGTCTCCCCAAGCCCTCTTCCGCCCTCCGGCCCGACACAGATTATTGCCATTGGAATAATTGGAATAGTCATTGCATTTATCGGAGCCTTGCTTCTTTTCGCTCTCTAGCTTTGAAGCATTGATAAAAGCGCTTTTTGCGGAATTTCGACTTTTGAAACATTTATAAGTTTTGATTTGCCTTTTTTCTGTGCTTCCAATAGTTTATCTTTTCTTGTTCTGTCTCCACCTGACATTTTTGCCAGAACATCTTTTCTAAAAGGTGATATTTCCGATCTTGCCAATATTTTTCCTGCTACTTTTGCCTGAATTACCTGCTTGAATTGTTGTTTAGAAAGATTTTCCTTAAGTTTATCTACCTTTTCTCTTGCAACAAATTCTTGTTCATCTTTATAAACAAGTTCCGATAAAACATCGATAATATTATCGTTTATTAAAATATCCATTTTTATAAGATTTGCCTCTTTATAGCCTGTTATTTCATAATCTAGGCTTGCAAAACCTTGTGATACGCTTTTTAACTCGGACGAAAGTCCTCTTATAAACATTGAGTAAGGCATTTCGTATTTCATTACCGCATTATTTTTATGATAAGAAATATCCAGAAGATTCCCTTTTTTATTCTGGGCAACTGTCATAACAGAACCTACATAATTGGAAGGTACAAAAATAGTCAAGTTCATATAAGGCTCTAACATTTTGTCTCCTTCTTTTCTATATAAAACTCTTGGCATTGTAAGAAGAGGATCTACTCCTCCTTCTTTACTAAGTCTTTCCTTTACAATTTCCGCATGCAAAAGTCCTAAAAACCCTACTCTGAATCCGCTTCCTAAAAATGCTGAATACTCGTTTGAAACAGTCAAAGAGCCGTCATTTAAAGAAAGCTTGTTTAAAGATTCCCATAAATGAACATATTCGTTTGAACTTTTAGGATAAACTACGAAAAAAACCATAGGTTTTGGCATCGCATAACCCGGCAACGCCTGAACATCTGAATTTTGATTTTTGCCTTTTGAATTTTGAATTGTAATCGTGTCTCCCACCCGCGTTTTTCTTATATCTTTTATTCCTGTAACGATATATCCTATTTCTCCTGCTGTTAATTCTTCTTTTGGAGCTAAAAAGGGAGAGAAAAATCCGACTTCAGAAACATCAACTTTTGTTTTGCTTTGAATAAATTCAACTTTATCATGTTTTTTAACACGCCCGTTGAAAAGTTTGGTAAAAATTACAACTCCCCTATGCTCGTCAAACACAGCATCAAAAACAAGAGCCCGCAATGGCGCATTCTCATTTGCCTTTGGAGGAGGAATTTTTTCAATAATAGCTTTAAGGAGTTTTTCTACATTTTCACCTGTTTTTGCAGAAATTAAAAATATCTCTTCTTGTCTAAAACCAAACATTTCCA
>QZGF01000069.1_pt1 | contig 14211 bp, 12 predicted proteins | sample 1990021 | NCBI WGS metagenome assembly QZGF01 (sample SAMN10076523, study PRJNA491371) | Subsurface metagenome, whole genome shotgun sequencing project. | isolation source: subsurface fracture fluid from borehole BE326-BH2 | place: South Africa: Beatrix Gold Mine | collected 2015-06-18 | reverse complement strand
TTCCAGCATTTGTTTGGTTGGCATAGGCCCTTTTGGTAAATAACCTATTTTGTATTTTGTGTAAGGGATTGAATGAATTGTCAATAAAAGATTATCCGCCAGTACTGTTTTTACTCCTGTTTTTTTCCTGAATTCTCCCCACAAAGGAGATTGAAGCGGATGGGAATTATTATTTTTCATAAATATTCCGGAACGTCATTTTCTATTTCGTTTAAATTTTTTTCAAGAGTTTGCTCCGGCAATTCAAGAATAAACCGAGAGACAATATTATTAGTTTTTTGTCCGAAAAACAATCTCTTTCTCGAATAGGTCAAGAATAATTTTTCTTTTGCTCTTGTCATTCCGACATAACAAAGTCTTCTTTCTTCTTCAAGTTCGTTTTTATCCATAAGGCTCCTACTGTGCGGGAAAAGTCCTTCTTCCATACCAACCATAAAAACTATTTTAAATTCCAATCCCTTTGCTGCATGAAGAGTCATTAAATTTACAGCGTCTTTTTTTCCTTTCTCGTCTTTTATATGATCGGGCATATATTCCTGTTCAACTAAAGATACATTTTCAAGAAACTGATCAATATTGGTAAATTCATACGCAACAGATCTAAGCTCTTTGATATTTTCCAGTCTTTCCCTGTCCTCTTCATCTTTTTCATCGTATAAAGAAAGATAATCTGTGGTTTTCAAAACTTGATCCATTATTTCTATTGTTTTTTGATCTTTAATATTTTTATCATCAATTTCTTTTTGAAACTGAGTAAATTTCTCAAATCTTCCTTTGCCCAGTTTTTCGATTCTTTTTAAAGAGACTTTATCTTTTGGATTAGCAATTATTCTTAAATAAGATAAAACATCTTTTATTTCTTTCCTCTCATAAAATCTGGTTCCCCCTATTAAAATGTAAGGAATTCCTCTATGAATAAACACCTCTTCTATACTTCTTGATTGCGCATTTGTTCTGTAAAGAATGCAAAAATCATAATATTTAAAGTCGGGATTTTCATATTTAAGTTTTGCGATTTGGTCGATAATAAATTCCGCTTCTTTTTGTTCGTTAAGTGATTCAAAAACAGTTACGTCCTCCCCCTGTTTGTTTTCTGTCCAAAGCTTTAAAACAGGATGAGTGCTGTTTCTAGAGATTACGGACGATGCGGCATCTAAAATTTTCTGAGTTGATCTGTAGTTTTGAGAAAGAGAGAATGTTTTTGTATTTTTAAAATCTTCTTTAAATTTTGCCAGATTCAGAAAATCCGCGCCCCGGAAGCTGTAAATACTTTGAGAGAAATCTCCAACAACGCAGATATTATTCCATTTTAAACTGAGCAGTTTTGTCAAAAGATATTGGGCGTGGTTTGTATCCTGGTACTCATCCACCAGTATATACTTAAATTTATTTTGATATTTTTCCAAAACTATCGGATTTTTTCTGAAAAGTTCGACAGTTTTTAGTATAAGGTCGTCAAAATCCAAAGCCCCGTTTTCTTTTAAAATTTTTTGATAAACTACATAAACTTTGGAAACAACTTCCTGGAAATGCCCTCTTGCAAATGAAGGATATTCGCCTTCGTTTATCAGTTCATTTTTTGCCTGGGAAATATTTGCAAGAACCGATGAAGGCTTATATTCTTTTACAGAAATTCCCAAAAGAACGAACGCTTCTTTTACAGCATCTTTTTGATCAGAAGTATCATATATTAAAAAATTTCTTGGAATTTCTATTTTCTCCCCTTCAATTCTTAAAATTTTGGCGCAAAGAGCATGAAACGTAGATATAGTAGGAAGATTACGAAAGGATTGCTCTTGTTTTTGAAAAAACTTTTGCATTCTTTCTTTCATTTCGGTAGCCGCCTTATTTGTAAAAGTAACCATTAAAATATTGTCGGGGTCGACGCCTTCTTCCATAAGATTTATGACTTTATAGGTTAAAACTCTTGTTTTACCACTACCTGCTCCGGCCAATATTATCATCGGTCCGTCTTTTTGAATTACAGCTTCTAATTGTTCTCTATTTAGGCCATTGAGAAAGTCTTTATTCATACCGTATAATGATACCACCGCGTCAAACGCGGCTCAAGCATGAATAAGCGCTTTATAGTCGCTAACTTAAAATCTAATCAAACTCAAAACGAGGTTAAGTCCTGGGTTGAGCAGTTTTTAAAACACAAAGATACATTAGACTCACTGGAGGACAAGGAAATTATAATATGCCCTTCTTTTCCTTTTCTTTTCAGCTTCCATTCAGCATTTTCAGGTACAAATATAAAAGTCGGCGCACAAAATGTTTCCCCTTTCGATAAAGGAGCATATACGGGTGAGGTTAATGCAAAACAGATAAAAGATTTTGCGGACTATGTTATAGTAGGGCATTCCGAAAGAAGAAGTAATTTTAAGGAAGATACTGAAATGCTTTCAAATAAAATAAAACTTTCTTTAGAAAATAATTTGGACCCAATTTTTTGCGTTCAAAATAAAGAAACACCTATTCCCGATGGAGTGAATATAATTGCTTATGAGCCAATTTTTGCAATCGGAAGCGGAAATCCCGATACGCCAGAAAATGCTGACGCCGTCGGAGCGTTTTTTAAATCGAAAAAAGACAGCTACCAAATTTTGTATGGAGGAAGCGTGACTTCGCAAAACGTCAAGAGTTTTACCCAAAAAGAAAATATAGACGGAGTACTTGTCGGAGGAGCAAGTCTTGAAGTGGAGGAACTTATTAAAATTATTCAAAATGCGTAAAAATAAATCTGCAATTGTTATTGCTTTTTTTGTGATCATTTTTGGGGTATTTATCTATAAAACAGCAAGCTTTTATCCTTTTTTATTCCATCTGATTTTTGACAAAGGCGTAAATTTAAAACAAACAGACAGCAAGATTAATATCCTTATTTTAGGTATCGGCGGAGGAAGTCATGACGGCCCGAATCTTACGGATACAATTATTCTTTCAACACTTGATGAAAAAAATAATAAAATAACTCTGTCCTCCATTCCAAGGGACTTATGGATGCCCGATTTAACCGGAAGTGATAAAAAAATAAACAGCGCTTATGCTTTTGGGGAGGAAAAAAGAAAAAGCGGCGGTCTTTCTTTAGTCAAAGCCGCGGTTTCTAAAATTACCGGTCAGGAGATCGATTACGCGGTTAGAATCGATTTCTCGGGTTTTGTAAAAGCGGTTGACATTATCGGGGGATTGGAAATTAATGTTGATAATTCATTCATCGATTATCAATATCCTATCAGCGGAAAAGAGGATGATCCCTGCGGCAAAACAACAGATGAACTTAAGGCTTTAGCGACTGCTTCTGCAGAGCAGCAAGTGAAAGAGTTACCCTGCCGTTATAAATATTTGAGTTTTGAAAAGGGTTTAACCCATATGAATGGAGAAACGGCACTTGAATTTGTAAGATCAAGGAAAGCAGAAGGGATTGAGGGAAGCGATTTTGCAAGAAGCAAGAGACAGGAAAAAGTAATAAATGCGTTTAAAGATAAAATTTTGTCAGCCCAAACCATTATAAACCCCGCAAAAATCTTGAGCCTTTATGATATTTTAAAAGGGAGCATAGAGACCGATATAAAACAGGAAGAGTTTGACGATTTTGTAAGGTTGGCCCAGCAAATGAAACAGGCTAAAATCCAAAGCGCAATTGTTGATATCGGAGATGAAAAGACACAGAGGCCAGGTCTTTTAATCAATCCGCCGATTAGCGAGGAATACAATTATGAATGGGTCTTAATACCAAGAGCCGGAAACGGAAATTTTAAAGAAATACAAAATTATATTGCTTGTGAAATAGCTCAAGGAAACTGCATTATTTCAGCAAAACCTAGTTATTAATTTTATAAAGTTTTGTCGCTGCATTTTGATAGGTAACTACGCCGAGTTTTTGGAAATTTTTCTCATTAAGATTTGGGTACTTATCAACTTCCAAAGAAGAAACAACTACGTAAGAAATATTATATTTTTTTAGTAATGATTTAACTTCTTCCAAATCTTTTGAAGTGTAAATCTTTTGAACGTCTGTAATTCTTGGACTGACAATATCATACGTTCCGCGCCAGAGCCATTCATGGACAGGCCAACCAATTACAGTAGGAAGACCTGTATTTGAGGAAATCCTTGCATAATCGGTATAGGAATCTCCGTTGGCCTCTAAAATTACCGGTTGTCCCGTTATATTCTTATCAATCCAATTTATAAGATTATAGTCTCCAGGGTAAAGTGTTGATAGATATTTTGTTCCGTTCAAACTCTCATAAGTTGACAGATTTTTATAATATGAGTTAATTGCAAAGTTAGGATAAATCAAAACCAAAAACAAAAGAAAAGAGCTCAGGATAAAAAAGGGAAATAAAATTTTCTTGGATTTTATATTTGAAATAAGCGTTACTATTACAAAGCCCGAAGAAAGAGAAAGCATAATAAAAGCTTCATAAACAAGCTTAAACATCGTGTTTGCCCTATAATGGAGAGGATAAATGTCTTTAACGTAAATAAACTCGGGAAGTATTATCAAAAGAGACGATAAGATAATTAAAATTAGAACAAAAAGATAATTTTCCGAAATTTTAAAATTCTTCTTCGATTTTAAAAAGAGTATGAAAGAAATTACAAAAAAATAAAAAAATCCATACAGAATTACTAATTGCCAGATAGGTGATTTTTGACAATGATTTGCTTCAAAAAGAAATGGACCTATTTCTCCTAATTTAGTTAAAAAATCAGGAGCACAAATAATACCAATTCCGCTTACAAAAGGTTTAAAATGAATACTAAAAGGAAGAGAAAACACAAAAAAACCGGCCAGTAATATAAAAATATTTTTTAAAAATTTATAAATTTGCGATTCGGAAAAATTCCACCTATTGTGCTCTTTATAAAAATTTAAAAAAACAAATAACAAGCTTGCCAGTAAAAAATAGATTAATCCGTCCCACGCGTTTGTCATGTACATGATTGAAAAAATAAACGAAAGAAACAAAAGATTCAAAAAATTTATTTTTTTGTTTAAATAAGAAAAAATAACAGAGATTGTCAGAAGCACTAAGGGTATATCGAGAACATGTCCGTGTAAATCAGAAACAACGAATGAGTAAGTAGGAAATTCATGAATTGTGTAAGGAATAAACCTCGTAGCATTGGGGTACCAGTAATTATTGGGAAAACTAAAAGGTAAGAAGGGAAGTTTCCAGAAAGGAACAGGATTATCATTAACGTATGGTTTAAAAAATGTATAAATCGTTGTTAAGTTTCCCGCCAAAGAAACTAATACTGCCGAAAGAATGCCGGCAAGAACAGATTTTATAGAAATCTTGATACGTTCAAAAAGATTTAATCCGAAAGATAAAGAAGCAGTAAAAGTTAACGCAAAAAGAGTGGCAATCATTAAATTGTAAGTTATAAATGAAGGTATATTTATTAACTTTGTAACAACAGCAGTCATGAGGTGGCCGAAATAATAATAATTTATAGGAAAAGGCGTATACCACATATCTTTAGGAGGAAAATAATCACTTCTTAAAATTGAATTTAAAAATCCGAAATCCATGAATTTCTCAAGACCGTGAATATCGGGTATATTTGATCTTACATAAGACCATAAAAAAAGAGCTGCTAAAAAAATTGTTTCTTCAAAAATAAAAACTTTTATATTTTTTTTGATAGTGGTAATAATGTTGTTTTTTCTGTAAACCCAGTAATTGATAAAATAAGTTAAAATGAGCAAAACCAAGATAGACATTAAAGAGAATTTAAGTATATGAAGCGTTCCCAAAACAAATATCAAATAACTTAATATAGCTAAACCGATAATTTTTGAAAAAATATATCCTTTGTCTTTAAAATCATTAAACAGGGAAAAAGTCAGCGGTAAAAAAGCAACTCCAATTGCAAAAAATCCCAAAAACCATTTTAAAATATAAAAAATATCTTGCGGGTTCATATGCATGTTTTACTTACATCGTAAACAGAAAAATTGGATACTGCATCATGATATATTTTTGAAAAATTACTATCAAAAAATTCCCTATTTACTTTTGTATCTAATGGATTACTTATTTCAATATAGTTGATATTATACTTTATAGCATTAGCGCAGAAAAAATGAAGATCGTTTGTGTTAAGCATCGCTTTTCTTAGATTATCTCTTGTTTGTGTATCGTATCCTTGAGACCAGGCAAAATAAGGCCATCCCAAAAATATTTTTCTTCCTGCAAGCGATGCAGTGTCGTAAAGATATTGCGTATTGAGAAAGGTTGAATCAGGATTTGTATTTTTCATTATCCATGAAATATCTTTGTTTACAGGATAGTCTGCAAGTGCAATTTTACTGTCGTTTAATATAGGGAAAAAGTCGATTATTCCGGAGAATATTAAAAAGAAAACAAGAACTACAGTGAAAGGTTTCAGGTAATTTTTTTTATTCCATAGATAAAAAATAAAATAAGCGGAAAACATAACGCCAATTATCATAAAATAATTGAAAAACTTATGGTTTGCCGCAACTTCCGGAGAAAATTTAAATAAATTACCAATTACAAAAAGAACAAAAAATGCTACAAATATTTTTTTTGCATTCTTTGGAGCTATTAAAAATCCCAGAGGAATTAATATTGAATGCAGTCCTAAATTTTGGAACCAGTAATTTATAAAATTTAGTATTGTTAAATTATTGTTGATTAAATATCCGGGATAAAGCAATATTTGAGAACTAGAATTTCCTGATTGCATAAAAAGATATTGGGGTAAAGCAATCATTCCACCTACAACAAGAGATATGAAAATATCTATTCTGTATTTATTTACTAGAATAAATAAAATTCCAAATACCAAAGCAGTCATTAAAAATACAGCTATGTTGAGAAAAAAAGACAATCCGAAAACAATCCCTATAAATAAAGTTATTTTCATATCAGACTTTTTATTTTCAAGAAAAGGTTTCAAAATTAAAAATATAAGAATAAGCGAAAGGCCGTAAGACAATGCAAGATGTCTTTGATTGGTATAGATATTCAAGTTCCAAAAAGCGGAGATGATACCCTGGTCATAAGGTCCGAAAGACGGAAATTGCCGGTTTGATATTATTTGCGTAAATGTGTTCTGAGATAAAGGAAATTTAGAAAAAAAATTTAAAAAACTTAACGACCCGTTAAATAAAAAAAACAAAACACTCAAAAGGCCGACTGTTTTTGATTTAAAAATCATTTTGGCGAATACATAAATCATTAGTATTAAAAACGAAAAACCAAGAATAGAGGGGATGTTAAAAGCATAATCTATTCTTAAACCAAGTTTCTCAAAAATCCCCACGACGGCAAAAAAAAGGAAATGATATTTTATGGGAGGACCTGAAAAAAGCGGATACTCAGGAGGAAAATTATTACCAAAAGAAAAAGACCTGATTAACGGAATATGGCTTGCAAAATCACTCCAGGCTTTTGAAGCAATCAGCATATTTCCGTTTTCGTACGAAAATGTAGAAAACATTAGCCAGGTTGAAAAAATAAATGCAAGAACGAAAATTATCAGTTCGAACCTATGTTGTTTTATAAATCTTTTGAATTTTTTCACTCCCTTATAAGATTAGAAACCTTAAGTCCAAGCTCTACGGCATAGTTGGTGCCCCTGTCCCAGGGGTAAACCTGTTCTATGTTTGCAAGATACACATTTTTTAAAGGCGTTTCAAAAGACGGCAATATTTTTGAATAGTTAATGGGAATAATCGGTTGGGCAAAAGGCGCCTTAAAAAGTTCATATCCGATAATGTTTTTATTATAGTCGGGGTTTATTTTTTTTAAATATGAGTCAAACTTTTTAAGCATTTGCTCTTTTGTCATTGAAAAATAAGGATCATCGGGCGATTTGTAATTTCCAAGATAAACAATATGCTCATCGTTGTAATTTTCTTTATCCATGAAATTTGTGTGTTCCACAATTGCCATAACGGGTGCATTTTTATCGCAAACACTTAGCCAATAAGTGCCATCGGCTAAAAAAGGTTTTTTGAGTCTTAGAATCAGATTAGTCGCGCCGAGTCCTTTTAGTTTCCCCAGAGTTTCTTTATATTCTTCGGGGAGCCCCGGAGCAAGTTTTAAGAAAAGAAACGAGGGAACCGTGACAATTAGTCTATCAAAAATTTCCTCTTTGCTATCATGATTTAAATCATTGAGATAAATGAGTTTAACTTTTTTACTATCATCGTTGATGCTTTGTACCTGGGTATCGAAGTAAACCTTCGCACCGTTTTTTTCAATTTGTTTAACCAGCTCGTTGGCAAAATTTAGAAATCCTTTTGTTGGATATGCAAGAGCAGGAGTTCTTTTTTTAATTCTTGCCCAATACCAAGCCAGAGAAATGTTATTTGCGAATTTGCCGAATTTGTTTATAAAAAGAGGTTCCCAAATCATTTCGTAGGATTTTTTACCCATAAATTTCGGTAAAACAACAGATGCTTTATATTTTTCTAAGAATTTCCAGAAAGGGTCAAGCTTCAAAAAACCTAAAACAGCGCTCATTTGTAACTTTTCGAAAAAAGAAAGAAGCGGGAATTTCAAAACAGTAAGAGGTGAATCCAATTGATAAATTTTATTTTTAACAAAAACAGAAGTTTTAGGCCTTTTTATTAAAACCTCATAATTTATTTCTTTTGCTAAATTTAAAACACTGTAATCATTGGTGAACCAATGATGATAATGTTTTTCCAAAGACCAATTCCAATTTTTTTCCTTGTATCCGACTGCCAATCCTCCGGGATTCGGATCTTTTTCAAAAACTACAACCTCATGCTCTTTCTTTATTAATTCATAAGCTGCGGAAAGACCGGTAAAACCGGCTCCTATAATTGCAATTCTCATAACGATGAAATTCCCCCGCGGGTCAGAAGGAACAGGAGACCACCAATAAGGGCAATAAAAATACCTAAAATTCCGGCGGTAATTATAAAAGGACTACCGGCTGGAGGCAAGGGGCTTGCGCTTGGGCTTGCAGTTTGGGTAACAGCAATAAATTCAGTAGGAGTAGGGGTTAGGGTAGGTGTGGGGGTGGGAGTGGAAGTTATTACTGCAATTTGTACAGGCGTTGGGGTTGGTGTAGGGGTGCCGCTTGGAACAGCGGGATTTATTTGTTGTCCCGCAGCGTACACCACAAAAGATTGTGTTACTGTTGTCAAAATACCTGATGCGGTTTTGGTAAGTATTGTTATAGTATGTGTTCCGGGATCAAGCGGAGCTGAAGGTCTGAAATTCCAGTTTCCCGTCGAATCGCTTTTGATACTTGTTTGAATTTGCTGGTCGGAATTAATAATTATTTCGACATTCTGATTGGGAAGAGCGGTCCCTTTAAACACAGGTTGCTGATCGGTAAATTCCTGGCCTTTTTTAGGCGATAGTATAGCCGGTTTATAAGAACCGCTTGCTGAAGCAGTACTGAATGTTGGAAAATTTTCCAATGCGGCGGAAATACTTGCAAGCGGTACTTGTCCTTCTCTGAAATCGTAATCTTTAGATAAAATAATTGTCGGAATTGTCTGTGTTTGAGAAAAAGAGAAAACAACATTCGAGGAAGAAGTTTCTCCCCACGCCAGCATTTTTATGAGAGTATTCTGATCGAAATTATAATAAGAAGAAAGGTCTTTTGTCCGCAGTAGATTAATCGAAAAAGAATAGCTTCCATCGGGTTTAGTGAGAGTAGATAGAATGTCGGAATTTTCTGTAGTTAAATAAACAACTCCTTCTTGCGGCGGGTTTCCGTTTGAAAGAAGAACTTTTCCGGTTATGGTTTGTTGTTTATCGGGAGAGCTTAAAAGGGGTCCTGTTGTCACTTCAAAAAGCTGTCCATTATTTGTATAAGTTTGTCCTCCGCTTATTATTGTAAAATAATATTTTGTCTGCGGGGACAGACTTGTAACGGTAATATTATGAACTGTATGGTTTGTCAAAGTACCCTGATCTCTGTCGTCAGATACATTTTGTCCCAATGTGTTGTTTTTTCCGAAATTTAATGATCCAACTGTTTGGCTGTTGGTAACATACGAAACCGTAAAGGAGTTGTCGGTAATATTCGTAATTCTTAAGTTTTGCGGTTCTTGAGGCGAAGTCGCATTTGATTTATATATAACCCCTTGATTTACAAAAAATGTCGTGATTCCAACACTAACTGTAATCAGTAAAATTCCAAGAAGCGTAGGTATTCTTTTTTCCCAAAATTTTCTTCTCATTGCGATAAACTTCCTCCTTGTGATGATGATTGCTGTGAACTTTCAGAGCCTGTTATAGTAGTTAAGCTTATCGGAAATGTTGCGGAAGGAGAAGAGGGAATTGTCACATTTTGCCCTTGTGTACCTAATTGATAGATTGGGGTTACACTTTGCCTTTTTTTAAGATTTGCTATGGTTTGGGTATCAAAATTAGGGTCAATTTGGGTTAATTGCAAATCTACAACCTCAGGAATAGTTGATTTGACGCTACTATGATAAATACTAAACCCAATCCAAATAAATGAAAATATAAATAGGGAAATAAGTATTATTAAAATTTCATTTCTTTTAGTACTCATAATTTTATTCCTTGAAAAAGGCAGTGCCTTTTAAACCTACCTGCAGTGAATTATCATTGGCATTTTCGGTTTTAAATACCGAAATATTAATTACAGAAATCACTCTTTGAAAATTTATAACCTTATCCAAGAAGCTATTAATGTCCTGATAGGTTCCTTTTGCAGACATTGTAAAATCGTAAGAGGAATATTTTTTTCCGGAAACTGCTCCCTTAGATACATCCACCTGAAAAGTCTGGAAATTGTCAAAAGTTATATTCGTTTCGTTGGCAACCGCCTGAATTTGTCCCAGTAAAAGAGGAATTTTAGAGGATGTAGGCAACGCATCGTAAACGAGCGGCAGGTCCAGTTTAACGCTTTCATATTTTTGTTGTAAAACGGAAAGATTGTTTATTTTTTGCTGTAATTTTTGCTCTACAAATTTGTCATCTTCTATTTGCTTTTGTAAACGGACAATTGTTGATAAAGTTGGATTTAGAGCAAAAATCCCTAACAAAATAGAGGCGCCTAGAGTTAATGCAATAGTCGTAAATTTTTGTGTTTTTTCCTCTTTAAGACTTGGCATTAACCTAAGGTATTTTGAAAATTCTTCTTTTCTTATATCCTCGGGAATAGTTTTAATTTTTGGAATTTGCATTTTTATCTCCTTTTAAAGTTGTAGTAATCCCGACTGTAATAACAGCATTTGCTGTTTTATTTTCTATTTTATCGATGCTTATTGTATCTATTGAAGGATAAGCTTTTAATTTACCTATAAATACGCTTAACGGAATAACAGAATTAACATTTGCTTCAATATGTACAGTTTCCTGACTGAGGGTAACGTTTGTAAAAGTCATTCCAATCGGGGCAAATGAAATTATATCTTTAAATATTTTTGTATTTTGAGAACCAGATTTGGAGAAAGATGAAATAACCGCAAGCCTGTCTTGAAGGTTTCTGTATGCATCTTCGTTTGTTTTCTGAGAACTAACTATGGCTTGTTCTTCTTTTATTTTTGTTTGTAACTTTTGAAGCTCGTTATCTAAAACAAAACGGTATAAAAATGCACTAAGAGCTATTAATTCTACTGTTATAATAAGGACTCTTCCTATTGTTAAAGCCCAGTTAACTATCTGACTTAAGCCTTCGTTTTTATTGGTTTTTAACAGATTTATAGAAGCGGAGGTTTTCGCCATATTAAGTTTAGTCTAGGGGTTTTTTAGCCTTTTGTCAAAGAAGAAATTATTTATTTTTGTTTTTTGGAGCTCTTGTTTTTTTTGCTGTTTTTGTCGGAGATTTTGTTTTTCCGGCTGCCGGTTTTATCAATTTATTCAGTTTGGATTTAATTCTTGCCGCTTTATTTTTGTGAATTATCCTTTTTTTAGTTGCTTTATCTACCATTTGCACTGCTTTTTTTATTTTCTCGGCAGTTTTGCTTTCTTTGGCTTCTTTTACGGCATTTTTAAAATTCAATCTTATAATTTTATTTGCTTTTTCTCTTTTTATATCCTGTTTCAGTTTTTTCTTTGCTGATTTTATTACTGGCATGCGGCTATTTTAGCATGCTATACTGTAAAAAACAACCGCGTCAAACGCGGCAAGCTATATGCCTAAGGATTTTTTCAGAAGAAGTATCGGCCTTTTATTAAAACAGCAAAACAATATAATTTCCGCAGCTGTTGTTATAATGGTTACAATAGTTTTTTCCCAAGTCTTGGGACTTATAAGACAAAGACTTCTTGTTGCAATTTTTGGAGCATCGGATACTTTGGGGGTTTACCTTGCTTCAACCAGACTTCCCGATTTTTTGTTCCAGTTAATAATTGCAGGCGCTTTGTCTTCGGCATTTATTCCTGTTTTTTCAGACTATTTGGCTAAAGGAAAGGAACAGGACGGTCACAAAGTCGCTTCAACCTTACTTTTTGTAAGTCTTGTTATTTTCTCGGTATTTTCCATAACTCTTTTTATTTTTGCAAGAGAATTTTCCACTTTAATAGCTCCCGGATTTTCAAACGATCAGATTAATTTAATGGCAAATCTTACGAGAATTGTAATTTTCGGAGAAGCGCTTTTTATTGTGGGAAGTTTTTTATCGGCCGTGCTTCAATCGTATAATCATTTTTTTATTCCGGGGATTGCTTCTGCTTTATATAATTTTGGAATTATTCTTGGAATTTTGGTGTTTTCTCCTTTTGTCGGCATATTTTCCGCTGCATACGGAGTTATTGTTGGAGCTTTTATTTTTGTTTTGATTCAAATTCCTCTTGTCAAAAAAGTTGGATTTTCTTTCAGACCTTCTGTTTCGCTCAGCGCTATCAAGTCGTCGGGAGTAACTGATGTACTTAAACTAATATGGCCAAGAACCATTTCTATTACTATTTTTCAAATAGGGACAATAATTACCGTTACTCTTGTTTCTTTTTTGCAAAATCCGGGAAGAAATTATGTAATCTTTGATTACGCTCAGACACTTGCTTTCGCGCCGGTTGTTTTATTCGGACAGGCAATAGCTCAAGCTGCGTTTCCCGTTCTTTCCAAAGAAAAAGACAGGCTCGAAGACTTTAAAACAACTTTTATAACGAGTTTTAATCAGATGTTATATTTAATTCTTCCTTTTTCGATCCTTTTTCTGGTTTTAAGAATCCCGATTGTAAGGCTTATTTACGGAGCTGCCCAATTTGACTGGCAGGCAACGGTTTTAACAGGAAGAACTCTTGCTTATTTTAGTATTTCGATGTTTGCGCAAGCTCTTGTTTATCTTGTGTCAAGAGGTTTTTATGCTTTGCATGACACAAAAACCCCTCTTGTTATCGGAGCCGTAACTACGTTTATTATGATAATACTCGGAGCGCTTTCAATTTTTGTTTATCATCTGGGCGTAGAAGCCATTGCTTTTTCATTCTCAATTGCCTCGATTCTTAATTTTTTAATAATGTTTATTTTTCTTGATAGAAAAGTGGGAGGTTTTGATAAGCTCCCTTTAATAAAAACTGTTTCAAAAATTTTTATAGCCACAGCCTTTACCGCTTTTGCTCTTTATATTCCGATTAAACTTTTGGACCAATTGGTTTTTGATACCACAAAAACAATTAATCTTATTTTATTAACAGGAATATCCAGTTTTGCAGGTCTTTCTTTGTATCTTTTCTTAACCTGGCTTTTCGACGTAAAAGAGGCAACGCTTTTTATTCTTCTTTTCAAAAAAATAGGCGATTGGAGGCAAATCCTCACAAAATCCGAAGAGACGATTGACGGGACAAGGTTTAACCCCTAAAATTACCTCGCTATGTCTTTTAAAAATATACGCAACTTTGCAATAATTGCTCATATTGATCATGGAAAATCAACCCTTGCAGACAGATTTTTGGAAATTACAGATACAATATCCAAAGATAAGCTTAAAGAACAGTTTTTGGACCAAAACCCTATTTCAAGGGAAAGAGGGATAACAATTAAGCTTGCTCCTGTCAGAATGAAATATAGGTTCGGGAATGAAGATTTTGTTCTTGACCTTATTGATACCCCCGGTCACATGGATTTTTCTTACGAAGTTTCGAGAACCTTAGCAGCTTGCGAAGGAGCAATTCTTTTAGTTGACGCCACAAAAGGCATTCAGGCGCAAACAGTGGCTCATTACCAAGCGGCAAAAAAAGAAAACTTAGTTTTAATTCCTGCGATTAA
>QZGF01000068.1_pt1 | contig 14227 bp, 20 predicted proteins | sample 1990021 | NCBI WGS metagenome assembly QZGF01 (sample SAMN10076523, study PRJNA491371) | Subsurface metagenome, whole genome shotgun sequencing project. | isolation source: subsurface fracture fluid from borehole BE326-BH2 | place: South Africa: Beatrix Gold Mine | collected 2015-06-18 | reverse complement strand
ATGGCTTTATTAAGTTATCGGCAGGGGCGACTCAAAGAATATGGCCCATGCGGCTTGGCTCGCGCTGTTGCTTCCGCTATTGATGCTCAGGAAGTCCCCCGCCTCAAGGCTCATGGGGATGGTCGGCGCCGTTATCGATGCGTTCGATGCGTTGTTGCTTCCGATCTTGTTGTTCGCGCTCGCGCTCCCGCCGGATGTCACTACGTTCGTGACGAGGGTCAGCGAGCCTCCGCTATCGTTCGAGAAGTTATAGGAGCCAACGCCGGTACTCCCGGACTTGCTGATGTCCAAGAGAGTTAGGGGGCTTGCGGTGTACCCGCTCGGGCACGTGTAGAGGGTGTTGTCGCCGTTTATGAGGTTCCCGAGGAGCCGGGCGAAGGTCACCGGGCTCTGGGCATCGAACTCCAGTATGGAAAGGATGACGTTGCAGGCGATGCCGGTCGAGAAGTTCAAGCTGAATGCGTCCCCAGCCTCAAGGGGGATAATGCCGCGCAGGGTCGTGCCGGTGCCACTCAATACCGTGGTGGTGGCCGTTGCCCGGTAGTACGTGCTTGATACCTTGAGCTTCCCGATCACGCTCGGGCTGGTGCCGCTGGTGTTGTAGAACGCTACGCCCACCACAATCGCTTTCCGGCCGGTCGGGCAGGTGTAGACATCGTTCTCGCCGGTGCTGAAGCTGTTGTTATTCAGGGGGATGTTGCGGTGCTTCACGTTCCAGAATGGCGCACCGTTCGGGTACACCTTACGCATCTCGTCAAGGATGCCGGAGGTCAGGCCAACGAGTATCTTGTAGGTCTTGCCGCCCGTGTTGTGGTTCGCATCGCTCGTCCCCTCTTTCCCGCGGGTCACCGTCAGCGTGTCCGTGCTCTTGGCTGTGCAGTAGGCGATCTCCACGTTCGGGTCATCGGTCGGATCGGGATAGTCGGTCGAGTTCCACCAGACAAAACGAAAAGGAGCCGCAGGCAGCTTCGCGCCGTCACCTGTCGAGAGGACAATGCTGGTCGCGCCGGCCGCATAGCCGGTCGATACAGTTGCTTTGGCGAAGTTCTTGAGGGCTTCCATGTTATTTCACGCGCATGATTTTTTGGTAGTTCTCGCCGTCTACCGTGCATTGCCAGCCGAGGTGCCACGTGCGGATATGTCCGCTCTCTTTCATGCCGATGATCTTGCCGTCTTGGACATCGGCCGAGAAGGTCTTGGCGTTTGCGATGTAGTAGACCAGCCGGAAGTCCCGGAGGTTCACGTTCTCTGTCACCTGCATCGGATCCACGCTCTTGTCGCAGGCTTCGTGCATGAAGAAGGCCACGCCGTCCACCTCGAAGTGTCCGTCCGTGAGGTCCACAAGATAGCTGTGACCTTCGCCATGGATGGAGAAGGTCTTCAGCTCGCTCAAGGGCCTCTCTCCGTTCAGGACATCGTAGAAGCAGTTGCGCTTCTCCGGGTCTATCGCGCTGCGGTCTTCGTGGGTCTGTTCGATCACGGAGCCGTCGCGGTACTCGGCGCGGAAGAGATATTTGAGGGTCATTGTATTGATGGTTGTGGCATTGTATTGCCGTTATTTAGTTTTGGTCCCCTTTACGATTCGGGGGCCGGTTCAGGCGTTGGCTCGGGCGGCACTTCCGGTCCCGGGTGAACGTCAGGGTGCGGGTACTTCCGCATGCGGTAGGTGCCGTCCTCGGTCGAGCCTACCTCAACGAGCAAGTCGCCGTTCTGGTCAGGCGTACAGCGGAACTCGCCGTCCGTTTCCGGGTTGTAGGCGATTGGCTGTTCGCCGTTCTTTTCGCAGTATGCGAGGAATTCTTCGTGGGTCATGGTCGTGATGTTTGACGCTCGTTAGTTTTCGTTGTACTGCAAGGTGAGCGTTACCGTTGCAATGTCGCCCGGCGCGGCAGACGTGGTCGTCTGGAGCTGGCTGATCAGGTACTGGGTCGCCGCCGGGTTGTTCGTGACGCTCGCCGCCGGGCTGGCCGTGTACGGGTTGCCGTCAGTCGAGAAGAGCACCGTGAGGCCGGAGCCGATCGCGGTGACGGACGTGAAGTCCGTGGTGCCCGCCAATGCCGAGGTGCTTGGGGTGGCGTAGGTCGAGGAGACCTTGCCTACCAGCGTGAGGCCGGTGCCCAAGGTGCCTGCCGTGTGCGGGGACCAGAGGCCCGCGCTGATCTGGTTGTACGTCCCGGAGAACGCGCCCCACTGGTACTTGCCGTAGCTGTTGTTCCCGGCCGTGATCGGAGCCGCAGAGTATGCGGTCGTGGTCGCGTCATCGATGTTCTTCCAGTTGCACGTGGTTACGGTCGTGCCTGCCGTGGTGCCGCGAGCCGGGGAGCCGGTTGCCGCGCCGTTGTCTTCTTTGAAAGCGAATGTGGCTGCCATGGTGGTATGTTAACAGTTTTTTTTATTCTAGCATATCGACCTTTTATTGTCCGCTGTGGATATCTCACTCATCCTCGTCTTGAAGCTCGGGCAGAGTGTCCACTTCCTCGATATCCCCGCATTCGCACTCCTCGCGCGGCATGCCGCAGGTATCGCAGACTTCCTCGGGATCGTCCATCACGAAGGCCATGGCTATTCGATGCTTACGTCCTTCGGCCTTGTGAAGCAATTGCAGTTCGGGTGGAGGGGCGGGTCGCCGACGTCGGCGTAGTCGATATCCATGCTCTGGCCGTCCACGGTGATCTTGTCGCCTTTGTCGAAGAAGTTCTCATCGATGCTCACCACCTTGCCGTTCAGGCTGTCGCAGAATGGGCACGCGCCCGCAGTCGTGTACCAGACCATCGTCTTTACCACGCCGCTCTGCTTCCATGCCTCGCGCTGTCCGGCATTGGCCGTGCGGAATGACTCGGTCTTCGATACCCGGTCGGCCCGCCAGTCATCGCTCCACTCGTAGATCGTCTGCACCTCTTTGCTGATGTCGGCGAGGGCCTTGCCTTCCTCCACGAACTTCCCGATCTTCTCCTCCAGCGTATCGAGGGTCGTTTGCTGGTAGCTTTCGGCCATGAGCTTGATGCTCTTTGCGAGCGCGTCCGATGCGGCATCGTCAGAGAGCGGGTCGAGGTTCTCCACGCCCACCTGCGCGGCGGCATCTTTGCCAACGTCCGAGTACAGCTCCTTCAGATACGGGGTCGCCATGTCCACGGTGAAGCCGATCCACTCGTCGATGTCGAAGAGTTCCTTGAGTGCCTCGTATCCCGCCGGGTCTATGGCCTTTTCATCCTTGCCGTCATCGAGCTTCTCCAGCTTCTTCAGCACTTCCTCCATCTGCTTGGCGTTCAGCTCGCGCAGGCCGTCCTGTATTTTCTTGGCGGTCTTTTTGGCTTTGTCCTCGAACTCTCCGTGGCGCCGGGCTTTGGTCTCCGCGTCCTCCTCGAAGCTCTTGGTGGGGTTCGAGAGTATTTCGCGCAATTCCTTTTCGATCTTGTCCTCGAGGGCCTTCCGCATGCCCTTCCGCATCTTGGCCCGTTGCTGGAGCTTGGTGCGTACCGGCCGGAACGCCACGCGCTCGCCGTTCGCCGCCTTCTCCACGCGCCCGCGGAGCACCTCCTCCACGTCCGTCTGCTTCACCTGCTTCCGCATTGACCGCATGGCCGATTCGGCTTCCGGCGTTACGTCCCCGGCATCTCCCGAGGGATAGCCTGCGGGGGCGAAGGTGGTGAGGGTCATGAGCATATCGCCTCCGTCCACCGGCCCCAGTCCGAGGAACTCCTCGCGGGCCTCGTTGATCGTCATGACCGGCTGGCCTCCTGTCGCGGCTTTCATCTCCTCGATGCGGTATGTCTTATCCTCCGGCACCGGGTCCACGAAGGTCAGGTACAGGTCGTCCCCATAGCGGGGCACCAGCTTCTCGTTCAGGTAGGAGCAGATCAGTTGCATGCGCGGGCGCACCACGCGCTTGGCGAACACATAGTCGGCGGTCTCTGCAGTCGCCCGGTTCGTGTCGCTCTCGCTGGTCCCGAGCACCGTCTTCGATACGCCGAAGCCCGCGAGGATGCGGTCGCGCATATCCATCGATAGGTTGCGGAAGTCCATGTCCTTCGGGTTCGAGCCTGCATCCTGCCACTTCACTCCCTTCGGCAGCACGGCCACGCGGTTCATGTTGTCTACACCCTCATGCATGTCCGCGAATCCGATCTTCAGGGCCTCCAGCTGGGTGTCGGCGATGTAGTCGCTCACGAGGAAGCCCGCCACGCGTGCGCCGTTCACGAAGAACTTGCGGTTGAAGGCCATGGCGTAGTTGTCGTTGTCGATCCACTCCGCGATGTTCTGCACCGGCCCCACGCCCTCGAAGGGATTCGATGGGTTCGGGATGCGGAGGTGGAGTATCTGGTACGGCTCGAAGGTCTGGTCGCGGTTTCCCACGCGCACCTTGTAGCCTACGAGACGGAATGGGAAGCTCGACTTGTCCACGAGGACGCGCACCGTGCTCGGGTCAATGGGGTGGATGGCATCGGGCGTATCCAGCTCGTTCTTCACGCCTTCGAGGTACCAGTACGCATTGCCGGTCAGGTCCATGTGCGCGGACGTGAGCCATTTGAGCTCCGGGCCGGTGAGGGCATCGTTTACGGAGTCCAGCATGTCGAGGAGCGGGTGTTCCTCCAGCTCATTGTGCTTCTTGCCCTTCACTTGGAAGAGCCGGAAGTCGATGTTCTGCACTTCGCGGGCCACGGCGTTCGTCGCGGCGAATACGAAGTTCTTGTAGGAGGCCATGGCCTTCGCGGTGTCTATCGGTGCGCCGCCTCCCGGACGGGGCAGTACGAACTGGTCGGCCGATTGCACCTCGCCGATCACGGACTTCTGGCTTTTCACTTTGCCGTTCTCGTCCATGGTCTTTTCCACGTTCTCGGTGTAGAGACCGAAGCGGGTCATGCTCACGCCGCCGCGCTCCTGGCCGAATATCTTCGGGGACTTTCTGAAGGAGCCGATGCCGTTCAGCATCTTCCTGAACGGATTGAGTTTTGCCGGTTCTTTATCCATGGGCAGGTTTTATTTTCCCCGCCTCGATGGCGAAGGTGAATGTCTTGCAGTAGGGGCAGGTGAGGGGTAGCTCCACGGTCACGGGGTCGAGGCTCACGATCTTGTGGTTCTTGTTCGTGGCGCACGGCTGTCCGCAGCGCGGGCAGTTGATGATCAGCGCATCGAACTCGGGCCAGAGCATTTCGATGACCTCTTTCATTTCGTACTTCTTGCCGAAGAGAAGCCACCAGATCGCCCGGAAGAATCCCTTGGGCGGTTCCAGTGCCTCGCGCACGATCTTGCGCTTCGGCTCTCGCTTGGTGATGAATACCGCATCGCCCGGCACCATGAGGTCGGCCGATTGCTTCTGCATGCGGACTTCGGTGGCGATGATGTTCATGTGAGTATTAAAACACTTTTGGTTTTTTGTTTCTACCTCCGCGCCTTTTCCTTTTTGGCTATGGCCCGGAGTGCGGCGGCTTCCTCGCGCCAGTCTGCGTTCGGCACGAGCCTCCCGCACATGAGGCATCGGTGCTGCTTTGCTCCTACGGGGCCGGTGGTCGCATCGTGCTTGCATTCCTCTGGGTGTTCGTGCAGGTACTTCACCTCGCGCTTCAGGCGCCGGGCCTCCGCTTTGTACTCGGGGGTCTGCCTGATCTTCTCGAGCGGATCCGTTTTCTTTTTTCGCTTCGAGGTGCTCATGGCTTCATTGTAGCATCTTGACTTGCGTTTCGCCCTGTGCATATCAGAGGGTCACGAAGCTGATCTTCGGCAGGTCGAGGCCGATGTTCACCAGTCCTTGGATGAGGTGCACGAGCGCGTCCACCAAGTCGTCGTGGCTCTCCACGCCGAGGTTGAATAGCTGGCCCAGAAGTTCCTCGCACCCATGCCGCGGGAAGAGCACCGTCCCGTTCTTGATGTAGGGCGCGACCACCTGCAGGCGGCTCCGCTTGTCGGTCGATACGCGCATGCCGGTCACGGCGAGCATGGCCCGCTCCATCTCCTGGATGGCGGCCTTCTGGTAGCCCACGTCCTCGATGAAGAACAGGTGGCTTCCGGGCGTGCGCTTCGGGATCATCGACACCTCGGAGAGGAACTGGCTGAACGTCACGCGCTGGTTGAACGGGTCGGGCTGGATGTATATCTTGGGCGCATTCTCTATGCGGTACACCTCGCCTGTCACGAGTGCGGTGAAGTCGGCGTTCTCCTTCTGGCTGATCGCGAGGTCGCCGCCGTGCCCGATCATGTCCGCATGGAGCTGTTCCTTCACGGTCACCCCTCCCAGTCCCACGCCTTCCTCGGTGGGCGGGCACTCGTCGTAGTAGTGGATGTCCTCCGGCTTTATGATCTGGTCTTCCTCGGCCACGATGTGCATGAGCATTTCGCGGTTCCATGCCACCGGCCCCATTTCGACCTCTTTCGCCTTCAGGGATTCCGGGGTCGGGAACATGGCCTTCCACGTGCATCGCTCCCAGTCCGTCCCGCTTCCGGGGCGCAGGAGCGGATACTCGAGCACCTTGAAGCCGGAGTTGGGGGCTTTGAGGCGGGAGAGGAGCGCGTCTTGGTGCAGGAGGTTTCCGATCACGACCGTGCGGCCGCTTCTCGCATCCATGGCACCCAGCACCTCCGTGCGCAGCCACCGCTCGGTCTTGTCCCGGTTCTCCTTCACGCGCACCCACTCGCCGTCCTCGGGGTCGTCTACGATGGCGAGCTTGGGCCGGTGCTGGAGGTGACGGATACCGCGCACCTTCTGCCCGCGCGATCTGGCGAGGATACGCACGCCGGTACTCAAGACGATGTTCTGCTTCTGCCATTCCTCCCCTTCCTCCTCCAGTTCCCAGTCGACCACGAACTCCCCTTGGATGCGGCCGTAGTCCTGCTTGATGGTCTCGTTCTTCTCCAGCTCGTTCTTGATGGCGGCGATGTTCAGGGATGCCTGCTTGTTGCTGTCGCTGATCGGGAGGATGAACGGGTAGAGCTTCGGGTATTCGAGCGCGGCCCAGAGTGGCAGGGCGAAAGATGCCCACGTGGATTTCGTGGAGCCGCGGAAGCCCAGCACCTCGAGAAGCCGCAGGTGTTCGTCCGACAGGTTGGTGGTGAGCTCTTTCACGAAGTCGGGCGGGTCCAGGTACAGGTACTCGCCGAGGTAGAGCAGGCCGAAGCCAAGGAGGCTTCTACGGGTTTGTTTGCGGTACTGCAGGCTGTTGGCCTGCTTCCTGTGCCATTCCAGTTGCTCCGGGGAGAGCCGGGGTGCCAGTAGGATTTGGGGTGTTTGGTTTTCCATCTTCGATGTGCTCCGGGGGAATGATGCCGAACCTCTCGAAGGTCGCGGCGATGCGCTCCAAGGTGTCGACCGAGAGCGGCTTCGCTCGGAGCCGTTCTTCCTCCTCGGGGGTTATGCTTCGTTCGAATAGCCCGACCATGATCTCTGATCGGAGTATGGCGAGGTCGAGCTTGATCAGGCTCTCTAGGGCCTTCATCTTATCGCGGTTCGATGGCTGGGGGATTCCAGTGTCCGGCTGTCCCGGCGCGGGCGGCCGCCAGAAGCCGATGCGGATGTACTCCTCGGCCACGAGCCGGAAGCGTTCCTTGATCGGCAGGAGTCGCTCGGACATCTTCTGCTCGTCCACGGCGATGGTTCCTTCGCGCGTCACCTTCCGCACGACTCGCGCCACGTAGTCCCAGTGCAGGGGGTTTCCTCCTGGACTCACATAGCCTCCATCGGCGAGTTGCTTCTGGAGTCGGCTCACGCTTATGAGTGGGTCAATGGCGAGGATGTCGCGCACTTTCCGCTTTAGTCTTTCTTCTGCTTCGTTGGATATTTTCATCTCTACGCTACTCTACGCTATTTCCGGCCGTTTTCTAGATTTTACAACGCTCCCGCCGGATTACAATACCCAGCAATACCCTGCTACGAGGGTCAATTCCATGGCGGGTGGTCTGGGAATCGAACCCAGCACGATCTCTTTTGGAGAGAGATCAGCCACCTTGGCGTTCCTACCCGTTACTTTCCTCCCCCTGTCTCTTTCCCCATTCTACCCCTTCTCCCCCCGCTCCGCGCGAGTTAGTTGCATAGGAATGGCCTCTGGGGGCGTTTCCCGGACATATGGGCCTTGGTCTTTTCCTCGCAGAAGTCGGCGATCATCCGCAGGCAGTCCTTGTCGAAGAAGCTGTCGGCGGTCGTCAGGAACACGTACTTGCGCCAGCCTCCATACCAGCGCACCTCTCCGAACGGCTTCTTGTCCCGCCCTATCACCCACCAGATGCGGGTCTTCTTCCCCTCCGGGGTCGGCCGCTCCTCGAAGCTGATGTACTTCTCCACCCGGTTTTTAGGCATTGGTCAGTTCCTTTTCCCGGCGCAGGAATTCGCCGAGCGACATCTCGGCTCCTTGGCTTGCATAGTAAGGCTCGCCGTCCATGTAGAATCTCATCTTGAGTTCCGCATACGCCCCTCCGTCCCGAGTCCGCATCCAGCCCGCGAATCTCTCCAGCGCGGCCTTGCTATAGCCGTATAGGTGTCCCGTTACCATTGCGGCTACCTCCTCCGTGATGCCGGTCATCCAGCTTGTCTTGAAGAAGTGCTCCTGCTGCTCTGGGAGCATGTCGTTTTCGTCATCCAGTATCGCGTACCGGCTGTATTCCGGGTGCGCGTCCAGCCATGCTTTGATCTCCTGCCCGCGCTCGCAGAGTTCGGCCCGGCTGTACTTGTATTCCCCGGTTGCATTGATGCTTGGGGTTATGCCCACCGACTTCGCCACCTGCCGCTCGATCTCGTCTATCCCGTCCTGCGTGTGCCGCCAGCTGCTTGAGATCACCATGTCCGCGCCGGTGTCGAGGAGGATTTTGCCGACCATGAATGCCATGTACGGGTCAATGCCAATCGCGCCCCGGTGCCTCTGCATCGTGGTCTGGCAGTTCAGGACTCCGTCCGCATCGAGGAATAAGACCTTTTTCATTGCGCCCCTCTGATGTTGTGCTGGTTCGAGCAGTACCGCGACATCGGCCGTGCCTTCTTCTCGCATCCGGGGGTCAGGCATATCCCGGCATCGAATTTCCGGTTGAAGTCTCCCGTGTCGGCTACCAGCTCGCATGCGTGGTTCGCTCCCACGCAGTATTTCCTCTTGCCCCTCGGGAGTACCCGGCGGCACTTCACGCAGCGGCGCGGCCCCTTGCCAGCGTTCTCTCTCAGCACCTTCCTTGCTCTGCCCGCGAGCGGCACTACCTTCTGCAGTTCCTCCACGGAGAGCGGCAGGTGCATCGACATGGCGAGGCTACCGAACTCCTCGGTGCATACCGTTTTGCCGTCAATGAGTCCGTCCCGCTCCTCGGGGGTCAGGAGTCCGCAGTCTGCGGCTTTCTTCACCCACCACTTAGGGACGATGATTGGTATCGGTTGTACGGACGGGTCTAGCCTTGCCATACTTTTTGGTGTTTATTTTTATTTTTCGCTTCATGATCGTGTAGGTGATCGCGTACCGCTTCTTCTTTTTGTGCCATATCTCGATGCCGTTGTAGAGGTTCCGAAACTCACAGTCCACCAGCTTCTCGGGCATCGTGGTCAGCACCGCCTTCACCGCCTTTTGGAACTCCTGCATGGCGTTCACGGCCACGGTCAGGCTGTCGATGCTTCCGATTGGGTCTCTTGGGTCAAGCATGTGGGGGTATGTAAACTCGGTCATGTTAGGCGAATACGATCTCTCCGTTCGTGATGAAGAAGTGCGGGTCTTTTTCGCAGTGGTGCCAGATGCTCGGGGTCACCGTGAGCGTTTCGAAGTCCTCGCCAGCCACCTTCCAGCTCTGGCTCCACTCAGGCCATACCGGCAGGACGATCTGGCATCGCATGCCGGTCCGCTGGTCGTCGATGTCCTCCGGGGCGCGGTGGTGATGCTGGGCCGGGCATTCGAAGGAGAGGTGGTGCCGCTCGCCCTTCTCTCCCAGCTCCCACTTCGGATTCAGATCGGAGAGCTTCATGCCGTTGGGATGATGTTCATGATGGCGATGCCCTCGACCCTTTTGAAGCCGTCCTCCTCCAGCCGGAACTTGATCATCTCGCGCACCTTGCAGATTTCCTTGTAGTCGAGCTTCACGTCCGTCCTGATCGGCATGTCGCCGAACTGGGGATACCAGCGGCCGGCGGCCTTGAAGCTGAAGCAGATGAGATACGATTTTTGCATGTTTTAATTCTTGGTTTTTTTATTGAAATCCACGATGGCCTCTACCAGCCCGATGACGTAGTTCAGCTTGCTGCGGTGCTCCACCGAGTAGAGGTCGTTGTCCCAGCGATCGAGGACGGCCCTGATCTCCGATATGACTTTTTCCAGTATTTCCAGCTCGTTGGGGTTCATGTTGCTTACTACACACGATGGTCTTTAATCCGCAATCCAGCAAGTCTTTTTGTCCCCTGTCCAGCTTCCGTTTTTAGCCCGGAATTGCTCGCTTTTTACCACTTATGCACATGATGTGCAGTCCCTAGAGCATCGGTTTCGGGGTCTTCTTCACCCGGTCCCGGGCCATTTTAGCGTACTGCGCCTTCAGCTCGATTCCGATGAAGCTCCGGCCGAGGCGGGTCGCCACCACGCCGGTCGTGCCCGCGCCCGCGAACGGATCCAGCACGGTGCCTCCTCTCGGGCACCCGGCCATGATCGCCGGTTCAATGAGCTTCGGAGGGAAGGTGGCGAAGTGCGGGACGGGGCTGGCCACGGTCGAGACCTTCCACACGCACCGCTTATTGCGGCCTTTGGGGAGCGGCTTCAGCATGCCGCTTCCCTGCTGCGGCTTTCCCGGATAGTCCCGGAGCCTGCGCTTTTCCGTGAAGTCGCCGTTCCATAGCCGCTTGTCCTTCAGGGTGGCCGGTGACAGCGGTTCGTACTGGCGTTCGAAGTGGTACTTCCTGGCCTTCACGAAGAACAGCACGTCCTCGTAGTCCACGGTGAATCTGTCCTTCGCCGAGCTCGGCATCGCGTTCGGCTTCTCCCAGATGATGCGGTTGCGGCATATCCACCCGCGGCTGATCATGGCGAGGTGGAATCGGGAGGGGATGCCGAGGAGGCATTTCTCCTGCCCTACCTTGCGCCGCTTGCCGTGCACCTCCGGCTCGTCTGTCTTTACCGTGCGCTCCCTTACCCACGCCGGGCCGCCGTATGTGTCGCCGAGGTTCACGAAGAGGGTGCCGGTTTTTTTGAGGACGCGCCGGGCTTCCTCGAACACCTCCACGAGGTTCCAGACGTATTGCTCGGGATCGCTTTCGAGTCCGATCTGGCCCTTCGCGCCGTAATCCCTCTGGCCGTAGTAGGGCGGGCTGGTCACGATGCAGTCCACGCTCTCGCTCGGCATCTTCTTCAGCCGCTTCAGCGCGTCGCCGGTCAGTATTGTGCTTTTCATTGGAATGTGGTCTTTAGCATCCTCCGTGCGACCTCGCGGATCACGTTCGTGGTCACGGCGTTGCCGAGGGTCTTGTATCGCTGCGTGTCGCTCACCGGGTATATCCCCGCCACCTTCGCCTTCGTCATGATGGGTCTGAGTATCACGCCGTCCGCGAGCGGCAGGTCATCGGAATCCTCCTTGGCCTTTTTCACCTCCTTGTAGCGGCCGGTGAACACCGTCTCTCCAGCCTCGAACCATCCCTCTGCGGTCCAGCCGTCCTCGAAGCCCTGCAGGCGTTCGCATTCCACCGGGGTCAGGCGCCGGATGCCTTCTCCCACTACGGCCTTGGGCCGCTGGGATCCGCTCTCGTTGCCTTTGAGGGTGCTTGCCAGTCCGTCCGGCCGGGCCTCGATGCCCCTGCTCGGGTGGTTTATGCCGGTCACCCATTGGCCCTGTTTCGCGCTTGGATGCGCCGGTATCGTACCGGCCACATCCATCTCGCGCACTTCTCCGCGCTGGTTCCTTGCCAGAATGAAGTTGTTGTGATCGTACTTCGATGTGCTGATCGCCGGTGCGATGTCCTTCAGTCCTCCCTTGTTCGTGCCCCTGCCTCTCTGCACGATCTTCGGCACTCGGTCGTGTTCTCCGGCCCCGGCCTGGATGGCGGGAGACAGCCCTTCCTCGGAGTACACGCGCTTCCTTTCGCTCTGGTCGCGGGGTATTTCGTGGATGAGGGTCTGCGGGTGCTTCTTGTCGATGCCGCTGTCGGCGCGGGCCTTCAGCGTATGCGCGATGTAGGTGTTTTCTATGTCCGGTCCTCCTTGCTTTGCGCGGAGCGCGTTCGCCACTTCCTGCCCCGCTTCACCGCCCACTCTTTCAGGAATGAAACCATCCGCTCGGAGAGGAAATACTTCTGGTCGGGGCGTGCCTCTAAGATGTCCGACAATGAGCACTCGCTCCCGATTTTGAGGGACTCCGAAATTCTTGCTGTTAAGCACCTGCCATTGGACACCGTACCCCAGTTCATCAAGGGCGGCGATGATCGTCCAGAACGTCCGGCCTTGGTCGTGGGAAAGGAGTCCTTTGACATTTTCAAAGAGTAGGAGGCGAGGCCGCTTCGCTTTGAGTATCCGCGCCAAGTCGAAGAAGAGAGTGCCTCTTGTATCCTGGAATCCTCCCCGCTTTCCAGCAATGCTGAAAGCCTGGCAAGGAAATCCTCCAACGAGGAGGTCGAAGTCGGGAAGAGAGTCAGCGTTGAGCTTGGTGATGTCCCCGAGGTTGGCGTGTCCGGGGAAGTGCTTGCGGTAGATGGCGGTTGCAAATCTGTCGATTTCCGAGAATCCCAGACAGTGTGCGGATCCTTGTACATCCGGCTCGTCAGGGCCGGGCTCTCCCCGCGCATCACGCTCGCGTTCTTTTGCGTTCCGGCCACCACGACTGCCGGGACGTGGGCGGTGCCCAGTGCCCCGGCGTGATCGTTCGGCTTGTGGATGACCGTCTCCTGCAGGGTGCTTTTCTTCGCGTCCCCCCGGAAGGCCGATATCCTCTTGTCCGTCTCGCGCCATCCGGCTATGCGCCGTGAGGTCTTGAACGGCTCTTTCGATGCCGACTTCGAACCCGGCGATGCCGGAGAACGTGGAGATGTATCTGATTTCTTTTTTTTCATGGGTCATGGGTCAGTAGGTTACGGAGGCCGTGAGCACCGCTGCCGATAGCCAGTAGATCGCGTGCCGCACGTCCCCCTTGGTAGCGTACACCACCGCAGCCGCGAGGTCCAGTAGCAGGAGGATGGTGGGGAATACTTTTACTCCCATGGGAATGCGTGGCCGAAGCTACCCCAGCGGGCGACCTGCAGATAGTCCTGCTCCCGGAGCTTCATGCTTTTGATCATCTCGTCCGGCGTGAACATGTGCCCGGCTTGAGCGAGCATGTCCTGCACCTCGCCGCCATCGTATTGGGCGGTGAGCATGACCGGCATCGCCACGCCGATCGCGTAGGCCACTTTCACTTTCACCTCGCGCACCTCGGGCGCGGCATAGCGCAGGAGGTCGCATGCCATCCGGCGGGCCGCATAGGCGCCGCTCCTGTCCACCTTGGTCGGGTCTTTGCCGCTGAAGCACCCGCCTCCGATCTCCACCTGCGGGCCGTAGTTGTCGTAGGCTATCTTCCGGCCGGTCAGGCCGGTGTCTGCCGCGAAGCCTCCGTTCTCCCATTCGCCTGCCGGGTTCGTGAGGATTTCGAACGTGCCCTCGGCTACCTTCAGCCCGCGCTCCCGGATGATCGGCAGGACGGCCGCCAGTATGTCATCGCGCTTCAGCTGTTCCGCGCTCACCACGATCTTCAGGAGGGTGTCGCCATCGATGGTCACTTGGCTTTTCGCGTCGCGGCTGTTCTCGTTCTCCCAGAGTGCCTTCAGGATTTCCCGCGCGAGGAACAGCTCCTGCGGGATCATGGCCTCGTTGTCGCGGCAGGCGTATCCGACCATGATGCCCTGGTCGCCCGCGCCGCCAACGTCAACGCCCCGAGCTATGTCGGGGGATTGCGCAGCCACGTGAACGTCCACGTCATACTCGAGCGGATTGTAGCGGTTCATGGCGAGCACCTCGTCCGCGCTGTTTCCGATCATCTTCCCCACTTCACCGGCTTGGGTCGTCACTTCGCCCATGATGTGGATGCGGCCGTGGCCGCCGAGGACTTCGAGCGCGACCCTGCTTGTCGGGTCTGCCTTCAGTATTTTCGTGAGGGCGAGATCGGCGATCTGATCTGCCATCTTGTCCGGGTGCGCCGGGCTTACTGCTTCTGCTGTCTTTATCATTCTCTATTGGAATTTATGGCACATGCCGTCCCTTTTGCAGGTCCAGGCAGTGCAGGGGCCGTGGCGGTGGACTAGACTGCTGTGCCCGCAGTTCTTGCATGA
>QZGF01000120.1_pt1 | contig 14581 bp, 28 predicted proteins | sample 1990021 | NCBI WGS metagenome assembly QZGF01 (sample SAMN10076523, study PRJNA491371) | Subsurface metagenome, whole genome shotgun sequencing project. | isolation source: subsurface fracture fluid from borehole BE326-BH2 | place: South Africa: Beatrix Gold Mine | collected 2015-06-18 | reverse complement strand
TGCGGAGGCGCAGGACTTGACCGCCCGCTAGTGGTCGAGATCGACAAGGTAACCATCGGCGGAGCGGGCGCCGCGGACCTCCACGTGACGAACCAAGCTGTTATCGGAGGGTCGAGCATCCCGGATGGGGTGACCCTCAACGTCGGCGGAGCTACGAATATCGGCGGCGCTTTCACCGTGCGGCAGGGAGCGACGACTACGCTTCAGGACCAACTCCAGGTCGGCGGCACGTTCTACGTGCGGGACGAGCAGGTAGAAATTCACAAGTTTATGATCGCGAAGTCCTCGGCCGACGTGCAGGGGGGGCTGACGGTGGGGGACCACCTGCATAGCTCGGGGCCGGTCACGGCCGCCGGGTTGAAGCTAATTGACCCCGCAAACGAGGACTACAACCTTTCTACGACGGGCGGAATATTCGAGGTCGGGCACATCGGGACAGGACCGCGCTTGCGGCTGGACACAAATGGACGGTGGGTCGTGGGCTCCGGCTCCAACTTCTCCCACAAACTCCGCGTGGAGGGGGACGAGGGGGACGCGCTGTTCACGTCCACTGTCGCCGGACAGGGCACGGTCGGAGAGCGTCTGGCCTACTCTGCCGCTATCGCGGGTGGCGCGGTTATGCCTACCGCGTATTTCGGGGCAGGAACGTCTAATTCCCGCGCCGTCCTGTCTGCCGGGGCCCAAGTTACCGGGGATGAATCTACGTCGGGATGGACCGCCAGGAGTAGCGACGGAGGGACGACCAACGTAACCCCTGCCGCCCTGGTTGTGACGGCCGGTTATTTCAACTTCCTAGGCTCTACTGCGACGGTGCCAGGCCGCGCCACGTTCACGCCGCGCCGGTTCGCCGTACTAGGGAAGAAAGGGCTGCTAGTTCAGGATGGTGCGGGAATTTCCGCTACAGACCCGGCCGCCCGCTTGGAGGTTAGGGCCGCCGAGGCCGACACCGACGTGCTTCTGGTGTCGTCCGCGACCGTTGGGACCGCCATGTTCGCGGTGGACCGGGTGGGGCACGTCATCAGTGCGGGGGCCGCGCCGTCGGTGTCCGACGGGTCCCTGAGCGCCGAGAGCACGGACTTCGCGATGAAGCACACGGCGTTAAACTCGTTCGCGGACGTGACGTTCGCCGAGCCCTTCGCCGTGGCCCCCATGTGCGTGGCGGCGGGCACGGCGCACGCCCTAATCTCCAGCCTGACGACGACGGGCTTCCGCATCAGCAACCTAGGTGCGGGGGACGTGAACAGCATCATCTGCGTGGGGGTGCGCTAGTGCCCTGGCCCTGGCGGCGGGTGGGTTTTGCGGTCGCGGCGCTGTTGCTCGTTGCCGCGGGGTGCGACGAAAAGAAATGCAAGGCGCTCTCGCCGTTCTACATCGGCGGGGTGCGCATCTTCCCGGTGGTCTGCCAGCGCGAGCACATCGAGAAGGCGTGTCAGTTCCACCCGCGCCCGGGCCTGACGGTCAACGCCTGCTGCTACCGCCGCGTCCACCCCGACGGCCGGAAACAGTGCTGGATATTCTCGGCGGACGACGAGGCAGGGAAGAACGCCACGCACCACGAGTACGCGCACTGCGCCGGGCACGACGAGGGCGGGGCCCGGTGCGACGACTGGCCGGGGACCGAGGCCCCACCCGGCCAGGAGTGCCGCGACGGGTGGCGTAGGCGCGACCGGAGCAAGGAGCCATGATCGAGGCCGCCCTCGCCGCCCTCATCCTCGGAGTGGCGTACGGGTTCGTCGCGTTCGTGCTGGCCTTCCTCTGGGCCCGCGCGGTGGTGGAGGAGTTCGGAGTCCGGCTGCAGACCGCTCTCGCGGCCTGCGCCGTCGCGGCCGTCTACGCCGGACTCATCATCTGGGACGGGCTCAAGCTCGCGCTCTCGCGCGTGGCGCTCGTCCTCCGGGGGACCGCATGGGGGAACTGACGCCCGTCGTCCTGTCGCTCCTCGGCATCGCGTCGATCGGCGTCTCGGCCGCCTTCGGCGTCTGGCAGTACCGAAAACAGCGCAAGGCCGACACCGAGGCCGCGCGGGAGCAGGCCGGGATCCGCGTCGAGGCGCAACCGCTCGACGTGCTGGCCCAGACCGTGCAGCGGCGGGACGCCCAGCTCGAGCTCCTGATCTCGAACCATCTGTCGCACGACTCGGCGGAGCGCAAGGAGAACGTGAAGGCGCTCGGGGCGATCGACGCCTCGGTGAAGGAGCAGACGAAAGCCCTGGAAGGCCTGACCGCCAGCATCGAGGAGGCGCGCAAGGACGCCTCGCGGCGCGCGGAGAAACTCTACGAGAAGCTCGAGCGGATGCACGACCGCATCCGCGACACCAACGGGAGGCACACATGAAGCGATCCATCCTGACGGCGGCGGCGTTCGGGGCGCTCGCGCTGGCCCCGGTGGCGGCGATGGCCGCGCCGAAGTTCGACCTGAACCCGCTCCTGGCCCGCACGGCGCCCTGCACCGCGGTCACGAACCGCGGGGCGGTCGTGGCCGGCGCGTGCTATGAGGCGTTCACCGCCCCGGGCGATTGGGGCGGCGTGTTCGCCGGCGCGACCTGGGCGACGGCCGGCGCCGAGCAGTCGGTCGGCGGGGGGCTCCTGTCGGTCGCGCTGCGCGCGGACAAGGTGGGCGAGTGGGCCTGGGCGCGCTCCGGCCTCGGCGGGCGCGGCTGGACGATGAACTTCAAGCTGCCCCGGATCAAGTTCGGGCCCACGGGGGGCTACGCCTCGAACGCGGGCGGGTGGTTCTGGGGCGGCTTCGCGAACGTGGCCTTCGGTGGCTGACGCCTCCTGGTGGGCCCGGCTCGCGGAGCGGGCCCATCAGTTTCTCGCGGGCGCCGCGCGCGAGCGGCAGGCGGGGATCCAGGGCCCCGCGATCGGCATCACCAGGCCCCTGGGAAGCGGGTTCATCATGCGCACGGTCACGCTGCAACGGCTCCGGACGAGCGACGAGGGCACCTTCGGGCGGGTGTCCCTCGACGGCGTTTGGTTCGACTCGCTCGAGCTCCCCTGGCGGCAGAATCGGCCGAACGTGTCGAGCATCCCGCCCGGCACCTACCGCGTCGAGTGGACGCACTCGCCCCTGTTCGGCCGCGAGACGTACGAGTTGCAGGCCGTTGCGGCCCGCTACGGCATCCGCATCCACCCCGGCAACTACGGGGGGGACGAGGCGCTCGGGTGGTCCTCCGACCTGAAGGGGTGCATCGCCCTGGGTCTCGGCTGCGGGTCGCTCCTGAACCGCGCGGGCAAGCCCCAGCGCGCCGTCCTGTCCTCGAAGCGCGCCGTCGCGCAGTTCGAGGACCTGCTCGGCCGCGAGCCCTTCATGCTGACGATCGCCCCGATCCTGGGGGACCTGGGATGAGCCCGCGCGCGCAGCACGGCATCGAGAAGCTCGAGTTCAACCTCATCGTGTGCCGGTGCGGCTGGGAGTACAAGATCGACGACCCCGGCGGCTGGGGCTCCGGGGCGCGGCAGAACCTTCTGCTAGACAACTACAACCGCCACCGCAAGCACCCCGAGCAGGGCTCGGCGCGCCTCGCGCTCCTGGCGGTGACGTGCGCGGGGCTGGCGGCCGTGTCGTGGATCGTGTCGGCGGTGCTGCACCGGGACGCGCGGAGCGCGGCGGAGGCGGCCGTCGCGGCGAGTGAGCGCGCGCTCGATCTCGCGGCGGCCCCCTGCGCCCCGGTCTACACGATGGCCTATCCCGAGTTCGGCTGCAGGGGCCGCTTCGGCTGGCCGCCGCTCGTCTGCGAGCCGCGGGTCGTGGTCTACCGGCACACCGACCCGGCCAAGGTCCGCGGCCGGATCGCCGCGGCCGGGATGCGGCCGGGGATGGTCGTCTACGAGGAGCGCGGCGTCAGGGAGCGGGCCCTGCCGCTCGAGTGGGACCCCCGCATCGGAGGGATGCCATGAACGAGACGGAGATCCGCAACCGCGCCCAGCGCATCGTGGACGAGGTCGAGCAGGCGATCGAGGACCGCAAGGACAACCCCCGCGGCTGGGCCGGCGTCCGCACCTTCGCGCGCGAGGTCGTGCCGCGCGTCGAGGCGATCGGCCACGAGCTCAAGCTCGCGGGCCCCACGAAGAAGCGCATGGCCGTCTTCGCCGCGGCGATGCTCGTCCGCCGCGCGGTGCCCTGGCTCGGCTGGCTTCCGGACTGGGTCCTCGAGCCGCTGCTCGGGATCGCGGTCGAGGGCGCCGTGCGCCTCCTGCACGAGGCCCAGCGCCAGGCGCGGGAGCGGCTCGGCGGCTGACGTGCTGCGCGAGCTCGTCCTGCTCGAGCGGTCCCTCACGGCTTCCCTGGCCCGCGTCCGGCGCATGATCGCGGAGGAGCGCCAGCGCCGGCACCCGCCGCGGCCCGCGACCGGGCGCGCGGCCTACCGCTGGGATCGCCACCACGCGCCCCGCGGGGGCGGGGGGCCCGAGCCGATCCGGTAGCCCGCTGGGGGAGGGCTGGGGGAGCGGCCGCCAGGCGACGGCCTCCATGCGGGCCGCGAGGACGGGCTCGGTGATGTGCGCGTACCGCTTGAGCGACGAGAGGGAGCGCCACAGCCCCATGGCGAGCAGGTCCAAAGGCGAGCCGCCCGCCTCGAGGTAGCGGGTCGCGAAAGTGTGCCGGAGGTCGTGGAACCGCATCGGCGGCAGGTCGCGGTGCCGCCGGGCGTCCACCACCGCGGACGCGATGTTGTTCGCCGCGTGGGGGAAGACGCGCCCTGCCTCGGTCGGCGCGCCCATCACCTCGCGCGCCGCGGCGTTGAGGGGGACACGGCACGGCTGGCGGGTCTTCCGGTCGCCGCCCGGGAGGACGGCCACCCAGGCCCCGCCGGCGGGGCGCTGCACCATGCGCCAGTCGAGGCGCACAATCTCGCCCACGCGCAGGCCCGTGTTAACCGCGAACACCGCGCAGCGGCGCACGTAGGGCGGCACAGCGGCCAGCAGGGCGGTGAGTTCGGCGTCCGCGAGCGCGCGGCCGACCTCCTCGGGCCGCGGGAGGGGGACCCCGGTCGCGGGGTTGCGGGCCAGGATCCCCAGCTTCACGCCCCAGGCGAACGCCGCGCGCAGCGGGCGGAGCAGGGCCACCACCCCGCCGGCCTTCCGGCCCTCCTTAAAGAGGGAGGCCTTCCACGCCTCGACCGTGGCGGGCGTCAGGGAGCGCAGGGGCACGTCGCCCGCGAACCGGAGAAAGGAGCCGACCGCCGGCGCGTCGAACTGCTTGAACGTGCGGGGCCGCTTGTGGGTTTGGGAGTGTTCCAGGTACCTAGCGGCGAAGGCCGCGAGGCGCAGGTCCGGATCTCCGCTCCGGTGCCCCAGGCTCCCAGCCCAGAGGTCGGCGCGGAGCCGGTCCCGCTCGCGCTCCGCCAGCGAGGGCGAGGCACAGCGCCACGGCGCTACTCCAATTTAATCCGGCCATCCCGCCACCTCCTCCATAGCTCCCAGACCGGCGACCTATGGACGACTTCCTCCCACAGACGATCCGGGAGGCTTCGGCGGTCGTTGACCTGAGGGAACGGACCTCCCCGGCTTGTCGCCCAATGCGATGCGCTACGCAGTAGATCGTATATCACCATGTCGCGACTCCATTGCTTTTCTGTCGCGATTTTGTCGAGCCGCGCGCGCATGCCGGTAGAGATCGTGATCGAGAATCGACACGGTTCTCCGTCGGGGAATTGCCTTTTTTTCTGCGCCACCAAAATACCCCTTGACATTATGGTCTAGATTGGCCATAATAAACCAACATAGACCGCGTTGAACGCGGCACCCTTGGAGGACGCTGATGGACCCGGGAACCAAGGGGACTCTGAACCGAGCCCCCAACAATTTGAGAGCCCTCGCCTGGCGCGAGAACTCTCCCGAGCGGCTGGCGTCCCGCGTCCTTCCCGGGTCCGGGCGCCGCCGCTCGGCCCCATATTCTACCGCGTTTAACGCGCTGTCACAATCCCGATGCGTTGAGGTCACACCCCACACGGTAACCCCATGCCCGAAACCTGTCCACCGTCATCCGTGCCGCGCTGCCGGAGTTGCGCCATGAAGGTACTCAAGTTTGGCGGAAAGCTCGATCTCATCCGTCGAGCGCGTTCCGTCACTCTCGCGGAGCTGTCCGCCAAGAGTGGCGTCCCGCAGCGCACCGTTGAGCGCGTCTGCGGCGGCGGCTCGGCGCCGAGCGCGGCCAACTTCCTGCGCCTGATCCGCGCCCTCGCGATCAGCACCGATGCGTTCGAGCCCGAAGACTTGGAGGAGGAGGGGGCGCCATGACCGTGGGCCTGAACCTGTCGCAGTTCTGCCGGGAGATCGGGGTGAGCGTGGCGAAGGGGTCGAAGCTGCTGCGCACGGCCGGGCCCGGCGGGCGCCTCCTGGTGCCGCACATCCGCATCGGCCGCAAGATCATCATCCCCCACGATGTCGTCGCCGCCTTCAAGGCGCGCCATTTCGTGCAGGACCTGGCCGCCCTCGCCCGCCACACCGACGGCCGCCACGCGGAGGCCCGAGCGTGAAGCGGAGGCCCGTCAACCCGCTCGCGATCGGCATGTTCCTGCGCCGCGTCGAGGCGAAGTATTGGGCGGTCCACAGCCTCGGCCTCGCGGGGCCGCTGGCGCGCCGCGCGGTCGAGTGGGTCGCCGCCGAGCACCCGAACCTGCACAACGCCGCCGTGCGCGCGGCCCGCGAAGCCGCCCGGGGGCGCGCGTGATTCCGAAGCATCCGTTTTGGTGCCGACGCCACCAGGGCAGGCCATGTTCCTGCGGGGCCGAGGCGCCGATCCGCCGAGCCTGGGGCGGGCAGAAGTACCGGGCGCTGAGGATGCGCGGCAGCTCGGCCGCCGCGGGGGCGCCTAGGGGCCTATCCAACCCCGACACCAACCCGCTTCCCCCAGGTCGGTGCCGCCTGCTGGGGACTCGCTTTACCCGCCGCCAGAGCGCCGGATCCGTGAGGACCGGCGGGGACTCCTCGCCCGCGCCGTGGCTCTGGCGGCACCACTCTGACGCCCCGCTAGGCTCGCGCGGAGCGCAGCAAGCGGCGGCCCGGGGGCGGGACGCCGCACAAATGACCCTGCGGACCTCCCTGGCCGCGGGGCGATCTATAGGAGGAGCGGTATGAATAAGAACGGGCAGCAAGCGGCGCACCCGGAGCCGATCGCCTACTCTCCGGAACACGGCCTCGTGGCCGCCGGGAACTTCGGGTACCCGACGGGCATGACGAAGCGCGAGGAGTTCGCCAAGGCGGCGATGGCGGGGATGTCGGCAAACCCCAACTGCAGCGGGAAGGACGACATCGACTATGTCGCGAAGTGGTCCGTCCGTCTGGCCGATGCGGTCCTCGCGGAACTGGAAAAGACGGAGCCGGAAGCCAAGCAAGAGACGTTGCCCTGCGGGTGCGTGACCTGCGTCTGCCAGGGAGACAAGTGCTCGCGCTGCGGCGCGAAGGAAGCGCGCGAGTGCGCGGCCAGCCGGACGAGCGGCGGGCCTCGCCACGTCGAGAAGGCGGCGGCATGAAGCTCTTTCTCTGGGTGTTGTTTCTGACGCCGACGAAGGAGTGCGTGGAGTCGGCGGAGGCGCGGGCGCGGGCGGCGGTGCCGGCGTTCCGCATGGCCCAGGCGGCGGGCCTGACCGTCGCGGCCGACGGGCTCAAGCTGCCCGAGCCCACGTTCGCGATCCAGCAGAGCACGAGCCCGGTTCTCGCCCTCAACCTGGGCGACGAAGTGAAGCGGTGCTACGACGTTCACGCCGCCCGCCTCGACGCCCGCGCGAAGCTCTACCGCAAAGCCGGCCCCGACCCGAAGCCGGAGGCGAAGAAGCCGTGAGCTTCCCCGCCGTCCCGGAGCCCGCGCTCGAGCCGCCGATCACCCGCGACACGCGGGACGAGGGGCCGCTCTGCCTGCGGTGCGACGAGCCGCTGGGCATCCACGAGGATCCGGACTTCCTCGCCCGCCGCGGCGGGCCGTGCCTCGTGGACCCGCGGTGCCTGCGCTTCGCCGAGTCGGACGAGGACCTGATCGCCCAGGAGGCCGAACATGCCGAGTGACCCACTCCCGCCCGCGCCGCCGCCGCTGCCGCGGCAGATCAGCGGCGAGACGCTGGCCGCATGGAAGGCCGACGCGCTCGAGGACGCCGCCAAGTGGCGCAGCCGCGCGGTGATGATGGAGGCCGCGGGCATCTGCATCGGCCGCACCATGGCCGACACCGCCGCCGACTTCCTGATCCGCTACGCCCGCCGGGAGGAGAACTAGCCGTGCGCATTTGGGCGATCCAGACCGACGGTAAGTTCGTCGCGGCGCATCTTCCGGCGGCGCGGGCGTTGGACATTTTGAACCCCATCAGCGCGCATCCGCTGACGGCGCGCTGGGGCTTCACCTGCACGGCCCGGGAACTGACCGGGGCGCGCTGAACGAGAAACGGGGAACGAGGAGTCGATGACACCGCAATTGCGCCATGAGCTCGCTCGGGTGAAGGCGGCCATCGACGGGGAGATAGAAACCATGAGAGGAAACGGCGGACGAGGAGAGAGCAGGGGGCCCAGCTTCCTGCGCCGGCGCGCGGCGCCGGAGGAGTTGCCAGAGCCGCAGGGCTGGGCGGTGCCCATCGAGGTCCCGATCCGGGGCCGCGACGGGGACAGCAAGGTCACGGTCTACCTGTCGTTTGCGGCCGAGACGTTCGACCGCAGCGAGGAGATCATCGAGGGCCTCATCGAGGAGGGCTACCCGGTGAAGGCCTGGGCTCCGCGCCGCGACAACGGCGACCGGGGCGGCCGCTACGGCGGCGGCGACCGCGGGGGCTACGGCGACCGCGATCGCGGCGGCTGGCGGGACCGGGGCGGCTACGGCGACCGGGACCGCGGCGGGTGGCGGCGATGATCGTCACCGGCCAGAGCCGCGCGAACGGCAAGACGAAGACGCCGCCCCCCGCCTTGCGCGGGGGCGCGGCGCGGGTGTCGAAGCACATCTGCTTCGACATTGAGACGGGGAACCCGGAGGAGGAGGCGATCCAGATCGTCGAGCAGGACCTCAAGCCGGCGGGGAACTGCAAGACGGCGGAGGCGCAGCAGAAGAACCTCGAGGGCCAGCGCGCGAAGATTCGCGAGAAGGCGGCGCTGCTGGACAATGCGCCGATCGCCTGCATGGCGTTCGTCACCGAGCGCGAGCGCGTCCTGTTCCACCACACGGGCGCGCCCTGGGGCAAGTACAAGGTGCCGAAGCGCCTCAAGGGCCTGGCCGACGTGGAGCTCGTCTGCGCGAAGGACGAGCGGGCCATGCTGGCGGACCTGCGCGCGTGGCTCGAGCCGCGCGCGGTGGCCGACCGGGTGGAGGGGCAGCAGGACCCGAGCCTGCTCATCGGACACAACGTCAAGGGCTTCGACCTCCCGCACCTGCGCTTCGCGTACGTGCGGCAGCGCCTGGTCGCGCCGCCGGTGCTGTGGCCCGAGGCCCGGGCGACCGGCGTCGAAGTCTTCGACACGATGAAGTCGTTCGTCTACGACTACTCGAACTGGTACGACGTGCCCTTCATCGGCCTGGACAAGGTGTCGGCCCTCATGGGCCTGCCGGGCTACAAGCAGCGGATCAGCGGCGCGGACGTGCCGAAGTACGTCGCGGAGGGGAAGTTCGAGGAGGTCGCGATCTACAACGTGATCGACGCATTGCAGACGTACCGCATTTTCCTCGGCCTGGCGAACCTGAGCGGGGACCAATAGCCGCACCACGAGAGAGGAAGCGAATGGACAACGCAGAGCCGGGGACCGCGACGGCCCCCGCAGAGCAGAAGACGGAGACGCCGCCCGCCGGCGAGACGCGCCGGGCGGTGTGGGCGACCGACGCCCCGCCCCCGCCGCCGGCGGGGCAGGCCAAGGCCCCGAAGCCGAAGCCCGCCAAGAAGCCCGCCGCGAAGAAGGCGGCGAAAAAGCCCCGCGGGACCGGGGACCTGCCGCTCAAGGGCGGCAAGGACGCGGCGAAGCAGAAGGGCCTCGACGGCTCCACGCTGAAGGAAAAGCCGGAGCCCAAGGTGCTGAAGGCGGCCCGCAAGTACGCGGAGGAGCTCGAGAAGATCGAGGACGGCAAGGACGACGCGAACCTGGCCGCGGCCGCGCTCGAGACGGCGCTCAAGGAGACGAAGAAGAAGCCCGAGGTCCGGATCGTGACCGAGCGGCGCGTCTACACGTTCCACATCGAGCGCCTCTCGAAGCTCCGCACGAAGAAGCAGGACGCGGTGAAGTAGTCGGACGGATCGACGCTGACGGGTGGGGCGGGCCGCAACGAGAGGGGCTCGCCGGGCGCGTGGGCAGAGGGGCGGGGCAGCGCGCCAACCAATCTGAGGAGGCATCGTGACGACGGCGGAAGTGTCGGGCTTGCCCGACTGGACCTTGGAACGCTTTAGCGGCGCGGAGTCGGATGTGCTGAACGAGTACCGCTATCTGCTGTGGCGCATTTGGTCGGCAGAACTGCCGCTCTTGGGCGTTGTGATGCTCAACCCGTCAGTGGCCGGGGCCGAGCAGGACGACCCCACTATCCGAGTGGTGAAGGAGCGGGCCCGGCGCGCAGGGTACGGCGGCATAGTAGTGGGCAACCTGTACGCCTTCATAGCCACGGACCCGCGCGCCATGAAGGAGCGGTTGAAGCGCGGCGACGCGGTGGGGCCGGCCAACGACGAGACGCTGGAGCGTTTGGGCGAGTACGCCTCGGCGGTATGGTGCGCCTGGGGCGCTCATGCCGAGGCGCAGCGGGCCAGCGCTGTTGCCGCCATGCTGCGCTTGCGGGGGCGGCAACTGCTGCATGTGGGCCTGAACGCCGACGGCAGCCCCAGACATCCGTTGCGCGTGCCCTATTCGCAGCCCTTTGAAGTGTACGCATAAATTCGAGCCTGGGCGCGCAGCGCCCAGGCAAGGAGAAACGACATGAAGCGGGACTGGTATCAGCAGGGAGACGTCATCATCGAGCCGGTGGAGAGCCTGCCGGACAACGGAACGGCGGTGCCGCCCAAGCCCCGCGGCTACGTGCTGGCCGAGGGCGAGGTGACGGGCCACGCGCACGTCATCGACCGGGTGGCGGACCTGGAGTTCGTGGAGAAGGACGGCATGTTCTACCTCTGCAACAAGAAGCCAGTGACGGTGCGCCACGAGGAGCACAAGCCCATCACGCTGCCGGCCGGCACCTGGCGCGTGCGCGGCGTGCGGGAGTACGACCACTTCGCCGAAGAGGCGCGGCGTGTCATCGACTAGGCCTCGAAAAAAGAAAGTGGCCCGCGTGGGGGACCGCGTGGGGGCCCGCGTGCGGGCCCGCGTGGGGGACCGCGTGCGGGACCGCGTGTGGGCCCGCGTGTGGGCCCGCGTGTGGGACCGCGTGCGGGCCCGCGTGGGGGACCGCGTGTGGGACCGCGTGGACGGATTGAACATTCTACCGGAGGCAGCGTGAACCGTATCGAAGAACTGACGGAGGAGCAGGACCATTTCATGGCCTCGCTGGCGGCCGAGTGGGAGCAGAACGCCCTCTGCGGCGACGACTCCTACGACGTGGAGAAGATCCGCAAGGGCGTGGACCTCCTCTACAGCCTCGCCGAGCTGCCTTCGCCCGAGATCGTCATCTGCACCAGCCCTTTGGACATGGCGCTGCAGGCCAAGCTGAAGAAGGGCGAGAACATCGACTGGCTGGGTAACGGCTACGACTCGGGCTGGACTGCATTCTACGACTACATGCAGCGCATAGGCGTGCAGTACGACGATGAGTGGCAGTTCGACGCCTGGCGCGACTTCGTGCGGCACTCGGGCGTGTTCGCCACGGTGCTGTGCGAGCATGTGGCCTTCGTGTGCCCGCGGCCCATCAAGGTGCACCGCAACGAGGCGGGGGACCTGCATAAGGACGGGGCCCTGGCCATCGAATGGCGCGACGGCTACGGGGAGTACTTCCTCAACGGCGTGGCGGTGTCGGAGGAGTTGACCTTGACTCCTGCCGAGCAGTTGGACCCGGCGCTGCTGCTCAAGGAGCAGAACGCCGAAGTGCGCCGCGAGATGGTGCGCAAGATCGGCATCGAGCGCGTGGTGGCGAAGCTGGGCGCCGAGGTCATTGACTCGGATGGCGGCTACGAGTTGCTGCTGCTGGACCTGCGGGACGGCCGCAAGAGGGAGTTCCTGAAGATGAAGAACCCCTCCATAGGCGTGTACCACATCGAGGGAGTGCCGCCCGGCACCAAGACGGTCGCGCAGGCCTTGGCCTGGCGCAACGGACTGGAGACTGCTCCGAAGGTGCTGACCTAATGCGGGGCGCCGACTGGATCCTGACGAGCGCGGGGCACCAGTTCTTTCCGCTGCGGCCGGAGCGGTCGCGGGTGGACATCCTGGACATCGCTCACGCGCTGGCGCACACCTGCCGGTTCGCGGGGCATACGCGGGAGTTCTACTCGGTGGCCCAGCACTCGGTGCTCGTCGCCGAGATCGTGAAGCAACTCGGCGGGTCGCCGGTGGAGGAGTTCGCCGGCCTCCTGCACGACGCCGCGGAGGCCTACCTCCTGGACCTGCCGACCCCGGTCAAGCGGGAACTGCCGCAGTATGCGATCGCGGAGAAGCTCGTCCGCGCGACCATCGGCAGCGCGTTCGACCTCCCGGCCGAGGACCCGCCGGTCGTGAAGACGGCCGACGGGATCGCGCTCGCCACCGAGGCGCGCGACCTCATGCCGGCGCATCCCTGCTGGCGGGCCCTGCCCCACAAGCCCGTCAAGCCGCGCCTGACCGCGTGGGGCCCGCGGGACGCGAAGGGCGAGTTCCTGTGGCGGTACCACCGCCTCCGCGTCATGGGGGTGCGCGCATGATCGCCCCCGACCTGCCGCCGCAGACGTGCCCGAAGATCGACAAGGCGCGCGAGATCGTGGAGGCCGCGCAGGCGGAGCTCCGGCGCATCGCGCGGGACACGAACGACGGGGACGCCGAGTGCGAGATCGGCGACGTGATCGATGACCTGGTCCCGGTGCTCGCGCTCCTGGAGGACCTCCGGGATGCGAACGGGAAGCTGCGGGACGCGGCCGAGGAGTGGGCGGGCAAGGCCGACGACCTCGAGGACGAGCGCGACGAACTGCGTCGCGAGGTCAGCGACAAGGACGACAAGATCGCCGAGCTCGAGCGCGCGAACGAGAACCTGCTCGAGCAACTCGGCAACGAAGTGGACGCGAACCTTGCGGCGCGGGGCGCCGCCACGTCAAACCACCCGACGGCCAGCGCGTGAGCGCCCCGGCGTTCGACGGGGCCACCCTGCAGCCCGAGCTTGATTTCTCGCGGCTGCGGCGGCTGCTGGACGACGTGCGCGACCTCATGGCCGACGGCCGCTGGCGGACTCTGGACGAGATACGCCAGGCCATCGGGCACGGCTCGGAGGGCGGGATCTCGGCGCGCCTCCGGGACCTCCGCAAGACGAAGCACGGCGGGCACACCGTCGAGAAGCGCCGGCGCGGCGAGCCGCGCGCCGGTCTGTACGAGTACCGCCTTATCATCCGACCCCTGAATCCCGAGGAGGACCATCTACGTGACGAAAAAGCGCAGGCGACCCCGTCGGACCCCTCTCCGGCCGTGCGCCGCTCCGGGCTGCAACGAGAAGTTTCGGCCCCGCGAAGCGAAGAACGTCTACCACAGCGCGAGGTGCGCGACCCGTGAGCGCGTGAGGCGCTACTGGGTGCGCCAGACCGTCAAAATCGGCGGGACGGCGTAGCCCATGAAGGCCCTTTCGATCAAGCACCCCTGGGCGGAGTGGATCGCCGCGGGGAGCAAGACCATCGAAACGCGGACGTTTGCGGTGAGCCACCGCGGGCCGCTGCTTATCTGCTCGAGCAAGAAACTCGACGATAGCGCGTCCGTTCCCGACGAGGAAACGCGATCCTGGAAGTACGGCCACGCGCTCGCCGTCGCCGACCTCGTGGACGTTCGACCCATGACGCCCGACGACGAACACGCCGCCTGCTGCTTCTACGAAAAGGGGCGGTTCGCGTGGGTTCTCGAAAACGTGCGGCGAATAGACCCGTTCCCCGTCGTGGGGCGGCTTGGTCTTTTCGACGTGGAGCTCCCCGCCCATGCGGCCCAAGGCTGACACCGACCAGGGATACTTCAAACTGGCGGACGAGCTCTTAAAGGACCTCGTGCTGGCCGACCTCACGCTCTACGAGTTGAAGACGTGCCTGCTCGTGGTGGGCCACACGTACGCGCGGAAGGTCCGGGCGGCCGGCGCCGCGCACCCGACGCCGCTCAAGGTCACGCCCTACAGCGCCCGGGGCCTCGCGCGCGCCGGCGCGCTCGACCACCGCGGCGTAGCCCGCGCGGTGCGGCGCCTGCTGGACGCCCGCGTTCTCATTTCCGACGGGCAGGGCCGCATCGGGATCAACACCCGGGCGGGAGATTGGAACATCGCCATCGCCGCCGGCGGGTGGGACACCGGCGTCCGCGGGCCCGACGGGTGGGCGAAAGTTATCCACAAGGTTATCCACAGCGGGGATGCCCATCCCCGGGGATGCCCGTCCCCGGGGACCACCATCCCCGGAAGTGGGGATGCCCATCCCCGGAAGCGGGGATGCCCATCCCCGCCTCTCCGTACGCGCGCGGAGGAGAGTAGGAGAGGGAGAGGGGGGTCGCGCAAG
>QZGF01000067.1_pt1 | contig 14741 bp, 19 predicted proteins | sample 1990021 | NCBI WGS metagenome assembly QZGF01 (sample SAMN10076523, study PRJNA491371) | Subsurface metagenome, whole genome shotgun sequencing project. | isolation source: subsurface fracture fluid from borehole BE326-BH2 | place: South Africa: Beatrix Gold Mine | collected 2015-06-18 | reverse complement strand
CCAATCTAATTCTGTCTTCTCAACACAATAAATTTTTATTTTATTGGGTTCATAAGAATAATCCTCAATATAAAATCTTTTAAACCAGGTAATATTTGAATCCGTTGTTCCATTCCAAATCACACCAACATTAACTTCCCTGCCTATTAAATATTGACCTCCCGTAGCGGGATAAAACTCATTCATAAATCCATCTAATTTAGGATCAGTACTCCAACGAATAATTTCAAAAGCAAAAGATGAAACCTGTCCCAATCCCCCACCCATTGACATATCAGACATACCATCTGTTATTTGTGATAACGTTTCAAAATCTGAAGTTCTGCGCAAAGCATCACCAACATAGGTATTTGTTAATACCAATCCGTTGTCTGAATCGGTCATATAATAGGTATTGTTATCACCTAAGATTTTAACAACCCACTTAACATCAGAATCTATTGTCGGTGTATCATTTAATGTTATCAATTCAGAGGTATCCTTTCTCTTATTATTCTGCCTAACTGCTGAGGTAAATACTTATATTGGTTTTCTGCTATTTTCTTACCGTCAAGTATAATCGGAATACTTATATTCACTGGGTTTGACGAATATTCATAATCTCTCGTCCCGGGATTATTTATAAGATTAAATAAATTTTCCTGCTGTCTGGTATTAAATATCATTTCGCCTTTTCTTGCTATTATTGGCACTTCGTCATTTGCAAGCAAACCGTTGTGTGCTTTGACAATACCGCCTTCGTGAAAGAAAAATGGTATAATACTAACTATCGAACCGATAAGTCCCAATATATTTGCAGTAGTATTTTGTGTTTTAACAGCTTCAATCGCTTTTGCAATATTTAAGGCAATCTGCAATGCTTGATTTAATTTTGAAATAAAATCATCGCCTGTTTTAGAAAATGCCTGCTGAAATGCATTGCCTAATTGTGCCGCTGCATCCATTGTTTTATTAAATTGCCTTAATTGTGCCTGAGCTATTAAATTTCCATAATACTCACTTAAATATTTTCTTGTCTCTTGGAATTCTAATTCTAAACCAAGTTCCCTTCCTTTTTCTTCACTATAAATCTCTAATTCTTTTTTTAATCTTTCTTTCTGATGTAATATATAAATCGAATCAGATTTTGATTCCTGCATTGCATCATATCTTAATCTTACATCTGCAATATCTTTTTCTGCATTCTCTCTCGCTTTTTTTTGCCTTTCTCTATCTGCTTCATTTTTTTTAAGAAACTTTTCATAATCCTTTGGCTCAGCCATAAACCCGCCAAAAAGATGAAGTGCATTCTTTTTAATATATTCTGTTCTTTTTTCTTCTTCTTTGTTTCTTTTATCTTCGATTGATTTTAACTTTTCCTCGATAGATACCATCTCCCGCATTATCTTTAATTGCTCTCCCCGATCAGCGGTTTGTTTAAGCATTAAAGGTAAAGACTCTGCTTGCTTTTTTAATATTTCTTCATAAGCGTCTACGGTTTGCCCTGTTAAATCTCTATACTTTGCAAATTCCTGCTCAAAATGCGAAACATCAAGAATATCTTCGCCCCTTGCTGTTTTAGCTTTACGTTTATCTTCTGGATTTAATCCAAGTTCTTTTAACACCTTAGCAATTCTAAGCTGCGCTTCTAATTCAGCCTTCTGCTGTTTTAATACCTCAGCCACTTTTTTATTGGCTTCAAGATTGTTCTGGTTTGCTTCTTTGAGGGCTTCCATATTTAATTTTACTGCGGTTGCACCCTTGCCTGTCGTTGCCCCCAGGTCTATTGCTTTAGTGTTTTTATCAATTTCTTTAATTTGTTTGTCTATCCCAGCAATAACAGATTCCAATTTGGAAGAATCAATATTAAAAACAGATTCATCAAATGGCATTTTCACTTTAATCAATCTATTAACAGCTTCTCTTAATAAATCTATTTTGCTGGTTGTTTCGGCAGCTTCATCTTTCGTTTTGCTCAATGCAAATGTTAGAGCCTGAAATGCTGCGACAGCTAATGAAACGAGAACTATAATGCCACCGGGTCCCTTTAGAAAGCCCAGAAGTTCTTTTGTGAATGTCGAACCCATTGCTTTCGCAGCGTCATTAGCACGCTTCATAGATTCAATAAGCGGATCAAGATTATTACCAATAGAAAGGACACCAAGTTGAAAATTTTTAAAGAAATATGGCGAATCCCGAATTACAAAATTCAGATTCTGTCCGGCTATTGCCATCGAACTCATTATGCCGGTAGATTTATTAAAAATAGCATTGGCTTTTTTAACTTCTGCTTCTGCTAATTTTACCTGTGCCGCTAATGTTTGAAATGCTTCTGAGTCAGTAGCAGTGCGTCTTAATCGTGCGTTTAATGTATCTAATTTACCCTGAAGTGCATCTATACTTCCAAGCTCAACAAATTCACCACCAAATTTCATATCACGCTTGGTTTGTCTTATCTCGGCGTTTAATCTTTTCTGCGCTTCGGTGACCTCTTTTAATATGCTCTGATACTGAAATATCCCCTGTTTTAAATCTTTAGTGGGGTCTTCCGGTTTCAGCTTCGCATTAGCAAGTGCAAATAATTCTTCCTTCAGCTTTTGAATTTCAGCTTTAAGAGCCGTAACCTGATCCTGCCCCTCTATACTCAGCCTTATGGTTTTAGTTATGTCAGCCATTTCTTTATCTTATCCAAAATTCTTTGTGAAAAACCGAAGAAATTTCTTTTATAAAAGGGATTTTTAGGATTCGTCTGCCAGTTAATACCAGGACTTGTTACAGAAACCTCGACAGAGTTATCATCAACCCTTGAAATTTTAATACTGTCATATAACCTGTGAGTCTTTCCTATGTATGGAGTTGTGTTTCCCTTTCTTTTAATCCAGGCTTGTGTATTTGATACAAATGGAAATGAATTTAAATCCTGACCCTTATCAATCCCCTCTTTAATATCGTCCACCAATATTCCACCAAGCTCAACCAACTTCCCCTGAGTAATAGAAATATTAGATAACATTTCCCTTACCTCATCCTCAAAACCGACCTCATCAAAATCCAATTCTATATACATAAACTTTGTGAAAATATTTGATTTAATTGTACAACAGACTCGAACCAAATTTGAGAATCGAATGCTTTGGAAGGATTGTTTTTGTAAAAAAGATAATTCTTTATTATAAAGATTGTCCTGTCATCAAATAACTGTGCTGTTCCTATTTGTTCATCATCACCAACACCAAAATTCCACAATACATCATCAAGCTGAGCCTTTTTACTTAAACCTAACCTTTCACGAAATCTCTCATCTATCAATTCAATAAATTGATCTGAGTCCCATATCTTTATTTTTTGTTTTTTCTCACCATCAAAAATCTCTATCGGAAAATCTTTCCTGATACCATAAAGTTTCCCATCTTTATATAATTTTCCGCAATAAATTATTTTTTTTTATCAGATTGTGTAAACTTTATAGCATCCTCAATCGAAAGAAATAATAAATCAGCTTGCTCAGTATCAGCTACCAGCGATTCAAAAAAAGTATCCTCTACCTCACCATTTTTTACAGGCACTTCAATATCGGGATTTCTTATTCCTGTTAAACAAAATTTAATGGTTTTTCTTTTATATTCCCTGAAAGACTTAGGCTCAATAAAAAGGGTACATTCAGCATTAATCTTTTTTAATTCTTCATCTGGCAAATCTTTTCCAGCAGATAATTCTGCTGCCCTCTGAAGTGCAGGCTTCATCGCAAGATTATAAAAATCGTCAATTATATCCTGCTGTTTCATTGTCGGGTATTTGACCTGTATCTCAGTACCAGATGGCACTTTTATACCATCTTTAAACTCAAGAAACGGCACCCAGCTTGTGTCAGAATTTCTTAATTTAATTTCTCTCAATGTTTTACCCTATGAGTTTTACCGTGTATTTTAATAGTGGGTTTATGTTTTTTCCTTGATTTACCAACTATTGCGTGTTTTGCACCAAGCCAATTCATATAACTTTTCATAGATTTAAAATTCATCGTTTTTGGCATCTTACCACGTCCTGTCAACACCATCTGCTATTGTTACCTGTAAGGATTTTGTAGCAGAAGTATTAACTTCATTTTTTATTTTCAGATCAATAGCCTCATAAGCACCGTCTGTCCCTCTCGGATCGGCAGAAATTCTTCCATAACTTATAATTTCAAGAAATCCTGCCACGCCAGTTGAGCCAGTTGAAAGTGTAACCGAACCAGTCGTACCAGATGAATATGCGCTTAGCAAAGCAACGGTACTTGAATCATAGGGGAATGTTACAGTGGTGATTATCTCAGGGCTGAATTTATAATTATTCGGCTTTGAATTACTCCTGCAATCAGACGTAACCTTATTATTAATTGTTAAAGTATATTTCTTCTTGCAATAATCAGTAAGCGAAGTAAACCCGGTAGTATTTAAAGTAAAACCCGAAGTATCATTAAAGAAATTTGATAACGCTTCCGCAACCCAAACACCACTTAAATTTAACCCGGTCTGAATATTATTTCCTATCCATTCACCGGAAATCTGAGCAAGTTTTGCAATACCCTCAGCATTAAAATCAATACTAAATGTAAAAGAATTTAATACCGCAGAATCTAAAATTTCCCCATCAGTACCTGTAATGTTATCAGTCGCTACGCCAAATAAATACCCCGATGTAGAAAAATCCACTATTGAAGAATCAAATGCCGGTGATAAAACTTTTTGAAATGGTGTCAAAGCACCCTCAGACTCAACCTTCTGAAGCGCTGCTGCAAAATATAAAGCCAATGTGCTTCTTAAAGCAGGCCCCGCAAATCCTATGCTTTTTAAAGTTGACACCGCATCCGTATAAGCCCTCGATTGCTTTGGCATAAGCCCGCCTGTGGATGTAACATCAAAATCGTTTATAACCACATTCCGGTTTACCTTCACACTTCCAGCATTCCAATTCACTGTCTCGAAAGCATCGGCTGCTGCCCTTGCCGTTGCAAAATTTGTCTGCTGTAATAAACCAGCTCGTCTTTGTCTTGTCGTTCTATCTGCTGCCATTTTTAATTCTCCTTATAAATGCTAACCCAGCCATATTTCTTCAGCTCATTAGCTTGTTCAATACTTATTTCAATAACTTCACCAGCATTTAATTTAGCCTGTAATTCCTTCCCGATTATCCGAGCTGAGGAACAAACTCCGGGAACTAAATTATCCGTTTTAATTACTTTAATTTTTTTAGGGGATTTTTTCTCCTCTTTAATTTCTTCCATTAACAGCTCCTGATTCCAAGATGAAATCTTAAAATACCTTTTGATAAATAATTTTTATTACCCATTCTCTTAAAACTTCTTTCAACCCATCCGGCAAATGCACCAACATTTTTTATTAAATCCTGCAATGCAATAAAACTATCATAATTTGCATCAACACTTGCATCATCAACATTTCTGTAACTTATTTCTATTACAGCAATCTCTGATGTAATATATTTTGAAGACGTTAAATCCATACCCCTGTCACTTCTCTCCGGTCTGAATGAATATCCCTTATGCTCATACGCCTGCGGGAAATCCTCAGCATTGATTACATTCTTAACCTCCGTATACCCGGTCATTACAGCCTGAACGCTTGCCTTATTAGCAGCCCAGCTCATCTGCCTATCCTTATATCAGATATAAATTCCTCATCACTTGTAATAGACCCGGAATCATTTATATCATAATACATCCTCATCGAATCAACCTTTTGGTGATACATATTTAAATATTCAGAAGATTTATCAGCAAATACATCATCACTTCTCATATTTCTCAAACGGTTAAACAATAAATATAAAGTATAATAAGCGTGAGGTTTTTCATAATGATCCTCAATCAAATAAGCCGTATAAGTAATGCTTGTCCCTATCGAATCAAGATTTAACCTATAATATTTATATGAATCGGTAAATAATGATGTAGAATTTCCCGTTGCTCCGTTTGCAACCGATAATGATATAATATTAGTCCAGGTCTCAGCAGATGAATCATTAGTGCCCTGTAAAGTAAAACTTGCTGCACCTGTAACAGATGTCACATCAACTACCAACCTGAATCTCTGCGCATAATCAATTTCGGATTTAGTCCCTGTATAAGCTGCTGTTTTTGTAACAGAGGTATCAAGCGCAAGTTTTTTACATAACAATCTTACTTCCTTACCCCTATCAACTATATCACTCATTAACTGAGAAAACGCTTTTGTGATATAAGTTGAAGCATCTAATTTACCACTGCCATCAACACTATCGTCTGTCCTGATATAGTCCCCTATTGTAGGGTCTAAATCAGTCAGATATTTTGTATTTACAAAACTACTAAGCAAACATTTTCCTAAATCTTCTTAATATGATTTTGCTTTTATTAATTGCTATCTTTTCCTGTGCAGATGTTTTCTGAAAATGATCTGCACAATAAAAAATATCTCCACGCCTGTGTTCATCTGTTGTGGGCGTGTTGCAAACCGAACATTTTACATTACCGAACCTAAAAACGTGCTTCAATTAATTTAATCCTGTTGAATCAGCGCTTACCACACCCTGTGTATTTACCTTTATCTTCCATTTCTTTCCACCGGAATCTTTTAAAATAACCGAAGTAGAGGAATCAGAAGCTGTAACAGAACCAGCTAAGATAGCAGCACCATATTTAATGGGTGTAAAAGTCCCGGCGCTATCCAGCGTTGCTCTTGTAGTTCCGTCAACATTAGTAAATAAAGCAATATTAACTTGGCTGGTTATATTTTTCACACCAAACATAGCAGATGTTTGCTCTGCACCTACATTAAATCTTCCGCCTGCATCTACGAAAACCCTGTCAGTACCCGCAGTAGTAAACGCTAATATGTTTGATGCGTTTAAATACATTCCACTTCCTGTTGAAGTGCTAAATGAATACGTAGGTGAAGATTGAGAACCCGCATCAGTCTGTATCTGCCCGGTGATCTTCATCACACCATCAGTCGCATTGCTGATATATTCATCGTTCTGGAATGTTATATCAGCCGTAGGGTTTGGATCAGTGCCATAATTAGCGCTTCCAAGAACAAGCCTGTCAAAATTAGTAGCACTATAAAATGTTGCTGCCATAAAAAACAGCACAATAAAGCATCCTATTAAATACTTTTTCATTTCTTAATTTCCTTTGGTTTTTTCAATTTATGCTTGAACTCCCTTCCTATATAAAACATTGCAACTACATTATATCCCTGTTTTTGCAATTCCTGAGATTCAGCAGAACTAACTATAATTTCATCAGAAGATGCTTTCCTCTGTTTCTCTGCTTCATTTGAAATTCTTTTCTCAAGTGCTATATCAGCAGCAGTTTTTTTATATTGAGGTTCTGAGTTAAATTTTTCTACTGTCATTTTCTTTCCTTATTTTAATTAAAAAATGGTGCCTGTTCAGGCACCATATACCAAATGATTAACTTGTTGCAAAGTTAGAACCAACTTGATACCTGAAATCCTTAACAAAAGCACCAAATCTTGCTATCGCAGTAGCATAATATGACTTAGTTGTCTTATCTTGCCAGAAATCAAGCTCAAGAGGTTTCCTATTATGAAAAACCAAACCTTTCTTAGACTGAAGAACAAACCACGCATTCGTATCTGTCAGATACTGCCATTCTAAAGGCTGTAAAAGGTTCTGTGTTTTATTTATGTCATTGTTAGCACTGCCTAACACACCACCTGCATTTAAAATATTCCTTGCCTCAAAAATCAACTGTGATGGCACTAAAAGAGTGTCGGGTCTCAGATCAATTTTTCTTCCATTACCATCAACATTATTAGTCACGGTCATCTGCTGATAAGCCGTAATTAAATTTGAAGATGTTAAATCAAGTGCAAAACCATTATAATAACTTGCACTTCCACCGGGATATAATGGTCTTTCATTACCAGCAAGATTAAATAATGGTTTTCCATCATAACACAAAGCTGTCGGCGCACCATCAGGCGTTACTCCGGTAATGCTCGAATTAAATGTATCGTGACCGGCTGTATAACCGCCATAATTGAAAAACTGAGCAGCAAACAACTCTTTCTTCCTCGCAAGCTCCTCACCCCAGCCAGAAGCATATTCAAGAACCAGGTTTGCTATCTTTTCAGGCGGTGTATCCTCTACCATTTCCATAGAAAACTGAACGCCATCTGCAAATGTCCTGTTCTTTGAAAAAACAGTATAACCCTCAAGAGGATTATGAAATACTATTTGTTCTGTTTCGGGCTTCTCAACAAAAGTATTACCCCTTATTGCAGTAGTTGACTGCTCATAAGCAGACGTACTACCCTTAACAGCAAATATTTGCTCGTGAACTTTTGGTAAAGCGTTATATGACTCTAACGCATAAGCATAAAGATCAGCTTTTAAAAGTTCCGTGAATTGACTTCTTACCACTTCCATAATTACACCTCCTTAATCAGCCTGATATTTTGTTGGATTAATATGAACAATTATATCGGTGGCTGACCCGCCATAATTAGAGCCAAGATCGTCTATAACAAAAACCCCTTTCAGTGCAGCGCTTGTATTTACCTTAGTTGCAGTCCCATCATTTACAGATGTTAGATCGCACGAATTACCTTTCATAGATGCCGTAACAGTAGTATCTGCTGGTAACAAAAATTTAGCTTCTTCACCTGTAATTACCTGTATCTTATCTTTCCCGGCGGTTGCGCTTGAAAGCCAGTAATTATCGTCTGCACCCGCACCCCTGCCTTTCGGAACTATTGCAACACCCAAGAGAGTTGCAGTTGCACTAAGGGCTAAAGCAACCCTGCCGTTTGCATCCAAATAAACCGCATTTACACCATCGTGCCTGAAATACTGACTTGCAGCAACAGGATATTCTTTGGTTGTTACACCTGGTGTAATACAGCCATATTTTAAACTTGCCATTTTATTTCCTCTTTAATTTTTCTGAAGTTTCCTTAAACCTTACAAAAGATTCTTCGCTTAAACCCATTGCTTTAGCCTGTGACTTTTCTTCATCGGTTAAATTAATACCTCCGGGAGGCTTTCCATTGCCACTCACAACACCAACGGCATTAGGAGCAGCTAATTTTTCCACCAATATTTCAAGATCAGCAATAGGTAAACCACCCATTGAATCAAGCCATTTATCACCAGCCTTTTGTTTCAAGAGTTCTTTTTTAGCAGACTTATAATTCTTAAACTCATCTGCTTCGGGTTTTAAAGAATCAATTTGCTTCTGAAGTTCAGCTATAACCTCGTCCTTTTTACCTTCTTCAATTTTCTTCTGTTGTTCTTTTTTTTCCTTTTCAGAATTAAATTGAATTATTTCGTCTTTCAATTTTTTAAGCTCAAGACGATATTTTTTAGCCTCACTTCTTGTGGAACGGATTATATCAATTAACTCATCCTTTCCAATTTTTTCCAATTCAGAACTCTCTCCTGAATGGTCATCTTTTGGATCAATCTGATCCTTATCTTCTGGCATTCGTGCCTCCTACATTACGGTATCTGCACCGCTTTTTTGAATGTTTGTTTTAGTCATTTGAGCATTTACATTATTCACATTTGCAGGAGTGCGAACAATGCCAAGCTCATCATTTATTTTTTTATTATTACTGATAATCCCCATCAACTGGTCATCAGTTAAATCGGGATTATCCCTTCTTGCTATATCAAGAACACTTATAATATTATTTGATAATTTATATTGATCCTCAACAACACGATCACCAACAGTAATCGGCATTTTTATTTCAGAAAAATCCACAACAAAACTTAAATCTTGTGGTATTTTCTCCAACTTAAATTTTCTACCAATTAAAGTATCGGCATAATAATTATTCACAGCCTTAGTAATTTCAAACCTTTGTTTTTCATATTCCCTGCAAGGCTCGATGCTGTCCCTGCGTAACTCTAACTGTTCAACTGCATCAACTATTTTTGAAAAACCTGAAGCATCTTTAATATTTAACAAAATCGTATTAGGGTTAATACCCTTAATGGCAGCGAGTTTATTTATTTTCCAATCAATAACATCCATAACTTCCCTTATTAATGGATTCGCATTTTTAAACTCAAGCGAAGGCTGTGTCATATCCTTCCTTACCCCCTCTGCAACCAATGGATGCTTAGGCCCCATCCTTACACGCTTTGTCTCGGTTACGCCAGTGTCAACACTTTTCTTGTTCATTTGCATATTAACAACCACGGGCGTACCCCAAGCCTGCATAATAACACCACCATTAATCAAGTCGGTCAGCAGAAAATTTATCTGCTCATTACCATTTACAAGATCAGTTTGCCCGCACCCCCAAAAGTCACCCTGTTCCTCCATTCTTAAAACAGCAAATGGAATCACACCAAAAGGATTAATACCCTGCTTATTATCACCAATACGAAAATCATTGCCAAGACCCGTAACTCCATAATGATCCTTTTCAGTCCAGACTATTGTTACCACTTCAGGCTTACCCTTCAAAGTCATCTCACGCTGATACCTGACTTCAATAGGCTTATAAATATTATTCTCATCGGTTATAACATCATAAAAATGAGAACTCCTGTTTATATACCTGATCTTTCCCGTAACAACATCAAACTGAACTTCTGTCAAAGCGGTATTAAAAAGATTTCCATACCGATTAATTGTTTTGTCAATAGTGTTGGTACTTCCTGTCAAAGAACTATAATACTCAGTAAATTTTCCCTTCAATCGGCTGCTTGATAATGAAAATTCCTCAGCAAAATATCTCACAGCCGGCTCTTTATAAACAACCGAAAGAGCATTGATTATCTTTTTTGTAACATTTATATAATCTTTCTGGAACTCAACAATGTCATCCTCATCAAAAGTCAGAGCAAGTGCGTCATCCAGATATTTTATTATTGCGTCTTTGTCGCCAACGTAATATTCAAATAACCATTGCTGTTGTTCAATTCGTTTTTCGTTATTCTTGTACAAAAATTCTTTTCTTAATTTTTGAAAAATTTCTTCAATCAAAATTCTATCATTTTTATATAATACTTCTGCGAAGCAGTTACAGTATCATTAACAACACCACCTGTATGAATCCTTAATGAATCTGCCCCAATAAACTCATTATAAGGAAACTGAATAAACCTCGAAGCCTGTGCAGGAAATACATATAAAGCATTCTTCAAATAAACAGGCAGCCATACATTACTCTGATTAACGTTTTTAACCTCGAAGGAAATTGAATCCGCACCGGCAAATGTAGAGGGAATTTCAATACCTATAAAACTTAATCTCTCTGTGGAATTTTGTTTAATCGAAACAGCCTTAGAATTAAAACTCCCCGAATCCTGATTAACAGGCAGCCAGCTTACCTGCGCAGAAATTAATGAACTGAGAAAAAACACAAACAAAAATATTTTATTCATAATAAATCTCATTTTGAGATGCAAAAATAAAAAAATTTTATTAAATGTCAATACCAAAATCTCATATCAGTACAAAATATTTTCGTAGTGTTATATTATGAGACTCACAAAAGCATAAAAATCTCAATAAGAGACAAACAGGTGTCTCAAAATAAGATTAAAATTGAATAACAGTGGGGCTTCCCTGAATATTAAACTCATAATCACAATAATGAGAGATACTATCCGAATTATGAGTGTCAAGCGGGTTATTGCCGTTTAACTTTCTGCCTGTATAGTCCCATTCAACCTTTTCGAGATCACGAACCAGTGGAAAACATTCCTCCGGGTCAACAAACATTCTCCTTTCGCCCAAAGTATTCAAAAACCTCGAATTCGTTGCACCCACCCTATCTCTTATATTATCAGTCCTTTGAATCCTTATTTCAACCGCAGAGCGTGATTCAAAATACCTCTCAATAATCTGCCAGTCCGTAAGTGAAGAATTAGAGCTTAAATGTGTCCCCGCATAATCACCATAAAAAATAAGCCTGTTTGGGTATTTCCCCCAGCTCTCAAATTCCCTGTCAATGATCTCGCACATCTGTAAAGTATTGGTGTATTGAAAACTAAATGATTTAATCCAATAAACAATTTCCCCATCCCTTACACCCAAAGTCCAGGACATAGGATATTCGGCAACATTAAAATCACAAGTTAAAATGAACGTCCAATTTTTCAAACCATTAACATATTCGCCCTTAATCTTTTCATACAAGCCCCTTATATTATTTCCCTTTGGAAAATCATCAGCCTTATAACAATAATAAACACTTTGTGAACCGGTATCAAAAGAAGCAAGATATTCACGTGCATAATCCTCCGGCGATAAATCTCTTTTTGCATCATTGATTTGTTTTTCGGTTAATATTTCCTCAGAAGTCCAATGAAACGACTTCCAATCATCGGGTGCTTTCTTTTCCTGAAGAAACAAATCATAAAAATGATTTTTACCCAAAGGTCTTCCCTCAAGAATACACTCGCCTCCGGTATCATTCAAAATAGGCTGCAAAGTCTTACCAAAAAACAAAGGATCAGTTTTTTGAAACTCAGAAATAACGCCACCGTGCCACAATACACCCTCAATCCTTTCGTATTCCTCTAAACCGACAACACTGATCGAACTATTATTCTTAAAAGTAACAACCAATTTAGCTTCCTGAGGTCTTTTTTTTAAATACCATTTTGGCGAAAGCTCCTTCAAATCATTCCAGAATATCTTCTCAGCCTGCCCTCTCGTAGGAGCAGCCATAAAATAGTGCATATTAGGTAAATACATTGCTTTGATAACAAATTTTCTTTTAGCCCTTTCAGTCTTAAAAGACCTTCTACCAGCTGCAACAACCTTATATTGTATTTTGGAATATTTAAAAAATAACTCACAAGACTCAATAGCTTTTTTCTCATTAGAATAAGTAAACAATTTATTCTGAACCGGATGCACCCTCACTAAAGCCGGTAATCTGAACCATCTTTCGGTTGGGAATGGCTTGCCTTCAACCATCCCTGATTCATCTACCAAATCATTCTTATCAACATTATTTTCCACTTAAAATATCCTTAACTTGTATAATAATATTATCACCCTTATTATTCTTTGCTACTGCCTGATTCTTTCTTAATCTTGCCTCTTGCAAATCAATTTTTGTCTTATTATAAAAATTCTGAAGCCTTAAAAACTTAGAGCGTGAAGTTTTAATAAAAAAAGACGGATTTATAAAATAATAATTCTTGCGAAGCCTTAAACAAAAATTTTCCTTAATAAGCCGATTAATCTGTCTCGTATAAGCTCTATTCGTAATACGAAGCATCCCAACAATCTGTTTTTTACTAATTTCAGCAATATTTGAAGATGACATATTCTTTATTAAAAAATCCCTTACATCCCTGTTACCCGGAAAATAAACAGCAAAAGTAAATTTATTTCTATGTTTATATTTTGGTTTATAAGGAAGTACCTCCCCGGTTTCAGTATCAAGAATAGCATATTTTTCTATAACCATCTTACCTCAAAAGGACAGTTTTTGCACACAAAAGGACGTTTTTCGTCCCCTAAAGGGACGTTTTATGACCCTTTGTGTTTTTAATATTCATCGCCATATATTATTATATAGTAAAACATTACAGCAATTTTTTTTAATTTTTCAAATTAAACTTCTGATATTACTGTATAATGTCACTTGTGCTCACGCATTAGATTCCTGAGCCTTCCGTGCAAGTGCTTTCAACTGTTCAATTTCATCCTTGTTAATAGCATCTTTATCCGGGTCGGGTTTGTCAATATAACTATGTTCATTCTTCAATACAGATATTACCGGAGCAACATTAAATTTATTTCGTAAACCGTGTTTAACCAGCCTGATTTTTATAACATCCTTAACCCTTGCATACGAATCCTTAAAATGCGCCGACTTTGCACAAAATTCAGTAAACCTTTGTGATGCAATACCCTGCGAAGCAGCAAATTCCTCTATCAAAATTTTATCAGATTGTTTATAATAAGCAAGCATTAACGTTGCTAACCTGTTTATATATCGCTCTGTGTACTTTACAGGTCTCCCACGACGTGCATTATAATCTATCCTTAAATATTTGAACTCACCTTCCGCAGGATCGGGTTGCAATGCTTGATTAGGCAAATTTAACAATTCTGCACTACGTCTCATATTTTAATACCTTCCTTATTTTGTCTCATAAAGATAATAAATGTCTCATTATAAATCAATATAAAAATAAATATGCAGTTTTTAATTCAAAATCAAAGAAAATTGTCTTTATTGGGCAAAAGTTTTCAAAGGGTACGTAAACACGCACTTGTAACAAAAAGAGACATAGGGGGTGGTATGCAAAATCTACGTATCAATATGAGAATATGCTATTAAGTTTACATAATGCACATTATTGGACATATTTTTATTTGATTTTAAGTAAATTTTAAGGTTTTTACTTTTAGTATGCCATTTTGTCCGTAAAATCATAAAATAATTCACATATTTTTACTACGAAATATTTTCGTATTTGTTGTGGTGTGTTAAAATGAGACGTCTTTTGGGTATGTTGAGAAGAAAAAATCGAAGCCTTTCCCTTCCCCCATTTTTTGCAAAAACACGCAAGATTTCTAAAGCGTTGGCAATAAAAAAGCCCTCGTTTGAGGGCTTAAAAAGAGAAAGAAGAAAGATTAAGAAAAATAATGATCTGAAAATTCAGCATAAATTTTTTTTGAAAAGACAATTTGAAGTTTGTCTATTAGTGTGAGCGAATGATCACTTACCGCCAAGATCGATTGAATGCGCTTTATCATTTTTTACTCCTTT
>QZGF01000077.1_pt1 | contig 14822 bp, 13 predicted proteins | sample 1990021 | NCBI WGS metagenome assembly QZGF01 (sample SAMN10076523, study PRJNA491371) | Subsurface metagenome, whole genome shotgun sequencing project. | isolation source: subsurface fracture fluid from borehole BE326-BH2 | place: South Africa: Beatrix Gold Mine | collected 2015-06-18 | reverse complement strand
GATTAAATTATGTCTGGTATCGTAAAGTCGATTTTTGGTGGCGGCGGGGACGCACCCGCGATCCCGGAACCGACCCCGCCTCCGTCTGTCGATGAAGCCGTGGCGGCGCGTGAGCGCGAAGACGTGGCACGGAAAAGAAAGGGCCGCGCGGCGTACGTCCTGACCGGCAAAGAGGGGACGGGTCCCCCAACGTCAGCTACGAAGGCCTTGCTGGGGGGTTAAATCGTGGCCGCAGGAACTGTTGATTCTCGGGCGGAGTACGTTCTCCAGCGGCAATCGCAATTGGAGAACGGTCGCGCCACGTTTGACGCCCACTGGAAGGAAGTGGCGGAGAGGGTGTTGCCCCGTCAAGATGAGTTCCTGCAAAAGCGGACGGTTGAGGGGGATAAACGGTCGGAGAAAATTTTCGATTCGACCGCGCTGTTGGCCCTGGATCGCGCTGCGTCGGCGATTGATTCGCTTATCTCACCCCAAACGCAGATATACCATCGCCTCGAGCCGGAAGATGAACGGTTGATCGACGACAGGGAAGTGAAACTGTATCTCGATGCGCTGACCAAGCTCATGTTCCGGGTCCGGTATCGCCCGTCCGCTAATTTCGCTTCGCAAGCCCACGAGTGTTACGTTACGCAGATGGCGTTTGGTACGATGGCCATGTTTATCGACGATTACGTCGGTATCGGCATGCGGTACAAGTCCATTGCCCTGTCCGATATGTATATCGCGGAGAATCACGCTGGCATTGTGGACTACTGGCACCGCAAGATTCGCATGAGTGCCCGCGCCGCGCTCCAAAAGTGGGGCGAAAAAAACCTGCCCGAAGCGATTGTCAAAGCGGGCGAAAAGGAGCCGTTCCGCAAGTTCGATTTTATCCACTGTGTCAAGCCGAACGAAGACCGGAAGGCGGGGGCCAAGGATTATCGTGGTATGCCGTTTACGTCGTACTATGTGGCGTATGAGGGGAAGAAACTGATCAGTGAGGGGGGTTTCCGCACAACCCCTTATGCTGTGTCCCGGCATGTCACTTCCCCGAATGAAACATACGGCCGGTCCCCGGCCATGATGGTGTTGCCGGACATCAAGATGGTCAACGAAATGGAAAAGACCGTCATCCGCGCGGCACACAAGATCGTCGATCCCCCGTTGCTGGTGTATGGTGACGGCATTCTCGCCGCATTCAACGCCCGCCCAAGCGCATTGAATTACGGCGGTGTGGACGAGCAAGGTCGACAGTTGGTGCACCCGTTGAAGACCGGCTCCAATCTCCCGTTCGCAGAAGAAAAAGCGGAGCAAAAACGTAAGGTTATTAATGACGCGTTTTATGTTACGTTGTTCCAGATTTTGGTCCAGAGTCCACAGATGACCGCCACCGAGGCTTTGATTCGGGCGCAGGAGAAGGGCCAGTTGCTGGCCCCAACCGTCGGCCGCACACAATCTGAGTTTTTCGGCCCGATCATTGATCGGGAATTGGATATTCTATCGGCGTCCGGAAATTTGCCCCCCATGCCCGAGAAATTGCGTCGGGCTGGTGGGGGCGTGAGGGCTGTTTACACTTCACCACTGGCGCGTTTGCGCCGGGCCGAGGACGGCGTTGCTATAATGCGCACGATCGAGGCCGTGGCCCCGATCGCTCAGGTACAGCCGGATGTTTACGATCGATTCGACCCAGATATGGTTCTGGAAGAGTTGGCCGAGATTAACGGGGTGCCCGAGCGAGTGTTGCGTTCGCGTGAGGAAATGTTACAGCGGCGTGGCGAACGCGAGCAAGCGTTGCAACAGCAACAACAACTGGAGGCCGCGAACGTTGCCGCGAACGCAGCCAGGAATATGGCGTCCGCCGCCGAAAAGGCGGGTTTTGTTGGCCTGATGATCAAAAACTTAATCAATCGTGTACTTCGTTCACGGCAAGCGTACCGCGCGGCGTTCAGTAACCCGGCGGGGGAGATAGTGCTGGCCGACCTGAGGAAATTTTGCCGGGCCAATTCCACCCCAGCGGTGGTCTCCCCGGCTACGCAGCAAATCGATCCGATCGCCACAGGGATCGCGATCGGAAGACTGGAAGTATGGCACCGCATTTCGCACAACCTCCATCTGTCGGATGCGGATATATATAAAATGATGGGGCAATCTGAGACCGAATGAAAGGGACTCTCAAATGTTTAGAATGAAATACCCGCTGATGGATGAAGCAAAGGGCGCTGGTGGCGCTGGTGGCGCTGGTGGCGCTGGTGGCGAAACCCCGCCCGCCGCTTGGTTCGATAGTTTCCAGGACCAGGGCGTCAAGGATTGGGTGAAGGCATATGGCGATGCGTACAAAACGCCGGAGTCGATGGCCCTCAAGGCGATGAATCTCGAGAAATTTATCGGGGCCGATAAGGCCGGTCGCGGTGTTATTGTGCCCAAGGAAGGCGCGTCGCCGGAGGAATGGAAGGCGTACTTCGCCAAGGCTGGCGTGCCGGACAAGCCGGACGGCTATAAGCTGCCCGATGGGTTGAGTGCAACCAAGGACCCCTTGCTCGGCAAGTTTCGCGAGTTTGCTCACGCCAAAGGCATCCCGGTGCCGATGTTTGATGCGGTCATGGAATTTTATGCCAAGGACATTGTTGCTGCTGCCGATGCAGCCGGGGCGAATTCCCTCGCTGAGTTTGAAAAGCGCGATGAAAAAGAATGGGGGGAGTTGAAGCAGGAGTGGCAGGGCCTTGAATTCGACAAGAACGTCGAATTCGCGCGGCGTGCCGCCAAGACATTCATCCCGCACGAGTCGCAGGAGCAATTGGAGGACACCCTTCTCAAGCTGGAGGGCGCATTGGGGCCGAAGGCGATGATGAAGATATTCGCCAACATCGGCAGCAGTATCGGCGAACACGGCTTCGTGCAAGGCGATGACAATCCCTCGAGTGGCATGACCCCCGAGGGGGCGCGGCTTCGTATCGCCGAGTTGAAGAAGGACGTGGCGTGGGTTGCGAAGTTCACATCCGGCGACACTGACGCCAAAGCTGAGTGGAGTCGTCTCCACAAAATCGCCGGCAGCAAACAGACTTGACGGCCCGTTCCCCGCGTGTTAGACTACGCCCATCACGTAGCCTAACACGCGGGGACCCGGAAACGGCCCGCAAAGCTAAGGCCGGCTTGGTGGGGCCAATGTCCACAAGTTAGGGTCCGGCAACGGGACACCCTGCGGTAGTTGAAATTCATAACTTGAACAGGAGTTTACCAAATGTCCCAGAACGTCCCGACCCACTACGCGCAGGAATATGCCTCGACTATCGAGCTTCTCCTGCAGCAGCGCGGTTCCAAGCTTCGCGACACCGTTTCTTTCAAGGCCATCACCGGCGCCAAGGCCGCTGCTGTCGTTGACCAGATCGGTTCTGTCGAGGCCACCAAGCGCACCACGCGCTATCCTTCGCTTACCCCTGCCGACACTCCGACCGATCGCCCGTGGGTCTACCCCTCGGATTACGACTGGAACGATCTGGTCGATTCGATCGACAAGCTGCGCATGATCACCGACCCGACTTCGGCATACGCCATCAATGGTGCGTACGCCATGGGCCGGGCGCAGGACCGTGAGATCATTTCGTCCTACTTCGGTGATCGCAAGAGCGGCGAGAACGGCGGCACGACAACCTCGTTCCCCGCCGGCCAGCAAGTGGCTGTCAACTTCGGCGCTGCCGGCAACGTCGGCCTGACTGTGGCCAAACTGCGCGAAGCCAAGCGTCTCCTGATGGCTGCCGAAGTCGATCTGGAAATGGACCCGCTGACCTGCGTCGTCACGGCCAAGCAGCATGACAACCTGCTGGCGGAAATCCAGGTCATCAGTCTCGATTTCCAAGAAAAGCCGGTCATGACCGAAGGCAAGGTCACGCGCTTCCTCGGTTTCAATTTCAAGCAAACCGAGCTTTTGGCCGTCGACGGTTCCTCGTACCGCCGTGTGCCCGCGTACGCCAAATCCGGCGTGTGTTTGGCCATGTGGAATGACATCACCACCGACATCAGCCAACGTAAGGACTTGGCCGGCCTTCCGACGCAGGTGTATGTTTACGGCACCTTTGGCGCCACCCGCATCGAGGAAAAGAAGGTCGTCGAAATCAAGTGCGCTGAGTAATTGGCGCCACAGTTCAAGGAGATACAAACATGGCTGTTGTAACCGTGAAATCCAGCGTCATCGCCAATTCGGACGCGGCTCCGCCCGTCATCAATTCGGCGCAGATCGCCAATGGCCGCGTCCGGCATATGCGCGGCGCGGTTGCTGTCGCCAATGGTGACAGCATCGGCAGTGTCTATCGCATGGCTCGGGTCAAGTCCAACGATCTGGTCCACCAAATCATGTTGGATTGCGACGCCATTACCGGCGCGGCGGCTGACATCGGCCTTTACCGCACTACGGGGGATGGCGGCGCGGCGGTTGACGCCGATTTGTTTGCCTCGGCACAGTCGATCGCCACCGCTCTGCGCGCAACCGATGTCACCCGTGAATCCGGCGTCATTACCGTGGCCAACATGGAGAAGCCCCTGTGGCAACTCCTTGGTCTTACCGCCGACCCGCAGGTGGAGTACGACATCGCCGTCACCCTGACGGCGGCGGCGGCGGCGGCGGGCAGTTTGGCGCTGTCCGCGTTGGTGGTCGGCCGCAACTGAAACCCATGGCGGGGCTTTCGGGCCTCAGGTGATCGAGGCCCGCTTTTTGGCGGGCCTCGTCTTATAGGAGATAGATATGGCAACGAGACGTTATGGGATTTCCCGTGGTGAAAACATCAACCAAGTGGCGGAAGCGGTTGGCGCGGCTGTGGCGGCCGATGATATCGAGCTTACGGTCGATTTGGCTGTTGGCCTCACCCGTGAGGACGTGCTGCTGGCTCTCGAAAAGATCGGCGCACACATTCTCAAGGGCAATTGGCCTCCGGCATAAGGAGACCTGAATGCAACCCGTGATGAGCGCCATCAGCGTCCCGGCCATGGCCGGGAACGTCGTGTATTCGGTCACCAACGACAATCCGTACCCCCTACAGATGTTGTTCGGGGAATTGACGTTGACCACGGACGCTACCGTGGCCAACCGCCAGCCCAAGCTTGGTTTGTACGACCCGAGCGGCAATTTGTTCATGGAAACGGTGATTGGAACGGATATCACGGCTTCCCTGACGACAAAGCTTAAGTACTTGCAGGGGGTTTACCGGGAGACGGCTATCGTGAACGGGGCCGTCCAGGTGCCGATCCCGAACGAGGCTGTGATACCGGCGAAGTGGTCTATCAGGATCACTGTGGTGAACGGCGCTGCGGGCGACAGCTACACGGCAAAATTCATGACCAAGAAGTATGAAGGCTAATGGCCTCGCAAACTGAAATCATCAATTATGCGTTGACGCTTCTCGGGGCGTCACGTGTGATGTCCATCGATGATGACGTGAAGCCGGCTCGGGAAATGAAGGCGGTGTTCGCCATCGCCCGCGATGCGTTATTGTCTGGGTACGATTGGTCGTTCGCCAAGGCGCGGGGGTCGTTGCCGGCTTTGTCTGTGGCGCCCGCGTTTGGTTTCTCCAACCAGTACCAGATTCCGGTGGAAGCGTTGCGTCTGGTGATGATCAACGATCATTACGCAGGGGTGGATTTGACGAATTATCGGTCAGCCCCCACGGGGGAGTATACGATCGAAGGCCGGAAGATTCTGACCAATTTGGCTGCTCCGCTCAAAGTTGCGTACATCGAACGGGTTGATGATGTGACGCAGATGACTTCGACGTTCGTCGAGGCTTTTGCGGCCAAATTGGCGGCGATCACGGCGGAATCGCTGACGCAATCCAGCACGAAGAAGGCCGACATGAACCAGATGTTGAGGGACGCCATTTCCACGGCCATCAGGTCCAACGCCATAGAATTGCCGCCGCAGAAATTCCCCGACGACGAATGGCTGTTGTCGAGGCTCTAGGGTGCCCAAAGCCGCCCCGATCATAACTAGTTTCAATTCAGGGGAGTTCTCCCCCCTGATGGCTGGGCGCGTAGATATCAAGTATTACGCGTCTGCCTGCAAGAAAATCCGTAATTTCATCCCGACGCCACAGGGTCCGGCCAGATTCAGGGGCGGCACACATTTCGTGGCGGAGACCAAGAATAGCGCGGATCGTTCTTGGTTGTGGAGGTTCGAATTCAACATCGAACAGGCGTATGTGTTGGAATTCGGGAATCAGTACATACGCTTCTATTCCAACCATGGGGTGGTTGAATCGGCACCATCGGTGCCGTTGGAGGTGGCGACCCCTTGGACCACGGCCGACTTAACTGACGAGGATGGCACGTTCGCGCTGCGGTTCGTCCAATCAGGCGATGTCCTTCTTGTGTGTCATCCGAATTATGCGCCGCGAAAGTTGACCCGGACGGGGGCGGCGTCCTTCAGCCTCACGACTTTTGCTCCGCGCGGCGGGCCTTTTAAGGATGTCGATCCGGACCAGACGGTAACGGTGTATGCTAGTGCCCAGACGGGGGCGGGGATAACTCTGACGGCTTCATCCCCGATTTTTCTGTCCAGTCATATCGGCACGAACTTCTACCTTGAGAAGCGCAAGATAAACGATATCAAGCAGTGGGAAGTCGGGAAAACGATCGCCATTGGCGATCTGCGCCGTTCTGACGGGAAAACGTATAAGGCCCTCAACGCATCTACAACGGGCGCAACGCGCCCAACCCATTCGGTCGGCGCGGAGTATGATGGTGACGCCGGTGTGCAATGGGAATACCAGGACGCCGGGTTCGGGTGGGCCACCATCACAGCCGTGGGCGACGGCGGCACGACGGCGACAGCTACCGTTGTCTCGCCCCTGCCGTTCGGCTGTGTGGGGCCCGGGCAGGCTACAACGAGGTGGGCGTTCTCCGCGTGGTCGGACGATGATGGTTGGCCAACGAATGCCACATTCTTCCGCGAACGGTTGGTGTTTGTGCGGGGACAAGATTTGTGGTTTTCCGTGACGGGCGATTTCGAGAATTTCAGCCGGAAAAATGAATCCGGGCTGGTCACGGATGATATGGCCATCGTCTCAACGATATCATCTGACCGGTCAAACAGAATCGAATGGGTGGCACCGTCGGATGTGGCGTTGCTTGTTGGGACGGCTGGTGATGAACACGCCATTCTGGAGATAACATCGACGGAACCGTTCAGTCCAACAAACGCAAGGGCGCTGAAACAATCCGAGTATGGATCAAAGCACGTCCCGGAGGTGAGGGTCGGGAGCGGTGTGCTGTTCGTCCAAAAATCCGGGCGGAAGATACGCGACATGCTATTGGCCGAAAGCGTCAATGAGCGGTGGGAAGCTGGTGATGTCACGGTTTTGGCTGAGCACATCACAAGGGGTGGCGTATTGTGGATGGCGTATCAGCAAGAACCGGATTCGGTTGTTTGGGTTGGGAAGGCGGACGGGACTGTTGCTGGGTTCACCCTAAACAGGGAACAGGATGTAAGGGGCTGGCATTCGCATGTTTTTGGCGGCACGGACGTCGTTGTTGAAAGTGGGTCTGTCATACCGTCGCCGACCGGTGATTACGATGAGTTGTGGTTGATTATCCGGCGCACCATCGGCGGCGCAACTAAAAGGTATGTCGAGTACCTTGGCCGCTCGCATGAAGAGGGCGACGCGCAGGAGGACATGTTTTATGTTGACTCCGGATTGACGTATTCTGGTTCCCCGGTGACCGCCGTTTCGGGTTTGGGACACCTTGAAGGTCAAGTCGTTACGATTTTGGCGGATGGTGCGCCGCATCCGACTCGTACGGTTTCATCTGGGTCAATTGCGTTACAGCGAGCGGCGTCGAAGATTCATGTCGGACTTGGGTACACCGGAATCCTGACCCCGATGCCGATCGAGGCCGGGGCCGCAGATGGCACGGCCAACACCAAAACAAAACGGGCAAGCCACGTGGCAATCAAGTTCCACGAAACTCTTGGTGCCCGCTATGGCCGCGACGAGAATTCACAACTGGACACGATCCAATTTCGTGGAGCCAGTGACCCGATGGACGCCCCGCCCCCCTTGTTCACGGGCGATAAAATTGTTGAGTGGCCAGATGGGTATGACAACGACTTGCTCATTACCGTTGTACAGGACCAACCAATGGCGTGCGCCGTCGTGGCATTGGTTCCGCACATGGTTACCCAAGACAGCGCGGGTTCGAAAAACAGATGAAAATCGAACCAATGGCCCCGGGCCATGTTACCATGGTCGATGTTCAGGACATGCAACCGGAAATGGACGGCATAACCTCGCGGGAGTATGCTAGTTACCTCATAAAATTGGGGCCGGCATTGGTGGGGGTGGACAACGGCAAGGTCATCATGTGCGGTGGTTGCGCCGAATTGTGGCCCGGCAGGTATTTATTGTGGGCGCTGCTTTCCAGAAAGTCCGGCCCGTATATGTTCAGTATCGTAAAGGCCGCGAGGAGGTTTCTGGACCTACAGACAGGCAGGGTCGAAGCGGTGGTGCGAACAGACTTCACAGAAGCCCACAGGCTTGCTATAATGTGCGGACTGCGGTGGCACCACCACGAAGAGAAATTCCTTCCGGGTGGGATTGACGCCGATGTTTATGTGAGGTTTTACTGATGGCATTCCTGATGCCCGCAATGTTTGGCACGGCGGCTACCGCCACGGCGGCAGCCACTACTGGACTGTTTGGGACAGCCGGCTCATTTGCGTTGGCCCCGACGTTATCAACATTGGCTACGGGATTTGGCACAGCCTCAGCCTTGCAGTCCGCCCGATCGGCGCAGAAAGCGGCTGAGTACAATGCCGCCGTGGCCAGACAACAAGCCGAGACGACGAAGGCCATTTATGGTGAGAAGGAACAGCAGCAGCGTCGTAAGGCGGCATTTGTTATGGGGAAACAGCGGGCGGCGGGCGCTCAAGCTGGATTGGGGTTGGGCGGATCGTTTGCTGATGTGGCCGACCAATCCGGGGTGATGGCTGAACTTGATGCCCTGAACATCAGGTATGCGGGAGAAATGGAGGCAAAGGGGCTGTTGTCGAAGGCCGGTTTGTACAGCATGGAAGGATCGGCGGCCCGTAGCGGTAGTTATTTGCGAGCCGCAACCACCGCTTTGTCCGGATACGCTGATTATTCGAGGGGGCGGTCACCCGTTGAAACAGGCCGCCCACGTTTGGGGGCTTGAGGAGTTACAATGGCCGCTCGCATTATTGAGTACACCCAACAAACATCCCCATCCGCCAACCTGGCCAGGGCGTTACCATACGCCAGTGGGCGGGAATTTTCAACGGGCGAGGATTTGGCCGGTGCCGCTCGTGATCTCAGGCAAGCGTCACACATATTACAGGCCCGCGACGAGGAAGAAGCGCGGGCGTGGTCCGCAGATGTTATCGCCAACGCCCGTTTGCAATGGACACAGCATCTAATTGATCGCAAAACGAAGGCCGAACCGGGGGCGAAAGATTTCACCCCGTTGTTCATCAAAGATTTCGACGAGTACGCCAACAAGACAATTGAAGGGGCATCCACCAATGCGGCCCGCAATTTTGTGCGCGATCGACTGACGGCCCTGCGGACCGATTTGGGTCAATCGGCCATGGAATTCGAGGCCAAAGCCCGCGTCGACTATCGGGCCGATAAGATCAGTAGCGCATTCGATAGCGTGTCTAAGTTGATGAATATCGACCCATCACAATATGAGGTGGCGTTGGCGGAACAATTGGCTATCGTTGATGCGGCTGATATTGATCCGATCAACAAATCGAGAATCAAACAGGCCGGGATCGAGAAAGTGTCGGCGGCGGCTGTGTGGTCTCAAATTCAGAAATCTCCGCAAGCGTTTTTGGATTCGATCGGGTTTGAGGCCGGCGGGGACGGCAGGACCCGCAAATCGTCCGGCGATCTGACCGGCATCACGGGCAACATGCCGTTTGACGCTCTGCCGTTTGAAAAACGCGTTCAAATGTTTGAGGGGGCCGTGCGGGCAAAGGCGCAGATCGACGCGGATGCGACGCGCGCGGCCAAAGAGCAGCGCGAGTTGCTGGCCGGCAACGCCATGAAGGAGGCGTGGCGCAGGCTCGATCAGGGTAAACTGTCCAAGGACTATATCGAAACAATATCGCCGCTATTGTCGCCGGCTGAGTATAAATCGTTACTCGAAGCCCGCAAGGGCGGCGGGGCGGGGTCGAAGACTGATGCCGGCGCATTTCGTCACCTGCAGGAATTGTTGTACAGCAACCCTCAAGAAGCGGAAAAATATGCGTTCACCGCGCACAGAAACGGTTTGTTATCGAACACTGATTTGTCTTCCGCGTTAACAAGGGCGCGGGAGTTGGGGCGCTCTGAGGGGCCAAAGTCCGAGTACGAGCGTTCCCGCAAATACGTGGTGGGGTCGCTCGATCCCGGCCCCATGGTTCAAGACCCGGTTGGTCGCTCGCGATTGGCCGAAGCTCTTGATACGTTCGATCGGTGGGTTGATGCCGGTAAAGGCCAGCGCACTGATGAAGAAATCAGAATCAGAGGCCGCGAGATCGTCGACCAGTTTAAATTCATCGATCTGTCACAAACGGTGGTTGCCTTGCCGCAGCCCCGTGGCAGTCAGGTTCGTCGCAATATCGGTGACATTGCCGGCATGGAGGCGGATATTCGTGCCGCCGGCTTGAAGGCAAGACAAAATTTTGAGAGCGGCAAATGGTCGGAAGCTGACTATAAGCTTGAGATTCAAATACTCAATCGTTGGCGCACCGCCATCATGAACGCCCCCGCCCCGCAAGGACCCAAGAAATGACCGATAACGTAACTGATTCCTTCCTCGGGAAAACAATATCACAGGGTCAGTCCATCGATGTCCGCGATTTCGAGGAATGGATGGCTGGTGGCGGGACTCCGGCCCAAGCGGCACCGCAGGGTGCTCCCGCGCCGGCTGTTTCTCCGACTTCCGTTCCGTGGGGTGCTGTTCAGCCGACGCCGCGCAAGCGAACCGCGGATGTTATCGGCCGCCCACAACCCAGATCGAAGTCGTTGGCCGGTACGATCGTCCGTAATGTCGCGGAAATTCCGGGCCAGATCGTCGGCGGGGTTCATGACGCCGTGGCCAACGCCACCTTTTGGGCAATCGACCCGTTGGCCAATTGGCTCAATGAAAATGTGGCCGATTTGAGCTATAACACCAAGGACACGCCGATCATCCATGACCCCAGGACCGCGACCGGGGGCATCGTGCGGTCGGCCTCTCAGTTCTTGTCCGGTTTCATCCCCGGCCTCAAGATCATGGGCAAGTTGGGCGTCACCAACAAGGTCGCCGCTCCGATCACGGCGGGCATGCTGGCTGATTTCGCCACGCGGGATGGCCACGACGCCAAGCTGGCTGATCTGTGGAACCAAGCCGGCCTACCGAAGAATGTGTTGACCGATTATCTCGCGTCGGACAAGAACGACAGTGAAGTGGAGGGCAGGTTCAAGAACGCCCTTGAGGGGGCCGGGTTCGGCATCCTCGCCGAAGGTGTTTTTATGGCGGCGCGGGCGTTGCGGTCCGCCCGTGGTGTGAAGGAGGTCAAGCAGGCTGAGGAGCAATACCTGCGCGGTAAATATGGTGAGGTCACGGACGACCACATTCGCGCAACCGGCCTTGGTGATACGAAATCTGCCGTGGTGGAAATCGGGGGACCCAAGGTTCCGGTGAAAGTCAAACCGGGCGAGGTTCCGCCCCTCGAAGCTCGCGCCTTGATCCGCAAACGGGGGGCGAAGGCCCCCACGGACACCGACGTTTATGTGAACTTCGCCCGCTTTGATGAACCGGAGCAGGTCAAATTCGTGATCGGCAAGATGGCCGAGTCCATGAAGGGCCAGATCGACGAGGCGACTCGCGGCAAGATCACGCAGGACGAAACCGTGAAGTTGGCTGAGAATCTCGGCATGTCGGTCGATGATCTGCTGGCCCGCCGTCAAGGCCAGGGCTTCAATGCGGAGGAAGCGGTCGCCGCCCGTCAGCTTTGGGCCGCATCCGGTGAGAAGTTGTTGGAGATCGCCAAAAAGGCCGCATCCCCCGAAGCTTCGGCCGTGGACCATTTCGCCTTCCGCAAGATGATGGCCACCCACGCCGCCATTCAGGCGGAAGTCATTGGGGCGCGGACCGAAACCGCTCGTGCGTTGGCCGCGTGGAAAATCCCGGTTAAGGGCAACATCGAACGCGCCCGGTTGATCGATCAAGTTTTGGAAGCCACCGGGGGTGCCCAGACTTCGGCGGAAATGGCCAAGCGCCTTGTGATTCTGGCTGATTCCGGGGCGCACCCTTCGGTTGTTGGTAATTTCGCTTTCAAGGGGTACGGGGCGGCGACATCCGACGCGATCAAGGAGTTGTGGGTGAATGGCCTGCTGTCCTCACCGAAGACCCACGTTGTCAACGCGATGTCGAACACCATTGTGGCGTTCCAATCAATCTACGAGCGTGGAATTGCGGCGGCCCTGAATAAGGCTGTCGGCGGCGGCATCGATGGTGTACAACCGGGCGAAGCGACCGCGATGGCGTTTGGCCTCATCGGCGGCATCAAGGATTCGTTCCGCCTTGCGGCTCAGTATCTCAAAACTGGCGAGTCCCAATTCACGTTCGGCAAGATTGATCTTCTTCGCCCCGACGCCATTTCGTCCGAGGCGTTCAATATGTCTCGTAGTTCCGGCCTTGGTCGAGGACTTGATTACCTAGGCAAGGTGGTCGGGACCCCGATGCATATGCTCGGGGCCGCAGACGAATTCTTCAAGTCTATTGGGTACCGAATGGAAGTGAGGGCGCAAGCATTGCGCACGGCGTCCCAAGAGGGGTTCAGCGGCGCGGACTTGGTGAAGCGCACTGCCGAATTGATTGACAACCCGACCGAGAGTATGCGGATCGCAGCGGCGGATAACGCCCTCTACCAAACGTTCACGAATGAAATGGGTCGGTTCGGTTCAACAATCATGCACCTGCGCAACATCGACGCACCGCTGAATCCGACCATTCTTATTTTGCCGTTTGTTCGCACCCCGGTCAACATCGCCCGATACGCGTTTGAACGCACGCCATTCGCGCCGTTGGTTTCGCAGTGGCGGGCCGACATCGCTGCTGGAGGTGCCCGCGCCGATCTGGCTTTGGCCCGCATGTCTTCGGGGACGGCGATCATGCTGGCGGCGATGGATTACGCCGACACCGGCCTCATCACTGGTGAGGGTCCGAAGAGCATCAACGAGCGGGAGGCTTTGTTGCGCCAAGGGTGGCAGCCTTATTCGGTGAAGGTCGGCGATCGTTGGTACTCATATAATCGGGTCGACCCGTTTGGTATGACGGTCGGATTTGCGGCTTCGATCAGTGAAGCGGTGAAGAAAGGTGAGATCGACGAGGATGATGTGGACGAGTGGCAGGAAGTCGCGGCAATGTCAATCGCTGCCGTTTCTCAAGTGGCCATCAGCAAAACGTTTCTTGAGGGGTTCTCCAATTTTGTCGGGGCGATGTCGGACCCGAAGCGTCACTCGGAATCTTATATCAAACAATTGTTCGCTTCGTTCCTTCCGGCCACTTCGCTCAACGCGGCGGTGAAGAATTTTGTCGATCCCATTCAGCGCGAAGCCGGCACCCCGATGGAGGCCGTACAGGCGCGAATCGCGGGCCTTTCCGACAGTCTTCCACCGAAACGGAATCTGTGGGGTGACGAGATATCAACCGCTTCTGGCTTGGGCAGCATATACGATATGTTGACGCCGGTTGCTTCCAAACCGCTTGTCGAATCGCCGGTTGATAGAGAAATTGCGCGCATGGGCGATGGTCCGTCGCGCATCCGGAAAAAGACTCTATTCGACGGTGTTCAGGTCAACTTCAAGAAGTACCCCAAAGCATATGATGATTACGTTCGGTTGGCCGGCAATGAACTTAAGCATCCGGCGTGGCAGATGGGGGCCAAGGATTACCTTGATGCGGTGGTGGGGGGCAATCACCCGATGTCCATTTCGTACAAAATTTTGTCGGATGAGGGCCGCAAGGCTTTCATTCAGAACACCATTTCGCAGTATCGCGGTCTTGCGCAACAGCAGGTGCTCGCAATGCACCCCGACTTCGCGCAAGAGATTGGAAGATTGAAGGCTTTGCAAGCGGCTAACCGTTTGCCAGTGATGGGAGAGTGAAATGACCGTTTCATCCGAAACTTCTCGCATATCGTACACCGGGGCGGGTACCACGGGGCCATTCTCGGCCCCGTTTTATTTCCTGGAGAATGACGATCTTGTGGTCATCAAGACGGAAATCGCAACGGGAATCGAAACGGTTCTTGCACTCACGACCGATTACACGGTGGCGGGCGCCGGCAATCCTGCGGGCGGGTCGGTGACGACCGTGGCGGCGGTTCCCGCCACGCACAGATTGACCATTTTGCGCGACCCCGATTTGCTGCAGAACACCGATTACCTAACGAATGACCCGTTCCCGGCGGAATCCCACGAGCGAGCATTGGACAAGCTGACCATGGCGGCGCAGCGGCTCAAGGATTTGATCGGGCGGGCTGTTAAACTGTCGGATGGACTGGTGGGGTCGGTTGATCTCACTATGCCATCACCGAATCCGGGGAAAGCATTCAAGTGGAATGCGCTGGGCAACGGCATAGAAAATTCCGTGTACAACCCCGATGAAATGGTCGCCTTAGCTTCGGCCCAGGCGGCTGCTGCAACGACCTCGCAATCAGCTGCGGCCACAAGTGCGGCTGCTGCGCTGGCATCACAAGAAGCGGCGGCCACCAGTGCAGCCGAAGCCGCTGCCAGCGCTGCCGAAGCCGCTGCCAGCGCTGCCAGCGTTAACCCTGCTAACTTGGTGCAGGTTACTGGCGACCAGAC
>QZGF01000066.1_pt1 | contig 14899 bp, 22 predicted proteins | sample 1990021 | NCBI WGS metagenome assembly QZGF01 (sample SAMN10076523, study PRJNA491371) | Subsurface metagenome, whole genome shotgun sequencing project. | isolation source: subsurface fracture fluid from borehole BE326-BH2 | place: South Africa: Beatrix Gold Mine | collected 2015-06-18 | reverse complement strand
TGGAATGAGTAGCAGCTCGAGACGGCGCCCTTCCGACTACGGCGGCGATGATCGCCGGGATTTTCGATCGGTGCTCGAGGACGAGGATCTTGAGGACGAGGAGCTCGGATTCGAGGACATCTTGGAAGGCGATCCGGACGAGGTGCTCCTGGACGACGACGATCTGGGGGACGACGAGCTGGACGATTGCGACGAGCTGGACGGCGAGGATCCGCGGTCGGGGTCCCGGAGGGGCTAATGGCGGACCGGAATAAGCAGCTCGAGGAGGCGATCGCGGATCTCTCGAACATCTTCGAGTCGTATCCGCCGGACGTGGTCGTGGGCGGCCTGGCGATCGCCGCCCATGAGGCGGAGCTCTTCGCTCGAGCGAGCGATCTCCCGGAATTCCGATCGGAGTTCGAGCAAGCCGCCAACCTCTTCACCGGCACCAAGAATAGGTTTCCGGCGCTCGAGTTCGGACAGACCGGCGATGACGCGGAGCAGCGGGTGGCCGAGCATTTCAGCTCCGCTGGTCTGGCGGAGCAGAAAGGGTACGGGCTCGAGATCGCGTGTGAGGCGCTCTCGGAGCTCTGTTTCGATTGGGCGCTGGATCTGCCGGCATCGGCGCCGCAACGGGAACGCGAGGACTGGAATCGGGCGGGGAAGCTCTATCAGTGGCTCGTGGATCGTCTCGCTGACATCGGGTTTTCCTCGTGACCATCATCTCGGACCAGGAGACGCGTTCGCTGCGGACGATTGCGATCGGCGTTCTCGTCGTGCTGCTTGCATCGTTCCTCACGCTGACGGCGAGCACGTTCTACGCGCAAAAGCTCGACGCGCCGCGGTTCGTGGCGGAGTCGCTCCGGGTGGAATCGAAACAGGCGCAGCAGCTCCAGCTCCTCCTCGAGCTCCAGGCGCAGCTCGGAGATCTTTCGCAGCGGTTCTCCGACTCCTGGTGTGCCAACCTCCCAGCGAACAAGCGGGCGGGATGCAAGTAGACCGGGCCGGATCCTGCGGCTACCTCGAGGAGTCACCGGGCGTCCGCTCGAGCTCGCGACTCCTCGCCATGCTGCTCTTTTCCCTGACGGCGCTCGTCGTCCTGGCGCTGCTCGGATATGTGGTCTACGTTCTCCGGGTGATGCGGGCGCAACCGTCCGGCGAGGTCCTCCACGGGTTCGCGTGGGTGATTGGGGCGCTCGGCGCCTGGGGCGGGGTCTCGATCGGAACCCGAAACCTTGGAACGGGCCATGACTGACCATCGGCTCACGCTACGACGGATCGCTCTCCCGGCCGGGGCGAACGCTGGGTACGCCACCTACGGGGAGCTGCTCCTGGACGACGCGCCGTTCTGCGACACGCTCGAGCCTCTCCCGGCGGATCTGCCGGCAGGAACCTTCCCAGCGCGGCTCTACCTCTCGCCTCATTTCGGGTACTGGCTGTACCGGATTTACAACGTCCCGGGACACGATGCGCTCGAGGTCCACCGCGGCAACTTCGCCGCCGATACCCGCGGGTGCGTCCTGGTCGGGGACTCGTTCGAGCGGGCCTGGGATCCGCACCTCGAGCGAAACGAAACGGTCCTGTGCAACTCGAAAACGACGTTCGATCGGCTCATGGCGGCCTTGGCCGGGTGCGAGGATCTCGAGCTCACGGTGGAGGAGGCGCCATGAAGATCCCGAATCTCTCGGCGCTCCGGTCCCTCCTGGTCGCGCCGCTCGTCCCCTATGTCGTGGCGGGACTGGTTGCGTTCGTCGCCGGCGCCGTCTACACGCACGAGCAGCGGGTGATAGGCGAGGAGCGGGCCGCGGTCCGGGCCGCCGGCGTTCAGCTGGAGCGCCTCGGGCGGCGCGCGGATTCTCTCGCGACAGCCTACCGGACGGATACGATCGTCTTGACGCGCTGGTCCGTCCGGTGGGACTCCTCGAGAGTCCAGTACCTCGAGCGGATCCTGGACTCGCTCCATGGGCTGCCGATCGCCGCCGCGGCGGCGGAGACGGTGCACGTCTCGGTCCCGCTGCGGGTCCTGGCGACGGCGGACACGACGATCCGATCCTGTCGCCAGGTCGTCTCCGATTGCGAGCTCAGACACGAGACGGACTCTTCCACGATCGCGCAGCTCCGGATCCAGAATCGGAATCTCGTCCGGCTCGAGCCGTCGCCGGCGGATCCGTGGATCCATCGGGCAGAGGGGTTCGGCGCGGCGTTGCTGCTCCAGTACATCCAGGAGCGGATTTCTCACTGAGGGGGTGGCCGGTGGCTCGGAACGGAATCTCAGCAAGCAAGCTCCGGAGGGACGTGTCGGAGCTGGTCCGGGAGTATGGGCTCGTCAACGTCCTGGCTGAGCTCAAGGACGCCGCCGATCGCAACGCGGATGACAACGAGGGGGAGCCGGACGAGGAGGTCTGGGACGATCTCTCGGACGGGTTGGACGCCGCGCTCGAGGCGGCTCACGAGCTGCCCCCGGACGCCGCGGAGGACTCGCTCTCCGACGATCGCGCTTTATCGGGAAAAGGAGCTCGGGCCCTTGGGCCCTTGCGGTCCCCCTGTCCCGCCGGCTAACCTCTCGCCTCCTGGGGGGCGTTCTGCCGCCGCCCCGTTCCCTGGGGCCTCCGCACCCCTCAGCTCTCCCCGATCGCGGCGCCTGTCGCCTCCTGGAGAAGATGCCTCCCGGTTTACCTCAATCGCTCGAGCTCAACGCGCCAGGTTCGGATCCGTCCGGAGCTGGCGCGTTGTTTTCCCGGGGGATGGTGCCGGAACGGCGGAAATCTGTCAAAACGGCCGGGGCGTGTTGTTTCGACACGGTGAGAGGAGGTCCGGACAGCCTGGAGCTCCCGCAGTTCTCGGAAGCACCTATTGCGTTCAACGTTACCCCCCATGGACAAACGGGGCGAATTGAGGGCCTGGAGTGGGGGGACCGGCGGTGACGGCGCCGCAGCTCGAGCAGCGAATCCCGGGCCCGGATCCTGGTCCCAAACCGGGCGGGTTCAACCGTTCGGACTGGCGCCGGATGCGCTACGCCATGCGCCGGCGAGCGCAGGGCCTCGCACACCGCGGGCGGATCTCGAGATGTGGGCTCCCCCTGTACACACCAGCCGGCGACCTAGCGGACCGTCAGCTCTTCGATTTCCCGCTGCCTCCGCAAGCGGCCGACGTGGAGCTGTGGCGGCGGGGCGATCGCGCAGAGTACCGCGGACTTCAGACGTGCGGCTCCCCCTGGGAATGTCCGATCTGTGCCGAGAAGCTCGCTCGCAAGAACGGCCAGCTCCTCACCGCGGGCGCTCGGGTCATACGCCGGCGGGGCGGCGAGGTCTACTCGATCGCGTTCACGATTCGGCACAAAGCAACCTCCGCGCTGGCGCCGAACGAAAAGCTGATCGGGCTCGCCTGGCGCAAGGTCCAGGCCGGCGAGCCGTGGAAGCGAGCTCGAGCTCGCTACGGGATCCAGGGCTACGCTCGAGCTCCGGAGGTCACGCACGGCGACAACGGGTTCCACCCCCACCTCCACGTCGGCCTCTTCGTCCGCCGGCGTCTTGAGAAGTGCGAGCTCGAACAGTTCCAGGACTGGCTCTCGACGCGCTGGCGGCGGATCCTGGTCCGGCTCGGCGTGGATCCCAAGGAGCTGCCGACGTTCTCTCGAGGCGTCAAGATCCGGAAGCTGCACAAGGATGACTACCTGGCGAAGTTCGGTCTCGGCGGCGAGCTGGCCAAAGGCCACGTCAAGCGAGCGGAGAAGCAGCACCGGACTCCCTGGCAGATCTTGTACGATCTCACGACAGGTCAGGCGCGGCGCTCGGACGTGTGGCTCTGGCGAGAGTACGCCGCGGCGATGTTCCGGGAGCGGCCGCTCACCTGGTCAAAGGGACTCCGCCTCGAGCTCGAGGTAGATCTCGAGGTCGAGCTCATGCGCCAGGAGGACGACGGCGCCGCTCGCCTCGCCGGCGATCGGCCGGAACCGGAGCTCGTCCTCCGCATTGACGGGCGCTCCTGGATCCGGGACGTGCTCGGCCAGGATCTCGAATCGGAGCTGGTGGAGCTGGCGGAGGCCGGCCGGTCTCCGGACGCGCTGCTCGCGCACTATCGAGACCGAACCGGACGATCGCCCCCGCTCCGCCTCGCACCGGACGACGATCCCGACGCGCTGCCGTTCGACTTCTAGGGATCGGGTGACGGCGGTCACTTGCGCTCCGGCATCCGGCGGTTCAGTCTATGGGGCGGGTCCATGGGGTCCGGACGTCGTGCTGGAGCTCGGGATCAGCAACTGCCGGCGTACATCGGCGCCGGCGTCTTCTCTCCTCGTGCCGGAGGTTGTATGGCTACTGTCAAGAAGTTCCCCGCGCCATCGCTCCCGCGGACGCATTGGGCGGACGCGTTCCGTTTCGCGCTGATCGCGGCGCTCGTTACGACCGCGGCCGGCTGGCCGGGCTGGAAGCTCGGCGGCGTCCAGGAGCGGATCCTCATCGGAACAGCAATCGCGTCGGCCGCGGTGTTCGGCTCGCTGATGGCGCTCGATCTCGAGAAGCGGATTTCGAGATCCTACTTCGATTCGCGCCTCACGTCGCTCCTCGAGGTCCTCGAGGGATCGCTCCGCGGAATGCAACCGCCGGGGGCGGCCGTCACGGCCACGGCGTTGTCTACAGCGGCGCCGACCGCTGCGGCGCAGCTATCGGCTACCAGGTTCCTTTATGCGCTCTGGAATGAGAAAGCAGGGAAGTGGCTCTCCACCGCCGGGCCGCTCTCCGTCACGGTCCAATTTTCGGAGGCGTTGTTCTTCACCCCGGACGCGCTCCTGGAGTATATGGCCGGAAATCGTGTCGCCGGGTTCGAGGTCTATCGGTTCGGTCGGGAGGGTCTCAAGGTCTCGTTTGAGACGGTGACGGCGATCAATCTCACTGGCGAAGAGCAGAAGAGGAGACTCAACTAATGCTCCGTGACCTTACGGCGAGCGGGCTCGTGCGGATGCTGCCGCAGATCGAGGGCGGCTATCTCACCCCGTGGTATCTACTGCAGCCGCTCGAGGGGATGCGGGGAGTGGAAGATTTCACGTTTGCGCCTGGTCAGTGGGCGTATCATCCGTTCGCGATCCTCCTCCGGCGACGGGGTATCGCGCCTTTCGATCTGCTCGGCTGGCAACATCGGGCGCACGTCGGCTCCGGTTTTGGGGGCCCTTGGTGGCTGGAGTTGTGGGACTCGTTCGAGCGGACGCTGCTAGAGTCGGGATTTGATCGGCTCGAATTTTCCTATGTCGGAAACCTGATCTCGCTCGCGCCGGTAGGGCTCCCGCTCCTCCCGCCCGGGCCGGGCGCCGCTCCTGTTCCCCGGCCAGGCGCCGGGGACTCCGCTTGGGCCCGCTGTCCGGCTTTCGGGTCCCTGTTGGAGGTTCCTCCGGATCTCGGGGGCTACTACGCATCAGAGGTCACGGCGGCGATTCGTTCAGAGCTGCTCGCCTCGCAGCGGCGGATCCTCGAGCTCGTGGAGCGACTCTCGATCGCGGAGGACTGATGCGATTCCCCGGTTTCGTGTTTCGGCTCGTGACCTATCTCCCGCGGCGGTTTTCGCGCGGCGACGAGCGGATCTCAGAGCGACGGGCCTCGGGCTATACGACGATCTCCGTCACCAAGGACACGAGGACCGCGCTCGAGCTCCTGTGTCGGGACGTGGAGGAGACGGCTCGGGAAATGTTCCCGGAGTTCAAGTTCGCGCACGTCAGCATGGAGTACCTACTCGCCTCTCTAACCCTGGGCCATCGCCAGGTGTGGGAACACAAGGACCGACTCCCAGATGAGTTTACCAGCGGACTTTCTGATTACCGCTCGAGCGTTGCTCCAGCGGAAGATCCAACTCGCCCGGTCGCTCGGGATGGCGACCGGCGGATCCCCCCTCGGTCCAAAGCAGCAACGGGAGATCGCGGTGGAGCAGCTCGGGATCCGGCTCCCCGCCACGATGCCGGAGACTCCGACCGTCGCCCCTGACGCGCAGGACGCGTTCTCGGCGGCGTGGAATCTCGAGGAGTTCCTGGACGCCGCGCTGACCGGCGCTGCTCACGCGGCGCTGGCGTTCGACGGTCAATGGAGGATCCCGGACGGACCGGGATCTCGGCGCCTCGCGTCGCCCCGCCGGCGTCGGCGGAGCTCACCCTAACTTTTACCTCTCGGACAATGCCTCGAAACACAACAAACAAAGGTGCCGGAGACGTGGACGTGCGCGTGCGAATACCCGCTCGTTCAACCGCTGGTGAACCCGCTGACGAAACCCCTGGATCTGACGAGTCTCGGGAATCCGACGCGAGGATCCGAGAGGACGTGGAACAGATCCTCCGGGAGAGCGGCGAGGGCGCCGTAACACGCGTGGAGCGGGTGGATCCGGCGACCGGCCGGAAGTATTTCTGTGGGGAGTTCGCGACGAACATCGTCAACCGGCGCTTTTGCGCGGAGCGGTTTGGCGGTGGAGACTACATCCTCGAGACGCGAGTTCCCACCAAGACCGGCGGCACCAAGTACGGGAACCGGGTTCGGTTCTCGATAGATCCCTCCGTGCGACCGGCGACTCCCACTCCGGCGCCGACGCCTGGCGCGGCGCCGGCGGGGGGATCCTCGTCTATGGCGGATCTGCTCGTCGCGCAGCAGCTCGAGAATCTCCAGACCTACCATCGGCTCAACATGGAGCTGGTGGAGCGGAGTCGCGGCGGACGGATGGATTGGGCGCCGTTCGTCCCGATCGGCCTCGCCCTGATAAATGGCCTGTTCGCCAAGTCTGGGGGCCAGGATCCCGTAGAGCTCTCGCTCAAGCTGCTTCGGGAGCTGAAACCGGAGGCTCGCGAACGGGCGGGGCTCTCGGAGATCCTCGAGCAACTCGAGGTGATGGAAACCCTGCGGGACAAGCTCGGCGGCGACAAGAAAGGGGACAACGTCCTGGCGACCGTGAATCGAGGGCTCGGGATCGCGGAGCGGTTCGCGGATCGGATCGTCTCCGCTCGAGGGAACCGGGGGCCAGTTGCCGGCGGGCCTCGAGCGATCGCCGCCCCCGCTCCCGCAACCGACGCGCCGGCGTCAGATTCCCCGGCGGCTCCCGCTTCGGAGGAGGCGCTGGATATGGATTCGTCGGCTGTGGTTATGATCAAGCGGGAGGGCGCGTGGGCGCGAGAGCTCGAGGGGCGGCTCCCGGAGATCCCGCAGCTCTCGCAGTTCGTCCCGCCGGACGCCGCCGCGGCGATCGTCTACGAGAACATGACGGACGAGGCGCTCGCTTCCCTCGAGGCGGAGCTCGGCCAGCTCAAGAGCGACGAGACGCCGGCGACCTGGGCGGCGGCGGTCCGCCAGGATCTCGAGGGGGTGTCCTGGTCGCTCCCGGTCCGCTCCTGGTTTACGACGGCGCTCGAGGATCTCGCCCACCGGGTCCTCGAGGGGATCCAGGAAGGAGGCGACCAGCCTCCCGCCGGCGGAGGTTGACGGGATCGTGCTCGAGCCGTAGCGTTCGCTCAACGTGCCCCCCGGTCGTCCTCGCGACGGCCGGGGGTTCCGTTTGCCCCTCAGCTCGCGAGGTTGTGTGCCCGATCAATTCCAGGCGCCGCTGGCCGGCGACGAGGCGACGTTCGCGGCGGTCGCTCAGGTCATGCGCGAGATCAAGGTCGGGTCCGTGGATCCTCAGCTCGTGGATCTCGCGCGCCGTCTGGCTTCGCTCGTCGGCTCGAGCTCCCCGGATCCTCTGGCGCTCGGGATCCGAAACTGGCTGGTCTCCGTCTGGCGCTATGTGGATGATCCGCTCGAGGCGGAGTACATCCGGCCCGCGGCCGACTCGCTCGCTCAATGGCAGGGCTCCGGGTTTATCTATGGAGACTGTGACGATCTCTCCGTGTTCGGCGGCGCGATCGCTCGATCTCTCGGGTTCCACGTCTCGCTGACGGTCCTCGCGTTCGCCGATTCCCCGTGGGTTTTCTCCCACATCTACGCCACTGTGTTGACGCCGGCCGGGACCGACGTAAGTTTGGACGTGTTGAAGCCGGCGCCCGGACTCGTGCCCCCGATCGCTCGCCAGCGAACATTTACTCTGTGAGGCACGGTATGAGAGCTCCCTCTCGTCACCGCGGCAAGCGGTGAGAGTCTCGCCTCGAGGGCTCGTCTCCCCCGGCCGGCCGGCCTGGAACGATTCGCAGCTCGGCGTCCTGCCGATCGCCGCGGCCGTCTCCGTGGTCTCCGGGGCTCAGAACATCATCTCGAATCTCGACTCGGTGTTCGGGGACACGCACAAGTACGGCCAGCCGAACTACACGGGGGCGGAGAAGTCCCGGGCCGACTCGTACCTCCTGGGGATCGGAGGCGGATCGGTTCTCGCCGGTCAGTATCTGATCGCGCAGAACAAGACCGATACGTCTCCCTTCGCGCAGGACTACACGAGCAAGGCGCTGGCTCAGGCTCAGGCGACGTTCCCGTCCGTGATGCAGCAAGCGTACGCGGAGGGTGGGATCCCGGACCAGGCGGACGGATCCGGCGGTCTGCGGGTGCTGCTCCAGCTCGGGATCCCGTTCAACGAGCAGTACACCGGCTACTCCACGGACACGGGACAGGGACCGTCCGGGACGACGCTCGATCTCGTGAACAAGGTGCGGAGTCTGCCGCAGCTCCCCGCGGGCTCGAGCAGCTCGCCGGCGAATATGGGGACCGGCATCCTCACGGGCGGCGCCGGCTCCGGCCTGGCGGTCGCGGCGATCGCGCTCGCGGCCGGCGTGGCGGTCGTTCGGTCGGCCCGGCCGCGCCGCGGTCGCCGCCGTGGCTAATCCGATCTACCTCCAGGGCGGCGTGGTCTATGACAGCGTGACCGGCGCTGTCCTGGATCCGGTCACGTTCGAGCCGGTCTCGCTCGACGGGGCGCCCGTCGTGCTTCCCTCGAACGTCGTCCAGTCGCTCAACGCCGGCCAGAACTACCCAGCCGGCTACGTCCCGCCCGTCCAGCTCACGCCGCAGGGCTACGCCGCCACGGGGCCGGTCTCGGGTGCGAGCTCGGGCTCGGGCTCTGGTCCTGGCGGAATCCCGATCCCGGCCTCGCTCGGGGGGATTCGCAGCTGGTTCGAGTCGCTGTCGCCTACGGGGAAGCTGGTCACGGTCGGAGCTGGCGCCTGGGTGCTGGCGAAGATCCTATAGCTCCTGGAGGGGCTCGTATGTCGCTCGCCGTTTTTCTCGATGGGAGGCTGGTAGATCCCTCCACGCTCCCGGGCTACATCGCCACGGGGCCGAACGTCTCGATCGCACAAGCGGCCGCGGCCGGCGGTCAGTGGACGATCCGCAGTGATGGGCTCATCGAAAACGTGGCGCCGGGGTCTGCGATCACGAGCCCCGCTCCCTGGGGCCTCGCTACGGTCCTGGACGGTCGGATCGTCCAGCACGTCGGCGCTGTCACCGCGGCACATCCGAATCCCTCCGATGCGGACGTCGCGGCGACGGCGGCAAATCCCTCCGGCCCGGTCGGGTTCGCCTCGCCGGCCGTGCTCCGGCAGCATATGGGATGGGATGTGATGTACCCGCCGGGCCAGGTGTCGCGGGTGCCGGACTCCGCGGCCTGGGCGTCTGGGATTACCGGCGTCGGTGGTATCTCGGATCTCCCGGAGTTCGTCGGCCCGATCCTCTCGGGAATGGTCCCCTGGCTGTGGGACGAGAACGGGAATGAGATCTCGTACCAGGAAGCGCAGCTCCTCCACGACAAGGCGAGCGGCGCCAGCTCCTCCAGCGCGATCTCTCCGAACATGGCGTCGTCCTACGATCCCTCGAGTCAATGGTTCGGGACGAGTTACTCCTCGCCGGATGGCGGCGTCGGGACCTTCGATCCGATTCTGGCGACCAGCGTTCCCGGCCGGATCGCGAACCTGGGCGAGGACCAGGCGACGGCGCTCGCTCGGGCCACGGCCGCAGCCGCGCGGCTCGGTCGTTCGGTGACCGGCGCTCCTAGCTCGAGCAGCTCGAGCAGCTCGCAACCGGCGGCGACAACGCCGGCCACGGGCCAGGCCGGCTCCACGATGCCGGCCGTCAACACGCAAGCGGCGCCTCCGCCGGCGAGCTCCAGCTCGAGCTCCCCGGCTCCCTCGAGCTCCCCGGCTCCCTCGAGCTCGCCGGCGTCCCCCGTCCCCCAGCCGGGACAGGCGTTCATTCAGGACAACACGCCGGCGTCCTCCCTCCCTCCGGTTGCCAGCTCGGGCGCCGCTCCGGTGGAGGCACCGGCGAGCTCGGGGTCCGGGCTCCCCTGGTGGGGGTGGGCGCTGATCGCGGCGGGGATCGGTGGGGCGATCTACGGCGGGAGGCGGTGAGAGCTGATGCTCACGAGCTCGCAGGATGCGATCGTCCAGACGTGGATCCAGGCGATGCACGATCTCGATCGCGTCCCGACGCAGATCCCGCCCACCGCTCCGATTGCGATCGCGGATCCGGGGCTCGTCGGCCTCCTGGGCTCGCGCCTCGCGCAGCCGTCGCCGGTCCTCGGTCCTGGACCGGCGCAATGGGACTACCAGGTGGCGCCGGATCCGCTGCCGCAGTTGTGGGCGCAGGAAGCACAAGGGCCGGACACGAGCCTGGGCGCGGCGATCGTTACCTACTCTCAGTCTACGCTGACGACGGCGAATCAGATCAACTCATTCCTGGCGGATCTCCCGCAGCTCACGGGCCAGGCGATCGGGACGGCCGCCCACCTGGTCGGTGAGGGGATCTGGTCCGCGGTCGGCGCCGCGCTCGGGTTCTCGCCGTGGTGGATCATCGGGCCGGCGATCGGGCTCGGCGTCTACGTCCTCGTCTCCGATCGGGGGGCGGCTCGCGCCTCGACGGCCGTCTCTCGGGCTCGTCGGATCGGGACGGCGTTTCTATGAGCGGCGTTCGGCTCTCCGATCGCGCCGTCTCGATTCGCTACCGTCATGCTCGAGACGGTCAGCTCTACCAGCACGATTTCGGGCCAGGTGTGCGGATCCGCCTCCAGAAAGACGGGAGGGTGATGCTGGACCAGGCAAAGGGACGCGGTCTCTGGCGTCTCTTCCCGCCTCTTGACGGGGGTGCGGCGGCGGTCCCATACTTGGTTAACTCTCCTGCGGCCGTGCCCCGTAGGGCGTCTCGCTCCTCCAGCTCGAACAAGGGAACCCCTATGGCTCGGCACACTCGGCGGCGTCACGCCGCCCACCGCCCCCGCGCTCGGCACAACCCGCGGCGCTCCCGCCGGCGCCGTCACGCGCTGGTCGTCTCCTCGAACCCCCGCCGGCGTCGGCGTCACGCCGTGGCCATGAACCCGCGGCGTCACCACAGCTCGAGGCGCCACGGCGCCCGGCGGAATCCGCCCCGCGGGCTCGCGTTCCTGGGTCACGCCGCCAAGGGGGGCCTGTTCACCTACGGCGGGCGGATCGCCAACAAGAAGCTGGCGAACGTCGTCCAGGGGTTCCTCCCGGCTCCGGCCGCGGGGAACACGATCGCCGCCTCGGCCGAGACGGTCCTCGCCCACCTCGGCGTGGCCTCGCTGATCTCCCTCGCCGCCATGCGGTTCATGCCGCAGTACGCCGAGCCGATCGCGTTCGGCGCCATGGCGGAGGCGGAGGAGCAGATCGTGATGCAGACGCCGGCGGCGCCGTACCTCTCGGCGTACACGCCGGTCCGCCGGATCGCGCCTCCGGCGCCCGTGGCGCCCGGCGCGGCCGCCCGAGCCGCGGCGGGCCTCCGGGCCTACGCGCAGCTCAAGCCGGGGAACGGGGGGACCGCGGCCTACGTCCGCCGGCCGGCCAACTCGGTGAACGTCTCGTAACGTGGACGAGATCCGCCGCGGTTCTCACCTCTCCCTCCAGGACGGCGTCTCCGTCGTCCCGGCGGAAGAGTCTCGCGCCGCTCACCGCGCTCCCGTGGACCTGGTGGGCGGCGAGCTCGCGCCCGGCGGTCAGATCTTCGTCCTCCAGTACCGTCATCCTCTCGGGGTGCGGAACGAGGAGCTCCCGCTCTCGTTCGCGCAGCTCGAGGCGCTCGTTCTGAACGTCAGGCTCGCTCAGCTCCGGATGCAGTCCGGAGTCCAATCCGGAATGCTTCCGCCCGACGGTCGCTCCGGCCCCGTGTCTCCCAAGGCGTCGGGCAACACCCACTGAATGAGGTTTCCCTCATGATTGTCATTCCTCTCGGTGACGCGTCCGGCGTTCTCACCAAGGAGGCCCTGGACCAGGCGGCGAACCCGCAGCTCCTCGGCCAGCTCGAGGCGTACCCGCAGCCGCTGTACGACACGCAGTCCGTGGCGAACGGCGACAAGGGGCCGTACCAGTTCTTCGTGGCGACGAACACCGACACGTCGGTCACGAACCTCACCTCCCCCGGCCAGCTCGCCGCGGACCAGTACTTCATCCTCCAGTACATCACGGCGGACTGGCTCCAGGCGCCGTCCAAGGGGACGGACGCCGCGGTCAACCCGAACGTGGCGGACTGGTCGGCGTTCTTCGTCACCGGCAACCCGACGCTCTCCCTCCTCGTGTCGCAGAAGGAGTACGGGCCCTACCCGCTCTGGCAGGCGGGCGCGTCCGGCGGCGCGTCGGGGTTCATGGCGGCGGAGGGCGCCACGGCCGCGGGCTGGAACGTCGCGGTCCTGAACAACGGGATCCCCGGCCAGGGCGGGATCTCGCTCGGCGGCGCCGTCATCCTGACGCCGCGCAAGACGTTCAAGGTCGTCGTGAGCCTCGCGGCCGGAACGGCGCTGACGATGGTCGCCGGCGCCAAGCTCCGCATCAACCTCCACGGGGCGCTGTACCGGAACGTCCAGTAGGTCCTCGAGCTCGAGATCTCGGTCTCGGGCTCGAGCTGCTCACGCTTTCGCCGGTCGTCAGGCACGGACGCCGGCAACCTGCGAGGCGCCGGGGGAGGAAGTTCTCCGGCGCCCGCAGGGTCCTCCTCTTCGAGGTTGTCTCATGGGCTCGCCTGTCGCTCCCACTGGACCCGAACAGTTCACCTTTGCCCCGGATCTCTCGTTCCTGCCGGAAGGGTTCGAGCCGTGGTTCAAGGACGATTTCTCGTTCGCGCTCCTCTTCGACAACGTCCCGGTCAGTGGCTCGCAGACGAAACAGGCGACCGTGGATGCTTCGCAGTACTTCGTCTGCACCCAGCTCAACGCGATCGTCTCCGACCAGGCGACCGGGCTCGTCGTCAAGGCGACGACGGACGCGCCGGTGATGGTGGAGTATTCGAGCTCCTCGTCGCGGACTCAGTTCCAGAATCAGGCCGTCCGTATCGGGACCCTCTGCGGCACCGGCGAGCAGCCGGGGTACTGGGAGCGGCGCGGCAACGTCTTTGGTCCTGGGACCAACATCGTCATCAAACTGACGAACCTCGATCCGGGCAACGCCTGGCGCGTGGATTTCACGCTCAAGGGGTTCATGGTCTACAAGCTGCCCGACAAGCTCGAGTTCTGAGCTCATGGCCGGGGCCCCTCCGTTCACACCGCGCACCGCTCCTCCGTGGAAGAGGGGCGGTCTGCCGGCGCCGTCTGGTCAGTACCTCCCGGGGACGGACGGCGCCGGTGGAGGCGCGATCGGTGTTCCCGGATCCGCCGGCCTCCCGCAGAGCATCTCGCTCGAGCGGCCCGTGGATCGGCCGATCCCGGACGCGCAATTCTTCAACATCAACGGCCAGTCTACCTCCACGATCGCAGAGGCAGGGGTCTTCATCGCGGGCGCGGATCTCACGATCGAGGACGGATTCGAGGGCCGGATAGACTCGCTGATCTTCTCCGTCCAGAATCTCCAGCCGACGAGCAACCTTTCGTTTGCGCTGCTCTTCAACAACAACACCGTCCCGGGGTTTGACAATATCAAGATTTTCCCGGCGAACGCGGCGCTCTATCAGCTTCCGTTCAACATTGAGCTCTACGTTCCGACCAACACGCGGATCCGCGGGAAGTACACGAACGGCGATGGCGCGACCTACGAGCTCGGGATGTTCGTCGAGGGATTTTTCTGGTCGGTTGCGGCCGGCCGTCAGTGGCTGCAAACCGGAGTCTCGAGCTGATGCCTGTTACGCCGGTCGTTGTCGCCAACTCGCAGATCAACGGCGGAGCTGCCACTCACCGGATGCGCTGGCCGCGCGGGATGCGGGACGGCGGCGATCCGAACGCGGTGGACAAGTTCGGGGGCCAGGACTATAACGGGTGCGTACTCACTAATCTCACTGGCGGCGGCACGTCGAGCACGATCGTTTACGGCGGCGCCGCGGTCATTGACTACGTCGGCTCGCTGGTCACCTACTCCCGGGCGCTCTCCTGGTTCACCGAGCGTGCGGGCGGATCCCTCGTCTGCGACACCGCTTGTCTCGAGCTTCGGGTTACCGCGGCGTTCCCGAATCCGGTCGGGGTAATCGCCGCGGACTACGGGCTCCTGATCTACCTCAACAACAACAACGGCGTGAACGGGGATGGGACGGCGACTTTCCCCGGCGTCATCTTCGGCCCGCAGAACGCGAACACGATCCAGCTTCGCGCCCGCGCCGCATACGCCGGCCTGCAGACGGTGACCGAGACGGTCGCCGCGGCGAAAACGCCGGATATGACAAAGTTTAATACCTATGCGATTCGCGTCGTCTCCGGATCTCCCTCGAGCGATCCTGTGCTCTTCGGCCTGATTAACGGCCAGGTCGTGACGGATCGGTACTCGTGGACGGCCGCGGCGGGGTTGCTCCCTCGGGCGGATGCCGCCGGCGGTCAGTTCGGCTATCAGGTCGGGTTCGGCGTTCACTCGAACGGGCTCCATGCGTACATTCAGGAAGTCGTAATGACGCTCGCTCGCACAGAGGCGGATCTCAACTAGGGGGATCCGTGGGCCGCTACAACACGCTGGCCGGGTCTCTGCCGCAGCTCTCCCTGGCCTACCAGCTGCTCGAGCAGCTCGCCGCCAAGGTCGGGCTCTCGTTTCAGATCAACGATTTCGGCGGGTTCCGGA